>OKSH01000118.1_pt1 | contig 77214 bp, 67 predicted proteins | sample 1601231 | NCBI WGS metagenome assembly OKSH01 (sample SAMEA3541596, study PRJEB24748) | human gut metagenome | biome: human gut; feature: human-associated habitat; material: faeces | place: China | collected 2012
CTTGTTTGCTATACTCTTTTTTATTGGCTTACCTCTACTTTTTTGTTTCAAACTTTCACACCTCCAATACTCCGCCACATTTTTGATACCATTTTATGTGCTGCCGGATATAATACAAAATTTGCTGCAAGAACCAGAACCAAATCCAAAAACGGGTTCTGGCTGTACCCTGTTATTAAATTCATGCAGGCCATAAATGGAAAGAACCGTAAAATTTCCGGCAGGTCTGTAAATAATCCTGCAATGGGGGGAACAAAGCATAAAATCTCAATGGGCATAATTACAATTAAAAACTGATTCAGGTTCGCAATCTTCGTGGCAGCCATGATGCCGAGCATAGTAAAAATTGATGATGTTAATGCTGTCCCGATTATGATACCTGATAGGTTCCTATTTCCAGCAGCAATTCCCAGTATCAATGCGACTACACAGGATATAAACATCAGTGAAAATACCTTGGCCAGGATGTACTCGGATACTTTTGCCGGCGATATGGCAATCGCATGGAGTACCTTTTGACTTTTTTCAAGTAAAACAATCGCTCCCATGAAGAACAGCCCCATTGCCGCCGGATCGGAATAAATCATAATGGCGGCTGCATTGTGTTTCCAGTTATCCGGTAAAGCTGTAATGCCGAAGACATAAATCACGGTCAAAACAAAATAAATAAAGTAAAAGCCATATTTCCATTGGAAGTGAATATCGCCGCAGACTAATCTTCTTAATTTCATTGCAGCGTCCTCCCTGTTATATCCACGAAAATATCATTTAATGTCGGTTCACTGCTGTGGACAGAGCGAAGACTATTGCTTCGGATAAGTTCATTTAGCCGTTTATCATACGCAGTTTGTGTAAGCGTGCATTCACCCGTCTTTTCTCCATTTTCAAAATAAGAGTACCGGATTTTAGCGGCGCCTCTTGACATGATAAGATTGTGTGGGGTATCCAGGGCGCTGACCTTTCCTGATACAATAAAAGCAACCTGATCGCACAGTTCAGTTGCGTCGAACATATTGTGCGTGGTAATAATAATCGTCTTCCCGCGTTTTTTCTCGGCAAGGATAATATCTTTCATGAGCCTGCTGTTGGTAGGATCAAGGCCGCTGGTGGGTTCATCAAGAAAAAGAATATCCGGATTGTGGACCAGGGCTTTTATAAAGTTCAGCCTGGAACGCATACCTTTTGAATAATCGGAAACCTTTTTATCACCGTCATTTTCCAGCCCCACCATTTTTAAAAGTTCTTCAGTGGAACGGAGCGGCCGGTCATACAGGGAACCAAAGTATTTCAGATTTTCGCGTGCGGTGAATTTCTCATAACAGGTGGAAAACTCAAAATCAACGCCGATACGCTCGTAAAATCTGTTAGTCCTTTCGCGGATTTCCGTTCCAGCTACTTTGACACTCCCTTTATATCTTGTGTTAAGACCGGTCAGGACTTTCTGTATGGTTGATTTACCGGCGCCTGAGGGCCCCAGAAAACCGAAGATTTCCCCCCGTCCTACGTGAAAACTCACATTTTCGACAAAAGGCTTGTTTGTGTAGCTGAAACATAACTTGTTGACTTCAATCATTTTTACTTCCTCCTTTTTGAATATATGACGTTTTATAAAATATAGTCATATTAAGAATAAAAAAAGTTTGGCTACCTGTCAGCCAAATAACCAAACAAGTGCTGCTATTTCTTAACAACCTGTTCCACGATACCATCAACTAAAAGTGTTTGTATCTGTTCTAATTCTTCATCTTCCCTGAACTGCTCCAGGCAGGTCAACACAGAATATAGAGATTTAATCAATACAGTATGAGGAACGGTAAACTGTACTCCCATTTGCTGCAACATTTCCAATATGCGGATATCATTGTACATATGGTTACTGAAAATATCAGGGGACAACTTCCGCTGCAGATAATCCATTATGGATAAATCAATCTGCGACAGGATGGGAGAAGTAATGATTCCGGTAAGACTCATCATAATGACGTCTTTGGTTAAAGCCTTTTGCGTAGGATAATGCTTCTTCTTCACCACTGTTTCAATATTTTCAAAAAGTTTCTGCTGTAATTGAAAGTTGATTTCGATATACAGGTGTTCCTTGCTGGGATAAAACGCATAAAAGGAGCCTTTGGAAATATTGGCAGCAACAGCTAAATCATCAACAGTCACTTTCTTTAATCCATGCAGGGAAAAAAGTTTTTCGCCTTCGGCCAGTAGTTTATCACTAATAAATGCTTTCTCTTTTTCAGTAAAGCGTGGCACTTTTATCACCTCCTAATGACTAAATATTTAATATAGTCATATAGAATATACCACGTATGGCCCGCAATGTCAATTATTATCTAAAGTAATTAAAAAAATGCCGCAGTGCCCTAGAGCGTGTTTGAAAATTCATTCCCGCCATCTGCACGCCCCACTTCGCGGGAGATTTGGCCCGAATTCGCTTGCCGTAGCCCACTACGCCGCGCTCATTCGGACCAAATCTCCCACAAAGTGTGACGTACATCTGACGGAAAGCAATTTTCAAACACGCTCTAGCGATTTCCTGAAAAAAAGCGCATTGTGTGATAAGCTAGGCAAAAAATAAGATGATATAATGTGAACATCAAATACAGGAGGTACAACAATGTACGCATGGGAAGCAATTGAACAATCCTTAACATTTATCGAGGAACACTTAACAGAAGAAATTTATACGGAGGAACTGGCAAATATCGCCGGCCTGTCCCCTTTCTATTTTCAGCGTTTGTTCAAGCGGCTGGTAAATAAACCGGTTCAGGAATATGTGAAGCTCCGCCGCCTGGCAAAGGTGATTGAAAATCTGGGTAATACCAAACAGAGAATACTGGACGTTGCCCTGGACTATGGCTTTACAAGCCATGCAAATTTTACGCGGGCCTTCAAGGAAACGTATGGAATCACACCCGAAGAGTACAGGAGAGATTTACCAATGCTCAACACATTCGACAAGCCGGAAGTTTCCATGAATTACGTCTTAGTAGATGAAGGGGTTCCGCTGGTGGTAGGAAATATCGTCTTGGAAATCCAGAGAAAAACGTTGGCGGAACCGGAAGTTTACCTCGGCTTTGAAACAAAAGTCCGTATTTCTGAACAGATTCCGGCTGGTGAAAGCACAGGTGTAGATGTGCCGGGACAGCTCTGGAAACGCTACCATATGGAGAAGACGTCAATCGCAGCAGACATCGATACAAATGTGGAAATGGGAATGTCCCATACGGAAAATACGGCACAGGGCCTTTTCACGTATTTTGCGGGCGGTCTTGTTCGAGATATCCCGCATAATCAGCAGGGAGACTTTGTAAAGAGAGAACTCCCGGCGGGAGAATACATCGTTTGTAGGATTGAAGCAGAAAATTTTGAGGATTTGGTAACGGTTGCCTTGAATCAGGGTGGAAAATACCTTTTCGGTACATGGCTGCCGCATCACAGTTTAACAACGGAGCCTTTTTCAGCAGAAAAGTATTATCGTGACCTAAAAGATATGGCCTGTATGGAAATTTGGGTCAAGCCCATACCGTTGGAAAAAAAAGGGTAGGAGGGATATTGGGATGGATTGGAATATGCTTTATACAAACGGCGATGCTCCATCTCTGAAGCAAATAGCGGAATATATTGACAATCCGTTATGGGCAGAGTTTGACAGCCGTATCCGGTCCGCTTACCGGATTGAGCCTTACATGGATTACAGCCGCTGTTCCATGCAGCCAGGCTGGAATATTAAATACAAGAAAAGCGGGAAATCTCTTTGTACCTGTTATCCAATGCAGGGGTATTTTATCGCTCTTGTAGTGATAGGAAGCCATGAACTTACAGAGGCAGGATTATTAATGCCGTTATTTTCTGACTATGTGCAGAAAGTATTCAGAGATGCAAAAACTGGTAACGGACAGAAATGGCTGATGTTAGAAGTACGGGATAAGGAGATTATGGATAATGTTTTTGAACTGATAGATCTTAGAAAGAGGAGGATATCGCCTTAGGAATTTCTTAATCATTCATTTACCATTCCATAGAAAATCAATTATCTCAAATTAAAAAACTGCCTGCTCATCAATGGTATGCTTAAACTGCCTGATTGAGCAGGCAATATTTATATGAAAGGAGGTAATTTTAGAGTATGGAGGTGGCTGTGAGAAAGAAGTTAAGACGGATTTTTACAATACTGGGAACAACAGCAATGATTTTTACCATGACAGCCTGCGGGAACCGCATGGATGCCATGCAGCCGGAAGCTTCCTTTGTTGCAGACTTTTTTGATATTCCGGACACAGTGACAGGAATCGAAAGACTTCTGCTCAAAGATGATATGGCCTATATGTGCTGCCTGGAGGAAGATGGCACGACCTATTTGGCATCAATGAACATTGATGACGGCAAATTTTTGAAACAGAATCTGGAGCTGGATGCCTCTGTTTCGCTTCTGGATTTTGGCTTTGCCCCGGATAACAGCATCTGGGCGGTTTGCCTGGAGCAGGCCGGCGTCTATAGTTTAAGGAAATTTGACAACAAAGGTTCACAGGTTCAGTCGGTTGACCTGGCAGGTGTGATGGACACCCCGGTCATATCAGCAGTTGGAAGAGATTTGTTCCTCAGCATTGATAGAGAGGGAAATATCTGTGTGGCTGCTAAAGGCAGAAATACGTTGGTCTATCTGTTCGACAATAACGGCAGTTTCTTATTTTCTCTCGACTATGAGGGAAATCTTATGACGACCACAACGACTGCCGGGGGACAGATTGGTATTTGTGCGACTTCCTCGGACCGTATGAACTATGACCTGCTGACAGTGGATATGAAGAGCCGGGATTGGAGTAAAGATAAAATCTATCTGGGCGCAACAGCAGGGCTGTACGGAGGTGTGAACAAAGATTTCTATCGGTTTGATTCTTCGGTTTTATATGGGTATGCAGCGGGCGCGCAGGAGGGCAGCCCGGTCTTTAACTGGTCGGATATGGGACTTGGCACATCAGAGGTTCATCTTGGAGAATGCACGGACGGGCGTTTTGTGGTCCTGGCAGCCTCATCTAATCAGACTGAGGTATTATCGTATGAAATGGCGGTGCTGACCAAGGGGGTGGATGAGAGGGAGATTTTGAGTATGGTGAGCCTGAGCGCGACCCCCGGCCTTGTCCAGGCCGTATCTGATTTTAACAAAACAAACGACAGGTATAAGGTTGAGCTGACAGAGTATTTTCCGTATGCGCAGAATGTGACTGACGAGGAATGGGATAATGCCATTTTAAATCTTAATACACGGATCATCTCCGGCGATATGCCGGATATCCTGGATATGAGTAATTTGTCAGTACAGATTTATCAAAGCAAAGGGCTTTTAGAAGATCTCTATCCATATATGGAACATGATCCGGAAATCAGGAAAGAGGATTACTTTGAAAATGTCTTTGAAGCTATCAGCCTGGATGGAAAGCTGCCCTATCTTACGGACGGAGCAGCCATATCCACTATGCTGGCCGGTGAAGATATTGTGGTTGGAAACGATGGCTGGACCATTCAGGATCTGGAAAAGGTCCTTGATACTTACGGAGCCAATTCCATAAACAATCTGTCTGGTGCTTCCTTCCTGAAAATCATGCTTCAGACAGATGGCAGTTTTATTGACTGGAATTTGGGCAAATGCTCTTTTGATTCACCTGAATTTGTAAAAATGCTGGAATTTGCCGGTAAAATACAGGAAAGCATCCAGAATGGCTTTGGAGGAATGGAGATGAGCGAAAGCTATGCAGCAGCCTATGAGACTGTGCTGAGCGTTTACCACATCACCCGGTACAGAAATTACTACAACGGGAACCTGAGATTTCTTGGACTTCCCGGAGGAGGCGGTGAGTACCACGTAATCAAACCGGAAGTGAAGGTTGGAATCTCCTCGTCCAGCCCCCGGAAGGAAGGAGCATGGGAATTTGTCAGAACACTATTGACAGAGGAGCATCAGATGTCCTGTATGATGCTTCCGATTCATAAGAGGGCGTTTGATAAGGTCACGCAGGCGGCGGTGGATGGAAAATCTGTCTGGACGTGGATTTACGAAGACGGCAAGGCAACAAAAGAAGATGTGGAGCTGACAAAGCAGCTTTTAAACAGCGCAGCCTATGTGGAGAATGACAATCAGACACTGGAATCACTGATATTGGAGGAGGCCAGGGAATATTTTTCAGGGGCCAGGAGCGCCCTGGAAGCGGCTGAAAGAATTCAGAGCCGGGCCAGTCTTTATATCAATGAACAAATGTAAAAATTTTATATGCAAAGGAAAGGATCCAAAACTATGAAAAGACAGCTTATGAAAAGAGGAATGATGGGGATATATGCAGCTATCTGCGCGGGGATGCTTTTGGTTACCGGCTGTGCAGGTACAGAGACAAATGCAAAAACGGAAACAGAAAGAATTGAAGCGACAGAGAGACAGGAAAGTAATCCTGTAAATACTGCCGGTAAGGAGGAGAAGGAGGAAGTCCCTGAAAAGCAGGAGGAAGCGGTCCAAAATGATTCGCCTCTGCAAAGTCAGGATGATGCCGGGAACGGGGATTCAGATACAATGGATACGTTTGCAGATGCGAATGACATGATGAAGTCTGCTGATTTGAGCGGCACAGCCGGCGAATGCTCGAATACCGGGTGCGTGATTAATACATCACCCTTTGCGGACGGCACTTCATCTTCAGGAGATGGAGGCAGCATGACGGTTACTTATTCAGAAGACACAGTATTTCAAAAGGGAACCGTGAAATCGGATGGCAGCAGCTACTCTTTGGAGGACAGTGAAAAAGACAGGATAGGGGACAGTGATTTTGTACTGTGTTTTGGGAAACAGCAGGCGGACGGTTCTTACCTGGCAGACAGAATCATTATGATTGTGTTCAATTAACCTGATAGGAGATGATACAGCTATGCGTTTACATATTGGGGAAAAAATAAGAGAACAAAAGGCCATGCTTATTTCCGGAAAGAAATACAGGCCCCTCATAGAAGACCGTGTGCAGCGCATGGCTGTATATCTTATGATTGGATTTTTTGCATTCATGTTAGTATGCACAATTATTTCCCGTGTATCTCATTCTTTTACTACCGCCCATGTTTCGGTAGCTTCGATGACAGGCAAAACGCTGATGAACAGGGCTGAAATGGAAGGGATTATCTATGCGTCAGCGGAGAAAGGGATTAGTCTTCCGGATGGCCTTAAGGCCGTTTCCGTCAATGCAGGGAAGGGCAAATCAGTAGAAAAAGGCGAGGCGCTGATAGAATTTGATGTCCCTGCCGTAGAAGAACGGATTAAGAAACTGGAAGAAGAAATCCGTATCCTTAACCTGAAAATCGATCTTTCAGCAAACAATGGCGGCAATGATGTGATTGAGGCACAGCGTAAGCTTGTAGATGCCCAAAAGGCGTATGAGCGAATTGCTGCGAAGTATGCCAGGACAGAGATGCGGCTGAAAGAAGATTATACAAAACTTGAAGAAACACTGGCAGATGCGGAAAAGAATCTTATTAATAAGGCAGAATCGCTTGTGAAGGAAGCGAGGGAAAACCTGCAAAACGTAAGAGAGGACGCGGAGGACGCCATCCGTGCCGCAGAACAGGCGCTGGATGAGGAATCAGAAAATCTCGATGATTCAGAGGATAGTTATCAGCAGGCATTAGAAACGTATGAGCAGGCGAAAGATGAACTTAATATGGCAAATCAGAGAGTCAGCGAAATAAAGGAAGCGATTGCAGGGAAGCAGCCGGATGATGCCACGGATTATACGGAGGAGCTGAAGGAGGCGGAGGAAGAACTTTCCATTGCACAAAAGGCATTTAACCAGGCCAAAAAGGAACTTTCAAAAGCAGACTATACCTCATCGTCCTATGACAGGGCAGACGATAACCTGGATTCCATCAAGAGACGCTGGAAACGTAAAATTGATAAAGCCAAAGATGCTCTTTATAAAGCAGAAACAGTGCTGGAAGCAGTCAGGGAAGGAAAAGATTTTTCAACTGAGTCTGCAGTCAGTGAGGCCCAGTCTGCCATTGATACTGCAAGAGAAGCGTTAAACCGTGCCCGGCGTGAGTCAGAGGATAACCAATATTCTGAGGAGGAAGAACTCTATGCTGCGGGAAGGGCAGTTGAGACCGCGCAGGCAGCATTGGAAGATGCCCGGAGACAGGCTGAGGTATTGCAGAAGGAAGGTGAGATTGACAGAATTACCTGTGAATCTGAGCGGTCAGATAAGGAGAAATCGCGTGCTGCATTACAGGAAATTTTGGATAATGGGGGATGCCTTTTGGCTCCGGCCTCTGGAACGGTGGTGAGGACGCTGGAACGCGGGGATAAAACAAAGGAGGGGGAAGATGCAGTCATTCTTTCCTCTGCTGACAGAGGATTTGTTTTTGAAGGAAAACTGGATAAAGATTCAGCGCGCCGCTTTTCAGCCGGGGACAAAGGAGAGCTTCATTACAAATTGGATGGAAGCACACAAAAAGCAGATGTGGAGATTCATTCCATCAGCACGCCGGACGAGTCGGACCAGGTTTTTGTAACTGCGGTTCTGCCGGAGGGAGGTTATACTTCCGGTATGCCGGCACAGCTTTTTCTAAGCAGAAAGAGCGAGACGTATCAAAATTGTCTGCCCCTTACCGCACTCAGAAGTGATTCCGGCGGAGACCACGTATTCGTACTCCGCAGACAAAGCTCCGTACTGGGAACAGAATGGGTCATTGCAAGGGTAGATATAACAGTAAAGGAAAGAGACAGTCAGATGATGTATGTTGACGGCGCGCTTACGTATTCGGATCAGGTAGTTATAAGCTCAAATAAGATCATATCGGAAGGAGACAGGGTCCGCATTGAAAATTAACAGGTTTGCTCATTACCGGGCGTTGATAATATCAGCAATACTGGCAGCAGTTCTTTGGAGTTTCGCTTGTTCTTTCTATAGTACGGCCATCAGTCACTGCACCAGTGTTGGAATTAAATGGGAAAAGGGCGGTGTCAGCCCCTCAGAGCTTATCAGGCAGCAGACGTATGCAAGGCAGGATGGAGCAGGAAACCAGCCGGAGGTCACCTTATGGCAGATATACCCGGAACAGGAGATAATGGCTTCAGATAAAAAGAAGATGAAGGCGGATGTTGTTGACGTCTTTGGAGACTGCGGGGATATTGTCTCCTCCATGCTGGCTGACGGCGCTTATCCGGCCAGATCGGATGCCTCTGGCTGTGCCGTCAGTACCGGTCTGGCATTCTCTCTGTGGGGAAGTACCAATGTGATTGGGTTGCCGGTAAAGGCGGAAGGAAAGCAGTTCTATGTCCGCGGCATATTTGAGGAGGAAGAACCAAGGTTATTCTTACAGGCGCAGGCGGAATCGGAAGAACCCTTATCCAATATGCAGCTGACGTTTACAGGTCTTGGAGCAGGGGAGAGGGCCGGTCAGTATCTCTCATCGGCAGATTTTCCGGAGGGACGGATCCTTGACCTGACATTATTTGCATGGGTACTTGGCATGATACTCCGGCTCCCTGCGATCATTCTGGCAATTGGTATCCTTGGGCGCGTGACCAGGCATGGGAAAAGGCTTTGCCGTTATCCCCTACTGCTGGCTGTTTATTTTTTAATCGCTTTCGGTATATTGGCCGTATTATGGTTTTGTATGGATCTGCCTGAGTTTCCTTCCGAGTTTGTCCCCACAATGTGGTCTGATTTTGAGTTCTGGGGAAATCTGTTTCAGGAGCAGGGGAAAAATATGGTCTCCTGGATGGCGGCCGGGCCTGCCTTCCGGGATATGGAGCTTTGGACCTCGTCATTTATGGCAGTGCTGCTTTCTGTGTGTGCCTCTGCCTTTACGGCAGCCGCAGCAATGCTGGTATCCATACGCTCTTACAAAAGAATGATGTTCTATTGTGCGGCATATACACTGACACTTTGCCTGATTTCATTCAAGATAGCCTCTGCTCACAATATGACCTTTTGCAAAGCGATGTATCTTCTGCCATGTCTTTGGATATGTGTGGATTTTCTCTTTTACTGTCTGAAAGAAACACTTGCCGCCGATGTCCGTGAAGGGAGGATTATGGATGAAGAAAAAACGTGAATACAGTGTTCCGATCCGGGAACAAATGGTACCATGGCTGTTTTTGCTGCCGAGCCTGCTGTTCGTGAGCATTATGGTGCTGATTCCTATGCTGGACGCTCTGCGCCGTTCCTTTTTCCTGGCTGCCGGTGACCGGTTTGTGGGATTTCAAAATTATCTGTCAGTCTTGAGGAACCATGCGTTTCAGCTGGCGGCAGCTAATACAGCCAAATTTATCTTAGTCTGCATACCGCTTCTGTTACTCTTTTCCCTGGCTGTTTCCCTGATGCTGGCCTCCTTCAGGGAAAAGCGCGGCATTTTCAAGACCTCGTTTCTTGTACCCATGGCGGTTCCCGTTGCTTCGATTGTTCTTTTGTGGCGTGTGATTTTTCATAAAAATGGACTTCTCAATGCATTTACTGCACTTTGGGGTTTGGTTCCGGTTGACTGGATTGGAAGTAAGGCCGCCTTTGGCGTGTTGGTGTTTGCTTATCTGTGGAAGAATTTCGGATATGATATGGTGCTGTGGCTGTCAGGACTCAGCGCCATAAATCCGGCATTATATGAGGCGGCTCAGATAGACGGCGCCGGAAGCCTCCAGCGGTTTGTGAGGATTACGCTTCCCAATCTTATGCCCACATTATTTACCATTACCGTGCTGTCGCTGCTCAATTCCTTTAAGGTGTTCAGGGAGGCTTATCTGATTGCGGGAGGTTATCCGGATGACAGTATTTACATGCTTCAGCACTTATTCAATAACTGGTACGGCAATCTGGATGTGGATAAAATGTGTGCCGGAGCTGTGATGATGGCAATTCTGGTATTTATTTTAATACTACTGCTGGAAAAAATTATGAACAGAGGAGATAGGATATGAAAAAATGGCTTCTTGGCGTGCCCCTTGTTTTGATTGCGGTCTTTATATGGCTGCCTCTGTGGATGCTGATATCCGGTACCTTTATGGGAGGGGCAGAGCTGTCTGAAAATCTTGCGCCAGTCCTGGAGGGCAGGGGAGGAACGGCTGTATGGCCTGTAATGGCGCGTTATCCGACCCTGGCGGCATATGTGGAACTATTATTGGATACGCCCCAGTTTTTTACGGTATTCTGGAATTCCTGCAGGCAGGTTTTTCCAATCATACTCGGCCATGTCCTTTTGGGCGCGCCTGCGGCATGGGCATTTGCTAAGTTTCACTTTCGCGGGAAAAAGATACTCTATACATTGTATATTGTCCTGATGCTGATGCCATTTCAGGTGACCATGGTTTCCAGCTATCTTGTTCTGAACAAACTGGGCCTGATTGATACCGTGTGGGCAGTCATACTGCCCGGTGCGGCATCAACGCTTCCGGTATTCATCATGACACGTTTTTTCATGGACATACCGGAGGCGGTCATGGAGGCGGCAGCCGTGGATGGGGCTTCCTCATTTCAGACTTTTTTACGATTTGGGCTTCCGCTGGGAGCGCCGGGCATTCTCTCGGCTGTGGTATTGGGCTTCTTGGAATACTGGAACGCAATAGAAGCGCCTCAGGCATTCTTAAAAAACCAGGCGCTCTGGCCGCTGTCATTATATATGTCAAACATCACGGCGGATAACGCCGGGGTATCATTAATTGCATCACTGATTACACTGATGCCTCCTCTTTTGATATTCCTGTCCGGGCAGAAATATCTGGAGCAGGGCATTATATCTTCCGGAATGAAAGATTAACACAGGGGATTAATATATGGAAAACAGGAATTTTGCAGGCGATCTGCAGATAAGCAAAGTGAATAAATGGTATCCGGGCGATGTTCATGCTGTTAAGGATATGGATATGGAAATAAAGAGAGGGGAATTTATAGTATTTGTAGGCCCTTCCGGCTGCGGAAAGACAACGCTGCTGCGCATGATTGCAGGACTTGAGAGTATAAGCAGCGGAGAGGTCATTATGGACGGCAGGACTGTGAACCAGGTTCCGCCAAAGAACCGCGATATTGCCATGGTATTCCAAAATTACGCCCTTTATCCCAATATGAAAGTAAAAGATAATATTGCTTTTCCCCTTAAAATGCAGCATATCGGCAAAACGGAAAGGGAGAAAAGGGTAGCAGAAGTGGCGCAAAAGCTGGAGCTGGATGCTCTGATTGAAAGGAAACCGGGGGCCTTGTCCGGCGGTCAGCGCCAGCGTGTTGCCCTTGCGCGGGCCATGATAAGAAAACCCGGACTGTTTCTCATGGATGAGCCGTTAGCCAATCTCGATGCGAAGCTCCGCACAGAAATGCGCAGGGAGATTATAACGCTCCAACGGGAGCTGGGGGTAACAACCATATATGTCACCCATGATCAGACGGAGGCAATGACGATGGGGACGCGCATCGCCGTAATAAGCGGCGGTGTTTTACAGCAATTTGGAACACCGCAGGAAATATATAGAAATCCGGCGAATCTGTTTGTTGCTGGGTTCATAGGCTCACCCAATATGAATGTGTGGGACACAGAGCTTATTTCAAATAACGGACAACATTATCTGACCCTGGGAAATGCCCGTATTCCGATGGATAAAAGCAGTTTGGCCGCAAGAGGGCTGCAGGGGCCTGTTAAGGCAGGTATCCGTCCGGAACACATTGTGCCGGCTGCACCGGACGATCCTCATGCAGTGCGGATGAAAATCAGCATTTTAGAAAATACCGGGCGTGAAGCGGCAGTTTTCCTCACCGGGGCTGATATACCGGATATTACAATGGTAACAGGCGCGGATTTCTCAGGCCGGGCCGGGCAGGAGGTATATATTCGGCTAAAGCCGGAAAAGATACTTCTATTTAATACAGAGACAGGATGTGCATATGGAGATGTTTATGTATAGAATATATTCAACAGGGATAGAAACTGCGGCTGCATCAGCGATACTGATACCGATTCTTTTTCTATATCAAATATTTATTTTCCACAACATAAAAAAGACGGCTGCCTATTTTATTTTTATGTTATATTTGACTGCAATGTGCTTTTTGGTGGGGTTTCCCAGTGTGGCAGGGATTAAAATCGCTTGGTCTTATAATTTTATTCCTTTGTATGGTATGCTGACCGATATAACGAACAGCTATCTGAATGTTTTACTTTTTATTCCATTAGGTATATTTGTTCCATGCTTATGGCCCGAATACAGAAGCATGATGAAAACAGTGGGTTTGGGTCTGATGACATCACTGGGTATTGAAATACTGCAGATATTTACCTTTCGCGCAACCGATATAAATGACTTGATAACGAACGCGGCAGGTACATTGGCTGGCTATCTGATTGGCAGAGTGATGATAAAAATGATTCCTCAATTAGATAGACTTAATTGCAGGAGAAGTGAGTTATATCTCCTATACGGGACGGTTGGTGCAGTGATGTTTTTCTTTCAGCCATTTATTTTTTTATTATCAGAGGCCTTTTATCCGTAAAGGTTAGCATCCATTCTTTCTTTTGTTATGGGGAACGATTGTGCTTTTATCCGCTTCCGCCCTCAACCCCATGAAACCGCAGAAAATTCCGTGCCGCATGGGACAGCGGATACTCTTTATTGACAATGAAAGCGCTCGTGATAAACAGATTTTCATCGGAAAAATGCTTCACGGTTAAGTCTCTGATATGTTGGAAGTCTGCGGCCGTCAGTGAGGCCAGTGCAACGGTTTTAAAGGATCTGGCCCACTCAATCGCAGTTGCATTCGAAGAGGTAATAATAGAAATATTCGGCGCGAGCAGATGGTGTCCGAAGGAGGAACGGACCAGATCCAGGCAGTCGAAGGGAACCGCAAGCGGATAGTCTGCCAGCAGGGATATGTCGATAATGCTGCCGCTTTGCATCAGAAGGTGTTCCGGCCTGCAGATTGCCACAATCTCTTCTTTCTCATAGGGATAGACAGCCAGGGAAGCATAGCCGGGAAGGCTGGACCGTATGAGCCCGATCTCCGTTACATGGTTCAGGACGTTCGGAATCGCAAAATCACTAGGTATTTCATAAAAATCAAAATTGACGTTCGGGTATGCGGCCCGGAAATCGTCAAACAGATGGTGCAGAAAATAGGCGGAGTTTCCTGCCGGGATTGAGAGCTTTAAAAGCTCGGAAAAACCTGTTTTTTTATTGTGAATCTCGTCTTGAAGTTTTTCTTCGGCCTGGCAGATCTCCTTGGCGCGCAGATAAAAAACGCGTCCGGCGTCGGTCAGCTCAAGCCTGTGCCGGTTTCGGATTAAAAGCTTTGCCCCATAATAAGTTTCAATATTTTTCAACTGGTTGCTCAGAGAAGGCTGGGCAATCAGCAGCTTGTTCGACGCAGCCAGAATACTTCCGCATTCTACAATCGCAACAAAATTCCGATAAGACTCTAATGTCATAGAGCAATTCCCCTTAATTTATAATTTAATATCTATCTAATATAAGAAAAATATTATAAAAAATATGTAATAATGATAGTTTTATTATATAAAAAATTATGTTACAATGCAAATTGTTTTTAAAAAAGAGTGCTTATAAAAAGTGAACTATATATAAGTATAACTAATTAATGAAAATAAGGGGGAATAAAGAGTACGATGAATGCTTTACTGACAGATTTACTGGCCGTATTTGGAGTTGTTTTAAATGCGCTGCCTCAGGGACTTTTAGCGCTGTCCTTTGGTTTTGCAGCCGTCCCGACGGCGATGGCGTTTTTTATCGGAGCGTTTGGAAATGTGATTACGGGGAATGTGGCGCCGATTTCATTTCAGGCTGAAACTATTACATATGCGGGTACCAGCGGCAGGAACCGCTCGGAGCGGTGTACAATGATCTTTATCGGAGCCGCCATTCTTGCGGTTATCGGAGCCTGCGGGATGCTGACTAAGATTGTGGATTTTATCGGTACAGACATTGCAAACGGCATGATGGCCGGTGTGGGACTGATATTGACGAATGCGGCTGTCAACATGGTGAAGGAGGATCACCTTGCAGGCGGAGTATCTATAGCTGCGGCAGTGCTCACCTATTTTCTGACCAGCTCCAGTCCCAATACGCTGGTTTACACGATCGTGATATCGGTCATTGCGTCCAGCGTGGTATCGGCGGTTTTGAATAAAGAAAAGAAAAATATCGTTGTTGCAGATGACAAATTTACCCGTCAGAAATTCACATTTAACGGAAATGTGATACTCGGCGCTCTCGGAATGGTCTGTTTAAATATTGGCTCTAATATTTCATTTGGAGCAATCACGGCCAGCATGGCAGGAGCCGATACCTTTAATGTGGACCACCTGACCCTGATCTCTTCCCTTGCGGATATGGGTTCCTCTTTCTTCGGAGGCGCACCGGTGGAATCGATAATTTCTGCTACGGCAAATGCGCCCCACCCGGTTTGGGCCGGAGTGGCGATGATGATTGTGGTAGGCATAATTTTGTTAAGCGGCCTGCTTCCGAAAATCGGCAATTATGTTCCGTCCTCATCGATTGCGGGTTTCCTGATCGTACTGGGGCTTTTCAAGACCTTTATACTTGATGCACCCGTAGCGCTGGCAATTAATCCGGCGGTAGGCGGAACTGCACTCGTTGTCACGGCAATTTCGAATCCGTTTCTCGGAATGCTTGCCGGTATCGCAGCCAGAGTCCTGGGCCTGTAAGGAGGAGTAGCATTATGGATACATATGAATTAAAGCTTTGCGGCGTAAAGCGAGAACTGCCGTTTATCGATTTGGAGGATAATCTGGCCTTTGCCAGTTTTGTAATTATGGGCGATACGGAGCTTATCACGGCCTGCGCGCCGGAGCTGGCGGAGAAGATTGGGGACGTGGATGTCATTATTACCGCGGAGGCCAAGGGGATTGCCCTTGCCTACGAAATCAGCAGGCTGCTCGGGAAAAAGGAATTTATTGTGGCAAGAAAGAGCATCAAATCCTATATGTGCGGCGTGGTATCGGTATCGGTGCATTCCATCACGACCTCCGGGGAGCAGCATCTGTACCTGGACGGCCATGATGCAAAGCGTCTTTGCGGCAAAAGGGTCTGCATCGTGGACGATGTGATTTCAACCGGTGAGTCCCTCTATGCGTTAGAAGCTCTGGTGGAGAGTGCAAAGGGGATCGTTACAAGAAAAGCAGCGGTGCTTGCAGAGGGAAAAGCAGCAGAGAGAGACGACATTATCTTTTTACAGAAGCTCCCGCTGTTTCACAAATGTGATGATAACAGCTATGAAATTAAGGAATCATAAAGTCATAAGAAGTTTCATTAAATAAACAAAGAAGATAAGGCAGATACCTCGCATCTCCACCAGGAATGAAAGGTATCTGCCTTTATAAATGATTACTCTTGTAAGTAAACAGATACTGTCCCGGGCGCACGCACCGGTCTTCGCTTCTTGTAATTTAAGAAAAATTTAGGAATTTCAAGTACATTTCGACATGATGATATATGATAGAGTATAATAAAGAATTAAGAGTAAAAGGTAAAGCTATTTGAATTTATATGAATCAAATTTGGGAGGATGACCGTCGACATGCGTATTTTGATTGCCGAAGATGAAGTTGAACTTGCGAAAGGCCTGAAGTTCCTTCTGGAGAAGAACAAGTTTTCCGTTGATACTGTCAATAACGGAGCGGATGCACTGGACTACTTTCACAGCACGGATTACGATGTGATCGTGCTGGATATCATGATGCCCAAAAAGAACGGAATGGAGGTGTTATCTCAGATAAGGAGTGAGGGAGCGGCAGTTCCCGTGCTGATGCTCACAGCCAGGTCCGAGATTGAAGACAGGGTCGCCGGACTGGAGGCAGGGGCAGACGATTATCTCCCCAAGCCGTTTGCCACCAGGGAATTTATTGCAAGAGTGAAGGCGCTTGCCCGCAGAAATGCCGGATATGCCGATACGGTTCTGTCACTGGGGAATGTACGGCTCGACTGTTACCGCTATGAGCTTTCCTGCAAAGAGGAAACGGTGCGGCTTAATAACAAGGAATACCAACTGATGGAGCTGTTTTTCCAGCATCCGCATTTTGTATTCTCTACCGATCACCTGATGGACAAGGTATGGGGGAAGGACTCGGAGGCGGATATTGACGTTGTCTGGACATACATCGGGTTCATCAGGAAAAAGCTGAAACATATCGGTGCGGATATTGAAATAAAAACAGTGCGCGGAGCCGGTTATTCGCTGGAGGGCAATAAATGCTGAAGAAGATGAAACGCCGGTTTATTGCATCGGCGATGGTGGCCTTTGGAGCCGTTATGCTGGTTTTGGTAACGGTTATTAATATTGCTAACTGTTATCTGACGACTAAAAAACAGGATAACCTGCTAAATATCATTCTCGAATATGATAAAAAGACATTTTCGCAGCCCGGTACCGGTTTTCCGCCAATTTCAGATATGCCCTGGGCAGGGGGCCCGGAGGCAGAGTTCATGACCCGCTTTTTCATTGTCCGCTGCGACAGTGATAATAATGTGACGGTAATATCCAGAGCGTATATCTCTTCGGTCGATGAGGAGACAGCGCGGAATTATACGGAGGAAATCCTGGCTAAAGGAAAGGTAAAAGGTTACTTTAAAGATTACCGCTACTGTGTAAGCCGGGAGGAGGGAGAAATAATCCTCGTTTTTCTGAACGCATCCAACGCCCTGCAGTTTATGGAGTCGTTACTGATTGTATCGGTTGGCATAGGCATTGTCAGCCTGCTGGTTGTCTTCCTGCTCGTCATGATTTTATCCCACCGGGCAATACAGCCTTATGTGAAGAATATAGAGCGTCAGAAGCGGTTTATCACGGATGCCGGACATGAGCTGAAAACACCGCTGACCTCCATTGCAACCAGTGCGGATATCGCCGCCATGGAGTATGAAGGGGATGAATGGATTGCCAATATACAAAAGCAGACAGCCCGTCTGACCCGTCTGGTAAGTGACCTGGTGACGCTTTCCAGACTGGATGAAGAGATGATAATTTACGATAAGACGGTATTTTCCCTCAGTGACGCTGCCTGGGAAATCGCGGAGCCTTTTGCTTCGCTGGCAAAAGCAGGCGGAAAAACGTATATCCAGAACATAGAGGACCGTTTGGAGATGGAGGCAGACAGAAATTCGATTCAGCAGTTATTATCCATTCTTCTGGACAACGCATTGAAATACTCCGATGAGGGCGGCAAAATCCGGCTGGATATTTACCGCAGCCACAATCGAATCTGCATGAAGGTATTTAACACTTGTGAGCTTCAGGGGATAACGGATCTGGAGCGCCTGTTCGACCGTTTTTACCGTCCGGACGAATCCAGATCCACTAACACCGGAGGCACAGGAATCGGGCTGTCCATGGCTCAGGCTATCGTGGAGGCGCATGGCGGTAAGATTACGGTGAACAGTACGGATGGGAAAACAATTATTTTTACAGTGGTTATTTAATCTTACGATAACCCGGCACGTTCCGGTACGGATTATCTGTTTCAACGCGAAAGGCACATTACAATAATATTGTTGTAATGTGTCTTTCTTTGCTGTCTGACTGTTAATTGTTCGTAGAATTTTCACATTTCATTTCAAGTACATTTCAGGCTGACTTTTTATAATAGCTGATGATATTATGTGCAGTAATCTTCTCAGACTGAGAAAAAACAAAAAAATTCAGGAGGTTTGCTATGATAACAGTTGAGCATTTGACCAAATGTTACGGTGACTTCATGGCTGTCAGCGATTTGTCTTTTGAAATTGATGAAGGGCATGTGTACGGCTTTTTAGGACCAAACGGCGCCGGAAAATCGACTACTATGAATATTATGGCCGGATGTCTGTCGGCCACGGAGGGGAAAGTAATAATCGACGGCCACGATATCTTTGAAGAACCTGAAAAAGCAAAAAAACTCATAGGCTACCTTCCGGAACAGCCGCCTCTCTACATGAATGAAACACCGGTGGAATATCTGAAATTCGTTGGCGCGGCAAAGGGGTTAAAAGGACGGGAGCTGCAGAGGCAGGTGGAGGAGGTGATCGGCCAGGTAAGGATTGACGAAGTCAAGAACAGGCTGATTTCCAAGCTTTCAAAAGGCTACAGGCAGAGAGTCGGTATCGCCCAGGCGCTGCTCGGGAATCCGAAGGTTATTATACTTGATGAACCGACCGTAGGACTTGATCCGATCCAGATCATCGAGATACGTGATCTGATAAAGGAACTCGGGCAGACCCATACCGTTATTTTAAGCTCTCACATTCTTTCAGAGGTTCAGGCCGTCTGCGGCAAGGTCCTGATTATCGCCAGAGGAAAGCTGGCTGCATTTGATGAACCGGAAAATCTGGAAAAGCTGATGCTGGCATCAAACGGCATAACTTTTACGGCAGAGGCCACCGGGGAGGATGCCGCAAGAATTCTGTCTGCAATGAAATCTGTCACAGAGTGGACCTTTGAGGATAAAGGAGACGGGACCGTTGAGATTCACGCAAAAACAGAGGACAGCAATTCACGCGACATTTGCCGCCGGCTCTTTTTTGCCTTTGCGGCCGAGGGGAAGGCAATTTTGAGCATGACTTCAAAGAAAGCCAATCTGGAGGATGTATTTATTGAACTGACCGAAGGCGAATCCGGAGTTGAGAGAAGCGGTGACCGGGAAGAGCAGGATATTCCGGCAGTGGCTGATGATGCCGGGAACACGCAAGATTTCAGAAAAACGGAAGATTCCGGGAGCGCTGAAGATTCCGGGAACGCTGAAAATTCCGGGAACATGCAAGAGGCCGGAAACGCTGAAAATTCCGGAAGTGACAGTGCAGAAAGTGAGGGAACGGACGAATGACAGCTGTACTTAAACATGAACTTGCCAATTATTTTCACTCATTAACCGCATATATTTTTGGTGCATTTCTTCTGGTTTTTGTAGGGATTGGGGCTATGCTTTACAATATTCAGGCGGCAGTGTCCAATTTTGAATATGTACTGCAATTTGTGAGCCTTGGTTTTGTAGTGATTGTACCTATCTTGACGATGCGCGTCATAGCGGAGGAGAGAAAGCAGAAGACAGACCAGCTTTTATATTCCCTTCCGATTACAACTTCCCAGGTTGTTGTGGGTAAATATCTGGCACTGCTGGTCGTATTTTTTATTCCGCTGTGCATCGTGTCCCTGTATCCGCTGATTTTTGCGCAATTTGGGGATGTGTATCTGATGACATCCTATGGCTCTCTGCTGGCATTTTTTATCATGGGCGCCGCTCTGATTGCCGTCGGCACTTTTATTTCCTCGCTGACCGAAAATCAGGGATTTGCCGCAGGAATTGCCATCCCCGTCATATTGTTTAACTACTACAGCGTCAGCCTGGCGGAACATATATCTGCCTCCGCCATGGGCTCTGTCATCTCCCTGTGTGCCCTGGCCGTTATTTTGGGCCTTGTTATCCGCTTCCTGACGGGAAATGAAGGCCTGGCATTTTCGGTCAGCCTGCTGCTCATTATCATTATCGGGATTGCCGGTTTTGTCGATATCAGCAGTTTTGAAGGGCTTCTGCCGAAGATAATGAACCGGTTATCACTTTTTGAACGCTTTTATTCGTTTGTAAACGGTGTATTCGATTTTACATCCATTGTTTACTTTGTATCGGTAATCGTGTTCTTTTTATTCCTGTCCGTGCAGTCCCTTGAAAAAAGGAGGTATAACTGATGAAAAAGAATGAACTCCTTAAAAAGCCTGAACGGCCGGGAAGAAACAGGATTGCTCTTCGGGGCGGCTCTTATTCCCTGGCAATCACGGCTGTCGTACTGGCAATACTTATTGTTATTAATATTCTGGCATCAGTACTTCCTGCGGCAGTGACCAAATATGACATCAGTTCCACAAAGCTTTATTCAATTACAAGCAATACCAAGGCAGTGGTCAATGCGCTGGAAAAGGATGTGACAATTTATTGGATCGTGCAATCTGATGCGGAAGACGATGTAATCGAAAACCTGCTTAATAAATATGAAAGCCTGTCGGATCATATTAAGGTTGTCAAGAAGAATCCTGATGTTTACCCGACTTTTGCGGCACAGTACACATCGGAAACGGTTGCCAATAACAGTCTCGTTGTAGAATGCGGCGACCGCAGCCGGTATATCGGTTATGATGATATTTATCTCTATGAGCCGAATATGACATCCTACTCCTATAATGCTTCATTCGACGGCGAGGGTGCAATTACATCCGCCATCGATTATGTTGTCAATGAGGAAATGCCCCAGGTGTATGTTCTGGAGGGGCATGGGGAGGCTGAGCTTCCGGAGGCGTTCAGTGACCAGATAGAAAAGGAAAACATGGAGTTAACCACTTTCTCCCTGCTCACAGAAGATTCTGTCCCCGAAGAGGCGGACTGTGTCCTAATCTATGCGCCGGCCAGTGATATTTCCAGAGAGGAAAAAGACCTGCTGGCCAAATACGTATCGGGCGGAGGAAAATTGATGGTACTGGCCGGGCCGGTTGAGAACGGAACACTGGAAAATCTCTATAGTTTACTGGAGGACTACGGTGTAGAAGCGGCAGAGGGGATCGTGGTGGAGACCGACCGGGGACATTACGCGTTCCAGGCGCCGTATATCCTGCTGCCGAATCTTCAAAGCAGTGAGATTACCGATCCGCTGATCCAGGAACATTATTATTCCATTATTCCCATTGCCCAGGGGCTGACGGTCAAGGGGGCGGATTCGGCAGAGGTAACGGAGCTTTTGACCACATCGGAAACGGCATTCAGCAAAACGGACGGTTACGGCCTGACCACCTATGAGAAAGAGGAGGGGGATACAGACGGACCTTTCGCCGTGGCGGTATCCGTTGCGTGCGGAAATGACGGGCAGATGATTTGGTTTACGTCGTCCCATTTCCTGGACGATATGTATAATGCCTATTCATCCGGGGCAAATCTGGATCTTGGCATGAATGCATTATCATCACTGATTGGTGAGAGCGAAGCGGTGGCGATCCGCAGCAAATCACTCAACTACAACTACCTTACCATCAGTGATTCCACAGCCTCTCTATTGAAAACGGTGATGATTGGCGTATTCCCGCTGCTGTATCTCGGTATCGGTATCTGCGTAGTAGTAAGAAGGAGGAGAAAAGATGAGCCGGTCTAAAAAACTTTCCGTATTACTTGGGGCATTGCTGGCGGTCTGCCTGATCACATTTGGAGTCAGTCAATATGAGGTGCACAGGGAAAAGATAAAAAACAGCGATGAAATTATTTTAGAGCTGCCGGGTGACACGGTGAAATCGCTTTCCTGGGAATATAATTCCGAAACCCTCGCCTTTCACAAAGACGGAAAATGGCTTTACGATGGGGATGGAGCGTTTCCGGTTGATGAAGAGAAAATAAATGAGCGTCTGGATCTGTTCAGCGAATTCGGGGTTTCATTTATCATTGAGGATGTGGAGGATTTTGGACAATACGGCCTGGATAAGCCTGTCTGCACGATTCATCTTGAAACGGACGACGAGAGCTATGAGATCCTGCTTGGGGATTTCAGCAAGATGGACTCGGAGAGGTATGTTTCGATTGGGGACGGGAATGTATATCTTGTGAAAAAGGATCCGCTGGACTACTTTGATGCAACGCTGAGCGACATGATTAAACAAGATGAAATACCGCAGTTTGATAAAGTGACGGGGATACAGTTTACAGGAGCGGAAAACTATCAGATTGGATATCAGGAGGACAGCAGCCTCAGCTATTGCAGGGATGACGTTTACTTTATGGAGCAGGACGGGGCTTACCTTCCGCTTGATACATCCAGGGTTAACAGCTATCTTGATACAGTCAGCCGCCTGAATCCAACGGATTACGTAACGTATAATGCCACGGACGAGGAACTTAGGGACTGTGGTTTAGATAAGCCGGAGCTTACGGTGTCAGTCAATTATATTCCGCAGACGGAGAATACCGGGCAGGCAGAAGAGAAAAACGAGGAAACATTTATTCTGAATGTCGGGCGTGATCCGGAGGAGAAAAAAGCAGCAGAGAAAGCCTCTGCCGGAAAGTCAATGGATGGAGAAGCGGCAGAACCGGAGGATAAGTCCGAAAATGAAGAAATTACTGCCTATGTAAGAGTAGGACAATCAAAAATCGTCTACAGGATTACTTCGGATGAATATAAGAAACTCGTCGATGTATCTTACAATGCACTCCGCCACCAGGAAATTCTTTCCGCCGATTTCGCCGATATTTATCAGGTGGACATTTCTCTGGAGGGGGAAAATTATACGCTCACATCTGAGAAAGAGGATGATGACAGAACCTGGTATTATAAGGAGGAAAAATTAGAATCCTCAGGCTTCTTCGATGCGCTGAAGCAATTGAAAGCGGACAGTTTCACCCGGGAGCAGCCTTCACGGAAAGAAGAAATCAGCCTGACGGTTTATCTGGACAATGATAATTATCCCAAAGTGCAGATGGATTTCTACCGTTATGATGGGAACGATTGTCTTGCAGTGGTTGACGGAACGCCTGTATGCCTTGTGGCAAGAAACTATGTGGTGGATCTGGTGGAAGCAGTCAATGCAATTGTTCTGAATTAAGGTGATTTTTATTATATTGCGAAGAAGAATCGAAATAAAGTTCCTAATAAGGTTTACGAGGCAATGGTAAAGTGGAACACAGAAGCGGCATAATTTTGAGGCATATCAGGTGAGATACCCGGTATGCCTTATTTTTTTACCAATCGCTCTTTCAGATTAACAGCCATTGCTTGATACGTTTATGTTTAGACTTCCGGCAGCATGAGGCGTACGGAGGCGTAAAAGACACCATCACGTTGTTCGAACAGTACCGAACCATTGTACCGGCCGGCGATTTCCCGGACGGAGGCAGTACCGATCCCCATGCCTTCCCGTTTGGCGGACAGAGGGGTACCGTTCTCGAACACTACTGGTGTCAAACAGGTATTGTCTATTAAAACAAGCAGCATGGACTGTCCCCGCTGTTTCACACGGAGCTTGATAAACGGCCTGTCCGCAGCATCCCGTTTACAGGCTTCCACGGCGTTTTCCAGGAGGTTCCCCAACAGCACGGTAATGTCTGTGATTGTTACCGGACACTCCTTTGGATAAATGATTTTTGCCGTAAACTCTATTCCGGCATCACGTGCCTGGGCTGCATAGTAGTTGACAATGGCATTTACTACATTGTTGGAACAGAAATACTCTGCGACGTCGGACGGGAGGCGGTTCCTGTAAATTTCAATATATTCCGTAAGTCCCCTTTTATCGTCTTGATCGAGATAGGACTGCACTACGGTCAAATGCTGACGCAAATCGTGGCGCGCCCTGCGTGTGTCGTCCATATGTGCGGCGAGGGTGTCAAACTGTTTTTTCTGTGTCAGCAGACTTCGGTCGGCATACTTTAATGTTTCCTCAAGCTGCGTACGGCTGCGCGAGATTTCCAGCACCTTTAAGGCTACGTAGGACACGTAGCAAGCCCCCAACAGCATGAGGTAGCGGGACACCATAAACTCCCAGGTGGCATAGGCGTACACATCATCGGTAAAGCAGTAGAGCATACCGAACAAGGTGGGAAACAGCGGAATCTTCCAGAAATGCCGCCACATGGCCCCGTCGTTGATGTTGAGCGCTTCCGCCACCGTGCGGCTGAAAAACAGGAACATAAACGGGAAGGTAATCAGGTAAATCACCACGCGGGCAATGTTATAGACCAGATACGGGTGCAGGCCGGAAAAATCCCAAAAGAACCGGCTTTCAATAAAGTTTGCGTTTCCCAGCACAAAGAACTGCCACGCCAGAAACAGCAGCCAGGTAAACATGAGCTTTGGAAAGCTGTCCTTGATCAGCAGGAAAGCCAACACCAGAAAAAGGAGCAGAAAACAGTAACGCGTGATGGTCGTCCACCGCGCCGCTGCTTCCAGGCCACCCAGGTTGATCCGGTAAAACACGCCGCTATATACCGCTGCCAATGCAATCTGTATCAGCACAATATAGCGGAACGGGATACGGAGCCTGTCACGAAACAGCCAATACCGTGGCAGGGTGAACGGAATGCAATCAAGAAACGGAAACAAAAGCACCATCAGCGTGTCAACCATCTTCATCATTCCAGTCCGTCCTCCCTTTCCCGCTGAAACGTGTACTCGTCAAACAGTCTTTCTATTTTCTTCCGGTCACGGGCGGAGAACGGCACCCGTTCCCCGGTATCCATCACAAAATCCAGCTCGTCAATCCGCTGTACCCGTTCCAGATTGACAATGCACCCTTTATAGCAGGTAAGAAACTGCGGGTAAGACGTGAGCGGTTTGGTAAACTCTCCAAAGGGAATGCGAAAACGGAAGGTTCCGCGCTTCTCCGTGAGGACTTCCACATAATGACCAGCCTGGCTGCACCAGAGGATTTCCCGTAGCAAAATCTTGTTTTTTTCCATGCGGATAAAACGGGCGTTACGGATTTTTGCCAGCCGCGCCAGCTCTATTGTTTTCTCGAATTTTTCATAGGACAACGGCTTTACCAGGTAGCCGCAGGCCCGTACGCCAAAACTCTCAATAGCATGGTCAATACTGGTGGTGACGAACACCACAGCCACAACATCGTCCTTTTCCCTGATTTTTTCGGCGGTGTCCATACCGGAAAGCCCGTTCATGTACTGGTCGATGAAAATAATATCATAGTCTTCCGGGGTGAAGTGAGCGAGAAATTCTTCCCCGCTTTCAAAGTCCTCAATCACGGGTGTTTCCCCCGCGTAGTTTTCGTCCAGGTATCGGTTTAAGCACGCCCGGATTTCACCCCGGCAAGCGGCAAGATCGTCTATAATGGCAGCTTTCATTGTCAAAGCGCCCCCTTTCTGTCGGAGCATTTGCAGGCTCTTAGTACAGATTTTTTCTATGTCAATACCATTTTACAAAATAAATTGGGTTTGCGCAATGGAGTTTGACGCCAAAACTTGCAGTTTGACGCCAACTCATTGAAATTCGCTTCTTTTTCGTTATTATTGAAATTAAGAAGATAATCATATGGAAAAGGAGGGAGCGTATGTGGAGTGTAGTTGTCTGTGACGATAACATAACGGAACGGGAACGGATTATAGAATATGTTAAGGTGTTTAGTGATGACAAAGGACAGGAGATTGCGGTACAGGGAGCTGCCGACTGGCCGGAGCTATTTGAAAAATTGAAACAGGCGGAGCCGGACGTGATTATCATTGCTCAGAATGGTGTGGAAGGGATGGACACCCTCACCAATGTACATCTGCCGCCCAGGAGATTTATCTGGTTTTCCGATTTAGATTTCAGCTTGCAGGCATATCGTCTGTGCATAAGCTGGTTTGGTAAAAAGCCGGTGACTTACAGGAAGTTAGAGCAGGCATTGATAAGGTGTTGGGAGGAGATACCGGATCTTGTTCAGAAAGGAAAAAGGAGGGGTGGCGTATGACACAGTCAAAGGCGCTGAGAACCTTTGAGGTTCATGTTGAACAATGCGGCAATTCTACCTGGCAGGGAAAACTGACAGCCGATGGAGAAACGGTGGAATTTAGAAGTGAACTGGAACTGCTGCTTGGTATGGACAGATTGCTGTCTGACAGTGGGGAACAGCCCTGCTCACAGATATACCATGAAAATCAAAAGGAAATAAAGAAGGAGGGAATACTATGAAAAAGCAAAGAAACAGGAAGTTTTGGGCGGTGATATTGTCCGCTGCATTGTTTGTGACACAGCTTTCGACGGTGGCACTGGCGAAAAACAGCGTACCGGAGGACGGGAGTATCGCAGCTTTCGCTGCTCTCCCCGGCAGCGTTAAGAAGCAAACAGTGACCATAGGAACAGAGCTTTTGGAATTGAACCTGCCGGACACAGTGACGGCTACAATTTATCACGTCATCGAGGACACGGTAATTCCTGACAAGGATAATACAGAGGATGAAAGCGATGATTCTTCTATCGCCAGCCCCAGTGATGCAGACGATAGTGTATCAGGCAATCACGCCGGGGATTCTTCTGAAACGGACAGCGGGGAAATCGTCACCACTGTCACCACGACCACGGAAGAAATCCCTGTGATCTGGGACAGCGAACCGGCCTATGACGGGGATACGGTGGGCGGCTATGTGTTCACGGCGCAAGTGGACGGCTATATCCTGTCACGGGGTGTAAAGCTGCCGCGAATCACCGTGACGGTTTCAACGGATTCCGTGGAAAATCCGGCAGAGAAGCCAACCGAGGAACCGCTCCCCTGCACAAAGACCGAGGGCTGCACTTTGGAGGACGGGCATGAGGGCGATTGCGTCACGTCTCCCCTAGTGAATGACGGCCTTGTGAAAACCATTACTGGCTGGACGTTTGTAGACGATGAAAACTTGAATGAGGGCGAGCTGGCCCTGCCCGGCGTGAGCATGGACAATCAGGCGGACTTTGACACGGTGGTTTCCATGCTGCCCACGCAGATCAGCGCGTCGTTTGAGGGCGGGACGAACCCAGCCACGGTGGACATCATCGGCTGGAGCTGCCCGGATTATGTGCAGGATGAGGACGGCAACTGGCCCCTCGCCGATGGCTACACCTTCACGGCTGAACTGCCGGATGGCTACGCCTGTGACCCGCCGCCGTCCGTCAGGCTGGGGGGCATCAGCCTTCTGACCATCAACGACAGATACACCGTGGGTGATCTGGTCTACCAGGAAACCGGGCCGAAAACGGTTCAGCTCATCGGTCTTGCAGATCCCGGTTTTACAGGCACGGTGCGCGTTCCCGCACAGATTAGCAGCGGAGGCAAAACCTATAAGGTGACCGGCATTGGGAGCCATGCATTTGAGGGCAGTGGGATTACCGGCCTTGACCTAAGCAATGCGGACAACCTGACCCGTGTTGGATCAGATGCATTTGGGTACTGCACCAGTTTAACAGGAACGGTTCACATTCCGGCCGGGGTCACTGAGATCGGCGACACTGCATTTCTTCAGAGCACAATCACCGGCCTTGACCTAAGCGGCGCGGGCAGCCTGACCGGGATCGGCAGCGGTGCATTCATGGATTGCCTGAGTTTAACGGGAACGGTACGCATCCCGGCCGGGGTCACTGAGATTGGCAGCTATGCATTTCAGGAAAGCGGAATCACCGGTCTGGATTTAAGCGGCGCGGCCGGTCTGACGCGGATCGGGGAGGATGCATTTTGGTACTGCGTCAGTTTAACAGGAACGGTACACATTCCGGCCGGGGTCACTGAGATCGGCGACACTGCATTTCTTCAGAGCGGAATCACCGGTCTGGACCTAAGCGGCGCGGCCAGTCTGACGCGGATCGGGTCTAAAGCGTTTATTAATTGCGGCAGCTTAACGGGAACGGTGCGCATCCCGGCGGAGGTCACTGAAATTGGCGACGGGGCATTTGATTCAAGCGGAATCACTGGTCTGGATCTGAGCGGCGCAGCAGGGTTGACACGAATCGGGAGCTATGCATTTTGGAAGTGCCACGCCTTAACGGGAACCGTGTTCGTTCCGGCCACTGTGACTGAAATTGGAACCGATGCTTTTTTGAACTCCAATATTACCGGCTTTATCGCCGAAAATAATACGGTCGCTGCACTCTTAATGAACTCACGTGTGGACGCAAATAAAATCACACTATCCGGCGGCGGCGCCCCCAACATTCCGCCGATTGTGACGCTTAGGCAAGGTAACCTTTTGTATCGGGTGACCGGGACGAGTACTGTTTCCGTCATCGGTTTAGCCCCAGGCGCAGTCGGCAGTCTGGATATCCCGGCACAGGTAACGGATTCTAACGGCACGACTTATCAAGTGACGGAAATTGAGCCATATGCGTTTGAGAACAAAGCTTCCATAACCGGCCTGAATTTACGTGATGCGTCCAACCTGACACGTATTGGAGAGGGTGCGTTCTCCATATGCCGCAACTTAACGGGGACGGTAAGGATACCGGGCAGCGTGACGGAAATTGGCAGGAACGCATTTGCTAGCAGCGGGATTACCGGTCTTGACTTAAGCGGGGCGACTGGCCTCACGGTCATCGAAAGGTCGGCATTTTCACACTGCGGGAGTTTGACAGGAACGGTAGATATCCCGGCCGGAGTGACCGAAATCGGAGCTTATGCATTCCAAAATACCGATATTACCGGCCTGAACCTGAGCAAAGCGGCCGGTCTGACGAAAATTGAGCCATCTTCGTTTGATAGCTGTAGGAATCTAACAGGAACGGTGGCTATCCCAGCCGGGGTAAGCGAAATTGGAGCTTATGCATTCCTCACTACCGGCATTACCCGTTTGGATCTCAGCAGGGCAGCCGGTCTCACAGACATTGGGGAATGGGCATTTTACGGCTGCCGCGGCTTAACAGGCAAGGTGGACATCCCGGCCTCAATAACCGTAATCGGGACAGAGGCATTTCAGAATACAGGGATAACAGAGGCATTCATCCAGGGGCGGCTTAAGTCCATTGGTGCCAGGGCCTTTCCGCCCAATATCCCCATCCACTGCAGCGACCCCCACACCCAGCTTCTGGTGAATGAGGCGCTGCAAAACGAGAATATCCCTACCGCCTCCTGGGACGGCCAGAGTGACATCCCCCCCCGGCGCGGTGGTGACGGTGGACGGAGACATCACGATTAATCAGAATGTGACCATAGGAGATGGAGCGAAGGTCACCATCGTGGCAGGTGTGACTGTGACCATGGAGTCTGACGCGGTGATTACCGTTGGGCCGGACGGAACCCTTGACAGTGACCCAGGGGCGACGCTGAACGGGAGCGGAACCATTGTGATAGAGCAGGGCGGCAAGCTGAACGGAACAATGGGCAGCGGGATTACGGTTACTTATCGGGTTACTGTAGTAAACGGCAATGTGACAAACGGTGATGGCACCGGCAAGTTCCCGGCGGGCGCGCAGGTGAGCGTCACGGCCTCTCCCGCGCCTGCGGGTCAGGTGTTTGACAAGTGGACATCCCAGGACGGCGTCAGCTTTGATAATGCGGCCAGCGCCAGCACCACCTTTATCATGCCTGCAAAAGCTGTTACAGTCATGGCGACCTACAAAAACAGCGGCGGCGGTTCTTCCACTGGCGGCAGCTCCTATACCAATCCGGATATCCTCCGGGGTGTCTGGATGCAGACTGATACCGGTATCTGGATGTTCCGGCAGACAAACGGCGCTTATGCGAAGAACCGCTGGGGAATTGTGGACGGCCAGTGGTACTATTTTGACGGCGACGGGAAGATGCTGATCGGATGGCAGTGGATCGGGAACCAGTGGTATTACCTGCATACAGAAGAAACTGCCAGGACGAAGGCGGGGATGAAGGAAGGCGCGATGGCGTCCGGCTGGCATTTTGACCCGGTTTACCAGAAATGGTTTTACCTTGACGCAAGCGGGGCCATGGTGACCGGCTGGCGTGAGATTGATGGGAAATGGTACTATTTTAACCCTGTGTCCGACGGACAGAGGGGGATCATGTATACGGATGCCTGGATAGACGGGTGGTATGTAGACGAAAACGGTATCTGGAATGGGGAAGCCAAAAAGGACTGACAGGATATCAAAAAGTTTGCATGAAAATATGAATATAACATTTATTAAAAGGAAAAAGTGACGGAAAGAGCTGCTATCATCTGGTGGTGGCTCTTTTCGCTATATGTTATGAGTATTTAAAATCACGGTAGCATTTCTCTTAACCTATAAATACCCCGAGGTTGTACTGTGCTGAAAGTAAAAGGAGAAAAAAATTTAAGGGCATGTCAGGCTTTTTAACTTGATATGCCTTGCTTGGTAGCTTGCTAAGAAAAAATATTTATAGTTTGATATAATTGGGATTTCTATGTTATGTGTGAGTGGATCAGCTAATTAAGAGAACTAACTCATCGGATTGGCGATTAATTATAATAGCAATACTGTATTATCTGCCTGCAAAAGTAACGTACTGGATGTCGATTCTAATTTATCAAAATGCTTATAATTCTCTTTGTAATGCCGGTTCATTACGTCATACAATTCCATTTTAACGGACTGTAAACTTTCCTTATAAAACAATTGAGGAAGTAAAGCTTAATTTTATTGCGTAAATAAGATGAATTACGAAGTTTCCTTTATTATAAGATCTTTTAATCACTAAATTAAAATTTAAGTTGATATTAGGTCCTGGCTTTTGGCAGGAAGGGCATTACACGATCCCCCCTGCCGCCGACTACAATACGGAAAAGAGTTTCCCTAAGGCAAAAAAATGCCAAAAACCTAATAAAATCAAGTCTTCGGCACATCTTATCACAATGGAGACAACAGGACTCGAACCTGCGACCCTCTACACGTCAAGCAGATGCTCTCCCAGCTGAGCTATGTCTCCATAGAATGATTATAAACGATAGGAATGGATTTGGCAAGATAATACTGAATTCAGATCAATCTGCATGTTACAATTCAGCCTTCGGCTAAACCGTAACAAATGATGCACAGAAACGGCAAAATAACGCCGTTTCGCGCCGCACAACTCGGGATTTTCGCAAAAACCAGCGAAAACACCTCGCGGAATACATCATGGCTGAACTGTTACATCTTCATTCCACGGTATAAAATCCAGATATTATCAGATAATAAGCCTATCAATCTGCAAGGAGCGGCTAAATATGGAGCAGCCAATCATCCTTCATTCCGACATGAATAATTTTTATGCTTCAGTAGAGTGCCTGGACAATCCGGGCCTGCGCGGAAAGCCGGTAGCCGTTGCCGGAGATCAGGAGGCGCGGCACGGTATAGTGCTGGCTAAGAATTACGAGGCGAAGAAGTATGGTATTGTAACCGGGGATCCGTTATGGATGGCCCGACAGAAATGCCCGGATATTATTTTAACGCCGCCGCGCTATGAGCGGTACATTGAGATGTCGCAGGCTGCACATGAAATCTATGGAGAATATACGGATAAAATCGAAACATTCGGGCTGGATGAGTGCTGGCTGGACGTGACCGCCTCCTCACGTCTGTTTGGTGACGGAAAAGTAATTGCAGACGAAATCCGAAATACCATTAAAACAGAGCTGGGATTAACGGCCAGTGTCGGAGTTTCCTATAATAAAATATTCGCAAAGCTTGGCAGCGACCTGAAAAAGCCGGATGCAACCACGGTAATCGGACAGGATTTTAAAGAGAAAATCTGGCACTTACCTGCCGATATGCTGTTGTATGTAGGCAGGGCCACGTATTTAAAATTACTAAAGTACGGGATCAGGACCATCGGGGATTTGGCCTGCAGCGATGTGCATTTCCTGGAAAGACTGCTTGGAAAGAACGGGATTATGCTCTGGGCCTTTGCAAATGGACTTGATCAGTCACCGGTTTCGCATGTCCACTCACGCCGTATTATCAAGACAATCGGGAACAGTACGACGGCCCCGCGGGATTTGACCGGTGCTGACGATGTAAAAATAATATTATACATTCTTGCAGAAAGCGTGGCGGAACGCATGAGGAAAGAAAATTTTTACTGCCGGAGCGTTCAAATCAGCATACGGGACAATTCCCTGTTTTCATACGAACGGCAGGGCAGGCTGTCTATTCCCTCTTGTACCTCGCAGGCAATATTTGAAAAAGCATTCGAATTGTTCCAAAAGAATGCACCTGAGAATCCGGTAAGGAGCCTGGGGGTGAGGGCCTGCAGTCTGACACGCAAGGAATACCGGCAGCTCTCATTTTTAGAAGATGTACAACGAGACCAAAAACAGGAAAGTCTGGAGCGCTCAATCGATCTGATACGCCGTCAATTCGGCCACTATGCAGTACAGCGGGGAATTATGCTGACAGATGCCAAATTGTCCCGCCTGGATCCGGTTGCGGAGCATACGATTTATCCGGAAGCTTTCCTGAAAAGCCAGAGTTAAGATCGGAATCAGGAGGAATTTGCCATGTGCGGAAGATACAGCCTTTATACGGAGGAACAGGATAAAGAAATCATGCGGATTATTAAATCCCTGGACGAAAGGTATCCGGGAAATGAGATGAAAAAGGGCGAGATTTATCCGACCAACACGGCGCCGGTTATCTGCCGTATGGATGGGGAGATCAGGCCTGAGTTAAGTACCTGGGGATTTCCCCGTTTTGGAGCGGCGAAGGGAGTCATAATCAATGCCAGATCGGAATCCGCAGGAGAGCGTCCCATGTTTCGCAAAAGCCTGCACGGCCGCAGATGCGCGGTTCCCAGCACCGGATTCTTTGAATGGACGCAGCAAGGTGAAAAGATAAAATACCGGTTTAATCTGCCTGACAGCAGAGTTCTTTATATGGCCGGAATATATAATGAATTTAAAGATGAGAACCGGTTTGTTATCCTAACGACCGGTGCCAATCATTCGATTGCCGATGTGCATAACAGGATGCCGGTGATACTCACGGAGCGAAACGTCGAGGATTGGATTACTTCAGAAGATTTTGCATTGGCCTATATCCAAACGGTTATGCCTGCTCTTCGCCGGGAATTAGCAGGACAGACAGTCAAATAAAACGGCGCTGAAACGCAAATTAACGAAGAGGGCAGCGCCGCCATATTATAATATAAATAAGCACACCGCAGGTCGCAAAGCATGACAAGGGAAACCGGCTATCGCAGGGATGAAGTGTTACAATACGCAAAACAGTGGGCAATGGGCAGAAACCCCAGATATCTGGATTTTGAACATTATGGGGGAGACTGTACGAATTTTGCATCCCAATGTATTTATGCCGGAAGCAAAGTGATGAACTATACGCCGGTAACAGGGTGGTACTATAACAGCAGCTCAGACAGGACGGCAAGCTGGACGGGTGTTACGTATTTATATAATTTCCTTGTGGGAAATAAATCAGTCGGGCCATATGCCGTTGTAACGGATGAAACAGGCGTGCAGCCGGGAGATATTGTTCAGTTGGGCAGTAAAGAAAAGGGCTTTTATCACAGCCCTGTAATTGTAGCCGTAAGAGGGGGACGAATTTATGTGGCGGCCCATAGCTTTGATGCATATATGAGGCCGCTTGACACTTACATCTATGAAAAAGCGCGTTTCCTTCATATACAGGGGGTACGTGACTGGCAGCGGTAAATGTGCTGCTGCCGCCCGGAAGAGTTGTACAAAACACACATTGGCACTGATGCCGTGAAATACTGGTAATTCCGTGTTTCATGGCATTTTTTTGTTCTGTTATAGAGCGATTGAATGGAAATGGGATGACGTATATGTTACAATTCAATTATGCAGTGTTATTGCAGATTATGAAAAAACACATAAAAAACATATGAAAGATATAAGGATTACAAATTGCCTTGATATACTGTGCATGCAGACAAAAATACTGTAAAGGAGAATTGCATATGAGAAATTTAAAGAAACAAGGCTTTTTGTGGATGGCGGTATTTACACTTTGCACCGCTTCGGCTGTGCCCGCATTAGCAGCGCCTGCTTCGCCGGAGGCAGTTTCTGCGGTATGTAAAGTTAAGACGGTGAACATATCGGCAGATGAAGCGGGAGAAGGCGGGGAGATTCGAGAAATTACATTTAAAGACGGAATGACAGGGAGCATACTGGTCAACGAACTTACTGAACCTTTTACCATTAATGCAGGTAATAACGGAGAGTATATTGTGAGCATCAGTTACAAATAATCCCGACAGACAGAAGCTGCAAATCCCTGCCGGGATTTGTGGCTTTTCGCCGTGTTTAGCGAAAAAGCAGATCAGCAGGAAGGTGGATTAGGTGAGTAAAATTCTGATAATTGAAGACGAACGGGATATAGAAGAACTCCTCCGGTTTTTTCTGGAGGACAGCGGATATGAGGTTGCCGTTGCCAGGGATGGGTTAGAGGGGATTACGGCATTTCAAAAAGACAGATACGATTTAATCCTGCTGGATATTATGCTGCCTAAGATAGACGGATTTGCTGTCTGCGAACTGATACGGAAAGAATCCAATATTCCCGTAATTATGATAACGGCGCTGAGCAGTGAGGAGGAGCAGGTGAGAGGTCTGGATCTTCTGGCAGATGATTATATCACAAAACCATTTTCCATGCCGGTTCTCATCAGGAAAATTGCAGCTGTGCTTCGCCGAAGCGGGAGAGGGGCAAAAGCCGGTGAGAATCAGAAACTCATCTACCGCGATCTGTGTCTGGATTTAGATAACTATCAGACCTTTGTCGATGGTGAGCCGGTAGCGCTGACGAAACGGGAATTTGAAATATTGAGGGAACTTCTGAACCACCAGGGCAAGGTTATGACCAGGGAAATTCTGTTGGAAAAGCTGTGGAAATATGAGTTTTATGGGAATGACAGAGTGGTTGACAACCATATTAAAAATTTGCGCAGGAAACTGGAGAGAGATTATATAGAGACCGTGAAAGGAATTGGGTACCGTATTGATAGGATACATGAGAAGCCATTTGACAGTTAAAATATTTCTGATAACAACCTTATTGTTTCTGGCTGTATCGGCAGTTACCTACGGATTTATCATCATGTATGTACCGAGGTATTATATAATAGAAGCGGAAAAAATGTCGGTTAATTCAGTACAGAACGATTCGGAGAAGAATGATGCAGAGCATAACATACAGTACGGCGGCATAAGCAATGATAAAATCATTTCGTTCCGGACAGAGGTCAATTCTCCGTACACGTTCGAAATCAGGGAAAATGCCAGAGAGTTTTCCGCCACTCTGCATAAGGTATTCCTGCCGTTACTTGCTGTCGCAATCTGTACCGCTTTGGTTACTTCCCTGTTTTACTCAAGATATATCACCCGCCCGGTGCTCCGCATCACCGAAGTGTCTAAAAAGCTGGCGGCGCTGGATTTCGGTGTTCAGTGCAGGGAAAAAAGAACGGATGAAATCGGGATGCTGGCCGGCAATCTGAATGAGCTTTCCGGACGGCTGTCGGAGGCCCTGGACGAATTGAAAAATGCAAATGCCATGCTTTTGGAGGATGTGGCGAGAGAAAAAGAGCTCGAGAGCCGCCAGCTTGCATTTTTCTCTGCGGTTTCCCATGAATTAAAGACGCCAATCACGATATTAAAGGGGCAGCTTCAGGGAATGCTTTATCTTGTCGGCGGCTATAAAGACCGAGACAAATATTTAAAACGGTCATTTGAGATTACCTGTTCGATGGAGCAGCTTGTGATGGAGATTCTGACTGTCACAAGAATGAAAGCTTCCGGTTTTACGGCACAAATTGAAACCTTTGATTTACCGGCCCTTATTTCAGGAATTTTGGAGGATTTTGCAGACCTCTTTTCTGAAAAAAACATGGATATCATCACGGAAATAGAACCCCGAAGGATAATTTCAGCCGACAGGAGGCTGTTTGCAAAAGTGATCGGCAATCTGCTCAGTAATGCCTACCATTACTCGCCGGCTGGGGAAAAAATCCATATTCGGGTGGAGGATACGGACCAGGGCGTGCAGTTTACGGTTGAGAATACCGGAGTCCATATACCGGAGCAGGAGATTGCGGACCTGTTTGAAGCGTTCACTAGAAGGGAGCAGTCCAGGAACAGGGAAACCGGAGGCAGCGGTCTGGGACTTGCCATCGTACGCATGGTGCTGGAACTCCATCAATTCCCCTATGCCATGGAAAATATGGAGGACGGCATGCGGTTTCGCATTTTATTTCCGCGTAGGCCCCATGCGTCATGAAACGGATTGCATATTGAATTAAAATACCCGGTTTGTTATAATGAATACAGCAATTCATTTCGCAGAAAGGATAAAAGAATCCATGAAGAATTTTAATTATCACATCCCGACCGACATCTATTTTGGTAAAGGGAAAATCAGGGTATTAGGAGATAAGATAACTGCCATAGGAAAGAACATCCTGCTTGTTTACGGCGGGGGCAGTATCAAGAAGAGCGGTCTTTATGATCAGGTGATTGATGAGCTTAACCGGGCCGGCGTGACAGTATCCGAGCTGCCGGGCGTTGAGCCGAATCCGCGTATTCAGTCGGTGCGCAAAGGGATTGAAATCTGTCGTGCAAAGGGCATCGAGGGAGTCCTTGCAGTGGGCGGTGGAAGCACGATTGACTGTGCCAAGGTTATAGCTGCCGGCGCATGCTATGAAGGGGATGCCTGGGAGCTTGTGCTGGATGCACGTAAGATAACGAAAGCGCTTCCGGTTGCGTCCGTTCTTACTCTGGCGGCAACCGGTTCCGAGATGGACGGCTTTGCAGTCATATCGGACATGGAGAAAAATGAAAAATGGGGAACCGGAAATGATATTACGAAACCGGTATTTTCAATTCTGGATCCTGAATACACATTCAGCGTTTCAAAATACCAGACCGCCTGCGGTACTTCAGACATCATGAGCCATACCTTTGAAAATTATTTCAACAGGGTGCCGGGAGCCTACCTTCAGGCCAGGATGGCAGAAGGCATTCTTAAGACATGCATTAAATATGCGCCGGTTGCCATGGAGGAACCGGATAACTATGAGGCGCGTGCGAATCTGATGTGGGCGTCCAGCCTGGCAATTAACGGGCTGATCAGTTACGGGGAAGATGCCGCATGGGCGGTGCATCCAATGGAGCATGAACTGAGTGCATTCTACGATATCACCCATGGAGCCGGACTGGCCCTGCTCACGCCGTATTGGATGCAATATGTTCTTCGCGAGGAGACTCTCCCGCGGTTTGTTGAATATGGCGTAAATGTGTGGGGGATCGATCCGGAACAGGAGGATATGGCGATTGCCAGGCAGGCTATCACAAAGACGAGGGAGTTCTTCGATTCGATAGGAATGCCGTCGCATCTGAGTGAGCTTGACATCGATGATACACATTTCGATGTGATGGCAATGAAAGCCGCGGCCGGCGGTTTGGCTTATGGCTTTGTGCCGCTTGATAAGCAGGACGTACGCCGTATTTACGAGATGGCCCTTTAATGGGAATAACGGTTTGATTAAAGCAGCAGCTGTCATCAGAGTGAGTTGACAGCTGCTGTTTCCGCATAAAACAGTCCGAAGCAACATGCCATACACCTGTCATGTTCCATTTGATAATATAGTGGAAAAACAAAGGAGGAAGAGGAAATGATTGAATCGAGATGCGGGCTGTTATGCAGTGAATGCGAATATAAGGTTCAGATGAATTGCGGAGGATGCGTACATATTAAGAAACCATTTTGGGGTGAGAGCTGCCCGGTTAAGGCCTGTTGTGAATCAAAAGAAAAGGAACACTGCGGCCACTGCGGTGAATTTCCCTGTGATTTACTGAAACAATTTGCATATGACGAGAACCAGGGGGATAATGGAAGAAGAATTGAACAATGTAAGCTCTGGAAGTAAAAATGAACGGAATTTCATATGACATAAGGGAATTTTACCATAATGTTAAGTCTGGTTGACAGATTTCCTGCTGCAAATGGTAGAAATAGTTAACAAAAAATAGTATGATTTTGCTGGCTGAGAAATTTTGCCGACTAATAAAAACGGCCGGAGGTAAATCATATGGAATTCAGAGAGCAATTAATGGAACTGAGAAAACAGAGAGGCTGGTCACAGGAACAGCTTGGGGCAAAGATCGGTGTGACGAGGCAGACCGTATCAAAATGGGAGACGGGTGACACCACACCGGAGCTTGCGAAGCTGATAGAATTAAGCAGTTTATTTGAAATCTCAGTTGACCGGCTGATAGGGATAGAGGAACGCAAGGATACGGCGCCTGCATATATTCATGAGACCGGATGGAATTATGAATATAAGAGTAAAACCACATTCTGGGGACTGCCGCTGGTTCATATTAATGTGGGGAGAGGTCTGCGCCGTGCAAAAGGAGTGATAGCGGTGGGGAACTGTGCGGTCGGAATTATAAGCACAGGCGGTTTATCAGCCGGAATCATTTCAATTGGAGGATTATCGGGAGGAATTGTCTCGATTGGAGGACTTTCAATTGCATTGCTGCTCTCCGTGGGAGGGATGTCAATCGGAACCATAGCGCTGGGCGGCCTGGCGGTTGGATATTTTGCAGCCGGCGGTCTGGCACTTGGCGTTTATTCACTCGGCGGATGCGCCGCCGCATCCAGGGTAGCGGCCGGAGGAGCGGCCAGAGGTGTGATTGCCATCGGCGATCAGGTCAGGGGGACTGTCGCATTTCCACTGAAGAACGGCGTATCCTCAGTGGAGATAAGGCAGGCAATTCTTGATAAGTTTCCCGGCACCTGGAAATGGCTGGTCAGGCTGTACGGCACCCTCGGCCGCTGAGAGCGCCGTACAGACCGTGTGTTTACTGCCATTTACACCGTCGGTTTGGAATTACGTTCCTGATTCTCCCGGTATCATCATCCGGATTGCCGGGGAAAGTCGCAATTCATCCTCCTGTATACTATGGCTGAGCAGATAATTTTCAGCCCTGTGGAACAGGCGGATGGTCATTTCCCTGACAATCAGGGAGCATTCCCGGAAGCGGTTCTGCCCGATACACTCCGCTATTGCTTTAGTAAATTCCTCGTCAGCCTTTTCAAGCCAGGCCGTTTCTTTATGGGAAGTCCTTAATGGATAGCCCCAGAGAAAAAGCCCGTATATTTTTGAATAGATATGGCGGCACCCTTTTATGGGGCAGTACATTGCGATACAAAGGAGAATGTGCCACAGTGAAAATGCACATCTGCCGGAGCGCAGGTTTTCTTCCAGCCTGCAAAGCAGGCTGCTTTTCTCGTCGGGCGTGAGCCGGAGAAAAGTGGCGCAGGCGGCTTCTTCACATGAAAGGATGATTAATTCAAATACCTGGAAGAAAAGGGCAAGATTGCGCCGGACGGCAGGTGTTGAGAAATCGGGAGTTTCGGTACTGGCCGGGCATACGCGGGTTCCGATTCCGTTGACTGATTCCACTGCCCTGAACCGGCTGAGCACATCAATGGTCCTGCGCATGGTACTGACGGAAACCTGATATTCTCTGGCCATTTTCTCATAGGAAGGAAGATATGGCGTCTCACGGTATTTACCCAGATAGATTTCATGCAGGAGCCGCAGCGAAAGACTGTAACAAATCTGAGGGCGGCCATAATAAATTCTCCAGATAAATGGAATTTGCCCGGCGGCCGGTGTTATATTCCGCGTGATGTAACTAATAGCCCGTTCCGTGGTGTTTTTCTGGAAAGCAAAGAGCGTGCTGCGGAGCCTGTCCCAGTCCCTGTTCATTGTGCAGTCAATTATTTCCCCAATTCCTTTTTCTACCAGCTTTCTGCTGTAAATATTTTCATCAATATTTCTGTCAAAAAATATCAGTCCCGTATAAAAAGAGATTTCCCAATGCAGATTGATAATCAGAGGATTTTCCAGCTTCTGCAGAATATAGCAGAAGAAATACAGGGCATCATCCGTATCTGCCCGGCTTAAAAAGCTCTTGAGCTGTATTAGATCCTGCTGACTGGTGCGGCGCAGCCCTTCCATGAGAACTGGAATGAGAATCAGGGCAGATGTTTCAAACAGATCCGGGAAAGCAGCGGTGCGCTTCGAATAAAAGCTTTGAACGGATTCATGAAACGCCTGCTCAGTCTGCTGGAAAATCACTCTGGTAGGCCTGCCGTTGTGCATGTCGATGAAGCCATCTTCACGTAACTGCCGGAAAGCAGCTTTTACAGTCTGTTGTGAGACATTAAACTCCCGGCAGATTGAATCGATGGAGGGGAGCGTTACCCCATACCTGTAATGCCTGAATTGAAAACGCATTACAAAAAAATCGTATATCAGATTTGAGATTTGATGCTTCTTGTTCAAAGGTTTTGAACCTCCATTGTTCTGAACTTATGCAGATGATTACAATACAATCATTATTTTATCATTATCCCGATTAAAAGGCCAGGAGTACATTGAGCTTTTGAAGCTTTTGTGATATGCTCTAAAAGAGACGTACATGAACAAGGTGGCTTCAAAACGGGAGGAATCAACAGATGGAAGAGCCGGATAAAGCGGTAAAAATAGAAAAGAATGATATGCAGGCAGCATCTGCCGGCTATGAATATGAAACGCTGATGCGCCTGATGGGGGTCAGCGTCAGTAAGCATCTGCTGGATCAGCACTTTACCCTTATCTGGGCAAATGAATTTTATTATAAACTGATCGGCTGGCCTAAAAAGGAGTATGAAGAACGTTTCCATAACCGGCCGGATTTGTATTACGCGGATGCTCCGGAAGAGTGGAAGAAGCTTACACAGACGGTCTTAAAGGCAATAGAGGACAGACAGAGCGGCTATCAGATGGTCTCACGGCTCAGGAAGAAAAACGGGGATTATGTCTGGGTGCAGTTTTCAACTCAATTTGCAGATGAATACATAGATGGTTACCAGGTCGCTTATTCTGTGCTGACGAATATTGATAATGTGGTCAGGATACGCAGGGAGCAGTCGGTTACTTATGAAAATCTGCCGGGATTTGTGGCAAAGTACCGGGTGGAAAAAACAGAGGATGATTTTAATTTGATTCTGCTTGATGCAAATGACAGGTATCTCGAACACTTCGGAGAGGTTCGGGACAGGGGAACAGATGAACTGTACCGTAGGAATTTATTGGATAATGCGGAGGTTATAAGTGAACAAAAGGGAAATATACTGTCAGGAGAACCGCTGCATTTTGTTGTGCAGGTCAGAGATCTCAGGGACCAGACATTCTGGCTGCAGGTGAATGCAGGCTGTGTGGACTGGCAGGGCGGAGGCCCTGTTTATTTTGCAATTCTTATTGACATCACAGATGTGACTCAGCTTCGCAGAATGCAGAAAAAACTGACGGAGCAGACGGAGGCGCTAAAGGACGCTCTGGCTGTGGCGGAACGGGCCAATCACGCTAAGACCGATTTTTTATCCAGAATGAGTCATGAAATCCGGACGCCCATGAATGCCATAATAGGGATGACAACAATTGCCGGAGCCTATATTGAAGACCGCCAGAGAGTGGCCGGCTGCCTGGAGAAGATTGGGTATTCTTCCAAGCATCTCATGTCTCTGATCAACGATATACTGGACATGTCAAAAATTGATGCGGGGAAAATGAAAATTGCGCATGAGGCATTTGACTTGAAGACGGTTGCCGAATCCATCACCTCCATTATCTATCCTCAGGCGGTTGAAAAGGGGCTTCTCTTTACCGTACCGCTGATTGAGCTGACCGAGACGGTTATGATTGGGGATGCGATGAGGCTGAACCAAATTCTTCTGAATCTGCTGTCCAATTCACTCAAATTTACGCCGAAGGGCGGCACGATCCGTTTGGAAATAAGGCAGATACAGCGGAAACGCAGCCGGGTGCGCCTGGGCTTTACGGTCTGCGACACCGGCTATGGCATGAGCAGGGAATTTATGAAACGCCTGTTCACTCCGTTTGAACAGGAGAGTGTGGCTGCCGGACAGAAGTTCGGGGGAACCGGTCTTGGAATGGCAATTACCAGGAATCTGGTGATGCTGATGGGCGGAACAATCTCCGTGAAAAGCGAATTGGGGAAGGGGACTGCTTTCTCGGTGGAACTGGACTTTGACATTCCGGAAAGCAGTGATAACACGGAGGAACAAAAGCCGCCTGCCATGGAGTCACTGAAGGTGCTGGTATCGGATGACGATCGCAACAGCTGCATCCATGCATCTCTTCTTCTGAAAAATCTGGGGATACGTTCCGATTGGGTTCTGACCGGAGAGCAATGCGTGGAGAAAGTCAGGATTGCCCATCAGATGGGGGAAGAGTATGATGTCTGCCTGGTGGACCTGAAGATGCCGGATATGGACGGGATTGAAGTGACAAAAAGAATAAGGGAGATTGCAGGTCCGGACACAACAATTATTATTATAACAGCTTACGACTGGGGCACTATAGAGCAGAATGCACGTTTGGCCGGGGCAAATGCGTTTCTGGCAAAGCCGATTTTTGCGTCCACACTGTATAATACCCTGCTTTCGGTGACGGGGATCAGCAGAACGGTGATGCTGCCGGAGGAGGGCCCCCAGTCGGAGCATCCGGAACTGGCGGGCCGCCATGTACTCCTGGCGGAAGATAACGAGCTGAACAGGGAGATTGCGGTGGAGCTGCTGAAAATGACCGGCATTACCGTGGATTATGCGGAAAACGGGAAGATAGCCCTGGAAAAGTTCTTACTATCCGGTGACAGCTATGATTTGATATTGATGGATATGCAGATGCCCGAGATGGACGGATACCAGACGGCGGAGGCGATCCGTAAATCGGGACATCCCAGGGCAGCCGACATCCCCATCATTGCCATGACGGCTGATGCGTTCCATGAGGATGTGGTACGGGCCTATGCGGCAGGAATGAACGGACACCTGGCAAAGCCGATCAATCCGGCCCTGCTTTATCAGACGCTGGCCGGGAAGATAGAAACTGCCCGCTGACGCAAAAGAAATATTAATCAGAGCTTGATATTGACACGCAAAGAATCTTGTTGTATAATTATAAACAGATAATAAAGGGGATTTAAGTGATTGATTTGATTAAAAAGAATGAAAAAATCGTTTAAATCTGACTATTATAAGCAAGGAGGTGAACAGTATGCCAATGTATAGACTTAATATCCATTATAAGGAAGAAGATTTACAGATGATTGCCAGAGCTCATATTACAATAGCAGCGGTAAAGCATACTGCCAACGATTGTTTAGAAAGTAGAATGGGAGATGGGCCACATGGAACATCAGCCAGCTGATGGCTGGCAGGAACAGAGGTAATAAAGAGATACGGTAACTGATGTAATAAAAGAATTTGAGTGTAGTACGGAAAGATAGAAAAAATAATTAGGAAAAGAGAGAAAGCAGAAAAGAAAGCAGTATAGAGTATTAAGAATAAACGATAAGTAATAAGTATTGAGTAATATATAATAAGTAACAATTGAATAAGAATCATTAAGCTGTACTGTAACTATTAATCAAACTATAGGAATAAATTAGAGCAATATATTGATATAGCAATATAGTGTTACGGTAAACTAAACGTATTAGTATAGTAATAAAATAATAGTATAGTATAACATTAGTAAATATAAACGGAAGAACTGTCGTACTGACAGTCAGAAAACAAAAGAAATTATAATCGTTTAGACTCCAACCACTGTCAATTGGTTGGAGTCTTTTTTGGCTCTTTGTATTCGGGAATAAAATGCAAAGGATGGAAACTTTATGTCCTGTATGGTAGAATGAAGCAAGCTTAAATAAAATTATAGGATTTGCGGAAAGCTGCAAGTTCTGCAGTATGTCGCAAAATTTGGCGTTTATAACGGGGCAGAGCAGGCAAAGGACGAATAAAAGAGGAAAAGAAAGCAGAAAAGAAAGAGGCAGATGCAGTATGGCTATGGAAGAGACACCGGTATGGAAATTACTTATAAGACTGTCTGCACCGGTTATGCTGGCATTGTTAATTCAATCCATCTATAACATAGTAGACAGCTATTTTGTTGCCAGATATTCAGCGGAGGGGCTGGCAGCCCTTTCTATTATTTTTCCGATTCAGCTGCTAATGACCGCTTTGGCGACGGGAACAGGGGCCGGAATTAATATTCTGATTTCGAGAATGGACGGGGCCGGAGACACCAAATCGCAGAAGGATATTATTTCGACTGGTTTTTTTCTTGGAATTATGGGAGCACTGATTTTTGCAGCAGCAGGAACACCGGGTATCCGGATTTATTATCAGATTTCATCAGAACAGGAATTGGTCAGGGAATATGGCATACAATATGCCCAGATTATTTTTGCACTGTCTCTGGGGATGTTTGTGGAGGCAGCAGGCACGAAAATGCTGCAGGCGAAAAGTGATATGGTTCTGCCCATGTGTGCTCAGGTAGCAGGAGCTGTCCTCAATATTGTATTGGATCCCTTTCTGATTTTCGGCTATTGCGGTTTCCCGGAGCTGGGAGTAAGGGGAGCGGCCGTTGCGACTGTGCTTGGACAATGGCTGGCGATGGCAATCGTGATGATTGGATTTATCAGACGATACTCCCCGTCATTTGGCAGGGTGACTCTGCATAACTGTGTCAGAATCCTGAAGGCCGGGATGCCGTCGATATTGCTGCAGTCGTTATATACGGTTTACATTGTGGGACTGAACCTGATTCTAAAATTATTTTCAGAAGATGCGGTAACGGTTCTGGGAATTTATTATAAACTGCAGACGTTTTTCTTTATCCCTCTTTTGGGCTTGCAGCAGGTAATTCTGCCCTTAATCAGCTATAACTACGGCGCAGGGAAGATGGAGCGGGCAAGGAGCGTTCTTCGATATTCAATTGTTATGTCGAGCGTTATTATGGTTGTGGCAACTGCCTTTTTTATAATAATGCCGAAATCATTGTTGTCAATATTTTCAACTCGGGAAGAGATTCTTACGATAGGGACTACGGCATTCCGTATCATTGCCCTGAGCTTTATTCCTGCATCATTCGGCCTGATATTCAGCGTTTATTTTCAGGGAATCAACAGAGGGAAGGAAAGCATCTGTATCACGCTCCTTCGCCAGGTGGTTCTGCTTGTTCCTCTGGCATGGTTCCTGCATTTTGCGGGCCTTGAATGGGTGTGGCTCACATTTCCGATTACGGAAGTGATCGTTTTAGCAGCATGTCTGGCGCTATACACAAAGCAGCAATCAGGAAACCGACATTGAAACGTGTTATTTGTAAAGGAGAGCTATGGGAACGGAGAATTTAAAAAGGCATATATATGATACGGTAAAGGAATGGCAGATGAAAATTGGAAGTCTGGATGAAAGTATCGGTCTTTATTATCCGGCTGAATCACTTAAAAGTCTGCTGGGTTTAGAGCAGTCTGCCACGCGCAGGCAACTGGATGGAGCGCTTGAGAAATTTTGCAGGGAAGTTTATCCGCAATTGGGAGAAACTGCTTTTTCATGTCAGGGTGAACGTTATTGCATTGAGATACCTGAAAAGGGATGTGCTTACATTGCAGAAGAAATTCCGGAGCCTGAATTTTTGAAAAATTTTCTATCGGCTATATCGGACGGAGAACATTCGCTTGAACGAGTTCGGAGGTGTTTCAGCGATTTTTCTGATAAATATGGAGAAAGCTACAGAGAAGAGGACAGGGAAGCGGAAGGTATGGGATGTGTGTTCTGCTTTGAGAATGATGATTTTGAGCCTTATGTTTATTGTGTGGAATCGGATGAATTTGGTCTGACCTATCATCGGTTTACCAGGGAGGATTATGAGGAGCTTTCCCGGTAGGACTGCCCTGCACATTTTATAGGACAATGGCATATTCTGTTATTAGCAGTATGAACTGCTGAATAATAAGGATGTGATATTATGAATTATGATGATATGAATAATTTAAGATGTGGAAATCCGGATATGTCTTCTTCCTCCGGGCAGGAGGAAAATCAGTCCCTGAGATGTCAGGGAAATAGTACAGGAGACTATTCGGAGAGAAGATGTTGTCCTGGTCCGGGAAGAGTTTGCTGTCAGGGGCCAACAGGCCCACGAGGCTGTCCGGGACCGATGGGGCCGCGGGGCTGTCCGGGACCGATGGGGCCACGGGGCTGTCCCGGTGAACCTGGAGCCAGAGGACCTCAGGGGCCTCGGGGAGCAACCGGAGCCAGAGGACCTCAGGGGATTCCCGGAGCCACAGGCCCGCAGGGGCCGCAGGGAATTCAGGGCCTTCGTGGAGCGACGGGAGCTACCGGAGCAACCGGAAGGACACCGACCGTTACGGTAGCAGGAACTATTACGGGAGAACCGGGAACTCCGGCCGCAGTTTATGAAAATGTTACACCGAGCGGAGTAGAGCTTTTGTTTACCATTCCGGCAGGAGCAACCGGCCCGACAGGTCCAACCGGAGCGACGGGAGCAGCCGGAACGGCAGGAGCAACCGGCCCGACAGGAGCGACAGGCCCAACAGGAGCGACGGGAGCAGCCGGAACGGCGGGAGCAACCGGCCCGACAGGAGCAACAGGAGCAACCGGAACGGCAGGAGTAACCGGCCCAACAGGAGCAACCGGCCCGACAGGTCCAACGGGAGCGACCGGCCCAACAGGAGCAACAGGAGCAACAGGCCCAACCGGAGCGACCGGAACTTCCGTGACAGCCAACAGTATGAACGCGACCAACTCGACGGGAGACACAATAACAGTTATTCTGGGCGGAACAGCCGTACCGCTGCCGGATTTCCAGGTATTAGACGGATTTACGACAACTGCTCAAAATACAACATTTACCGTACCGGCAACAGGAACCTATATGGTTTCTTACAGAGTATCGACGACGGCAGCGCTGCTGTTATCAACGAGGGTGCTGCGCAACGGAACGCCCCTGGGCGGATCTACCTTCACACCGGCCTTATCGGTCAGCTCTTTTGCAGCAACTACCTTCGCTGCCTTGACGGCAGGCGATACGCTTACACTCCAGCTTTTTGGTCTGGTGGGGGCAGCCGTCCTACAGTCAGGCAACGGTGCCACACTTACCGTAATACGGCTTGTATAAGCGACGTAATGAGTCAGATAAAGCCGGTTCATTCCGGTAAGGATACCCGATAGCATCAAAGCGTGAATGCATAAAATGAGCCCGTTTAAACAAACATAGCGTTTTGTTTAAACGGGCTTTAGCAGTTGTCGGTGAATATGGTCTTATGCCTGTAAACCGTCATGTCTTTTACATTTTTATATAAGGTTAATAATTCATATAATCTTTTTAGTGTTCTTTTCTATTTCTTTCCATTTTCCCGGAGACGCGCTTTCTTTTTTTCTGATAAGCTTGCCTTGGCTTAAGGAGGTTTCATTATGAGTATACAAATGCTGACTCAGATTTTTTTACAATACGGCGCATTATTTATTTTTCTGTTAGTTTTGCTGGAATATATGAATCTTCCGGGACTTCCGGCAGGAATTATCATGCCTCTTGCAGGCATTTGGGCTTCCAAAGGAAAAATCAGCTTTGTGACTGTTATGATAATCACAGTTCTGGCCGGTCTTTTGGGAAGCTGGCTCCTATATCTTCTGGGCAGACTTGGAGGCGGCCTGTTTATACCATGGTATTTGAAATGCTTTCCGGGGCAAAGACCGCGCATAGAAAAATACCTTGAAATGCTCCGTAAAAAGGGGGCTATAAGTGTGTTTATAAGCAAATTGATTCCGGTAGCGCGTACGATCATCTCAATTCCGGCCGGAGCAGTGAAAATGGATTTTCTATTGTATACTATCAGCTCGGCAGGAGGAATACTCATCTGGAATTTCGTATTGGTGGGAGCCGGTTACTGGGCCGGTGACGCGGCTTTGAAATGGTTTGCATTGAATTAAGATTAATACAGATTTGAGCTTAAAGACGGGTGCTTTTCATGATTTTCACAAAAGGGCATATACTATCGTTATATGCAGGCCGGATTATCTGGTTTGCAATTCAGGACAAGCCGTTGCACAGAAAGGAAAATTATGAAATTCGATGCAGTTTATTATGAGCCCGACAGTCTGAACTATGAGCTTGGCAGAGAGCTGAAAGAAAAATATGCCGGTCTGCCATGGTTTCCCATTGCCAGCCATAATTCGATAAAGGAAATGCAGGAAAAACCGAATTCTGAGTTTGGAAAAATGAAGCGGAATTTAATCATCGGTATTCGAAAAACCCATAAATATGTGGAAAACCATAAAGTGTCCGATTATCTTGTGCCTTACACATCATCCGGCTGTACGGCTATGTGCCTGTACTGTTATCTTGTGTGCAATTATAATAAGTGCGCTTATCTGCGTCTGTTTGTCAACAGGGAACAGATGCTGGACCGAATTATCAAGAAGGGAAAGGACAGCAGCCCGTTGGTATTTGAGATTGGCAGTAACAGCGATCTGGTGCTGGAAAATACAATTACTGATAATCTGATGTATACAATTCCCAGATTTGCGGAGGAGGGAACCGGTAAACTTACATTTCCAACAAAATTTGATATGGTGGATCCCCTCCTTCCGCTGGAACACAGAGGAAAGATCATTTTCCGCATGAGTGTCAATCCACAATCCATCATAAAGCGGATAGAGCTGGGAACTTCCGGACTAAATGAGCGGATCGAGGCGGTCAATAAGATGTGTGAAGCCGGATATCCCTGCGGCCTGTTAATAGCGCCCGTGATATTGACGGAGGGATGGAAGGAATTATATACGGGCCTGCTGGAGGAATTGCAGGAAACTTTGACTGAAAAAATGAAGAAGCAGATGTTTCTGGAAATTATCCTGATGACATATTCCTTTATACACCGGGCTATTAATGCAGATGCGTTCCCGGCAGCGCCGGATCTGTATAATCAGGAGCTTATGACCGGCCGGGGAAGAGGAAGATACTGTTATCGGGAAGATACCAGGGCAGAAGCTGAAACATTTCTGCGGGCTGAGGTTAAAAGGATTTTGGGAGATGTTAATATACTCTATATCAGTTAAAAGAGCCTGCCTGGGGCCTCTTTTCGGGAGTTTAGGATATCTGCCGGATGGCGGTAAGATGCGCATATTGCGTATTTTACCGCCCTTTTAGTCTCTCGGGCAAATTATATCTGCGCATGGACAGGTGAATAGAAATATGATAAAATTTGAGTAAGAAGAGATGAATTTGAAGAAATTTTGATTAAATAGAAATGATTATATGAAATAGATAACAAGTGAAATTTATTATCAGAAAATAAAACAAATATAATCACAAAAATGCAGAAGCGGCAATTGAACCGGAAAAATAACAATAGACCGGCAGAAACAGCAAATTAGCGGATAAAGGCCCGGAAATAATTTGCTAATCGCAGTAGAATTAACTGAGACAGAAAGAAAGGACGGTGATAGGGAAGGTCGGTGATAGGGAAGGACGGCACCGGAAAAAGCTGCCGCAAATTAGTGGAAAATAAAAACTGCATAGGAAGAAAATGAAGAAATTCCAGATGAAAGGAATGAAGAAACTGCTGGAGAATAACGGAATATCTTATAACAACAAGACGTTCACTGGAAGGGAGAGGGCTACTTGAATAAAAAGCTGAAAGAAAAGATTCAGGAATCCTTATCGACAGTCCTCCCGATTACGGCAGTCGTATTGCTGCTGAGTATATTTTTGCTGCCTATCGATGTGGGGACGATTGCATTGTTTTTGACCGGGGCCTGTTTTTTAATTGTAGGCATGGGGTTTTTCCAGCTCGGAGCCGAGATATCCATGATGCCTTTGGGAGAAGGGGTTGGCCATCACCTGGTGCGGACAAAAAATCTTTTGATTACAATTGTGGTCTGCTTAATCGTGGGGATGATTATTACTGTAGCAGAGCCGGATCTGCAGGTGCTTTCCAATCAGGTTCCGTCCGTACCAAATGCCGTTCTTGTATGGACCGTGGCATTTGGAGTTGGAATTTTTATGATTATTGCAGTTCTTAGAATTTTACTGAATATCAGTCTTCTGAAAATATTAATAGTCTTATATCCTGTTCTGTTTCTCGTCTCATTTTTGGTGCCGGCCGATTTTACGGCCATTGCCTTTGATTCGGGTGGTGTAACGACAGGGCCTATGACAGTTCCCTTTATTATGGCTCTCGGAATCGGTTTTTCATCTGCCAGATGCGATAAGAACAGCGACAGTGACAGTTTCGGTCTTGTTGCCCTGTGCAGTATCGGGCCGATTCTGATGGTATTGCTTCTGAGTATTTTCTACAATCCCGGGGACGCATCCTATTCCATAGCTGAGATAGTGGAACTTGCCACGATGCAGGATGTGGTCCGCCAGTTTATCATCGCTCTGCCGACATACGTTAAGGAGGTATCGGTGATTATTTTTCCCGTTCTCCTGGTTTTTGCGGTATTTCAGCTGTTTACGAGACAGTACCGGGGCAGACAGATCCTGCGCATGCTGGTGGGACTATTATACACTTTAATCGGAACAATCCTGTTTCTTACAGGCGTCAATACCGGATTTGCGCCGGTCGGTATCCGGCTTGGAGCGGATTTGGCCGGAGGCCCGTTTAAATGGATGCTGGTTCCGGTGGGGATTCTGGTCGGTTTTTACATTGTAAAAGCGGAGCCGGCAGTGCAGGTACTGAACAACCAGGTGGAAGAGATTACAAACGGTACGGTGTCCAGGGATTCAATGAACCGCTGCCTTTCGATTGGCGTGGCCGCAGCGGTGGGGCTGGCCATGATAAGGATTCTGACCGGGGTTAACATCTATTGGATTCTGATTCCCGGATATACCCTGGCTCTTATAATGGCGAGAAAGACAGATCCCATTTTTGTAGGCATTGCCTTTGACTCCGGCGGTGTGGCCAGCGGCCCCATGACATCCACATTTCTTTTGCCGATGGCCATCGGCGCATGTACGGGTGTCGGCGGGAACATTACGACCGATGCCTTTGGCGTAGTGGCGCTTGTGGCGCTGGCGCCGATTATTGCCATCCAGGCGACAGGCCTGCTGTACGTTTATAAATCAAAGCAGCCGGTGGAGACTGAGGTTCCTGAAGACACGGATTATGAGATTATCGAACTGGAGGAGGAGTAAGCATGGAGGGTCAAAGCTGCGGTTATATATTGAGAATGCTGGTGATTATTACGGATATGCCTATGGAAAGAAAAGTATTAAAAATACTGGATGATTTCCGGGTGCCGGTCAGATATCAGTTCAGGGGGAAAGGTACCGCCAATTCGGAATTTCTTGAAATATGCGGTCTGAGCGAAATCAGCAGGGCAATCACAACCGGATTTGTACGGCGCAGTTCAGTCCACGGTATATTCCGGGACCTGGACGAGAAGATGAGAATCAGAGAAAAGGGCAGAGGAATTGCATTTACAGTTCCTATCAACGGCCTCCAGAGTTATCTGCTGAAAAAACTGGAGGAGAACCGGCCGGATATTGCAGAAGAGAACGGGGAAAGGAATGAGGAGGATATGAAGGAAGATATTTCATATGCTATGATACTTACGGCTTGCAGCCAGGGATACAGCGGAGAAGTGATGGAGGCGGCCAGAAGAGCCGGAGCCACCGGAGGCACTATTATGAAGAGCCGCAGGCAGGGGCCGGAAGAACCTTTAAAGTTTCTGGGGGTATCCATCCAGGAGGAGCAGGAGGTTGTGAGCATCATTGTACCCAGGGAGATTAAGAAAAAAGTGATGCGGGAAATCAGCGAAAAGTGCGGATGCCGGACACCGGCCAAAGGAATTATTCTCTCCCTGCCGGTGGATGAAATTATCGGCCTGTCATAAAATTTATAAACGATAACCTGCACGATCCGTGCACAGGTCACCGCCATCAATGAATGAAAAAGGAGAGTCCCGGCAGACTCTCCTTTTTGGCGTCATCGCCTCCGCACTTATAATGAGCAGTATTTTGCTGTATATCTGTTATTTGTTACCGCTAAATGCCGCCATATAAGGAAGGCTGCGGGCATCGCTTATGCCGAGCTGTCCGGCGATTCTGGCAAGAAGGAGATTGGATTCCGCTTCTGTCAGATGTGACACGGTTTTTTTGGAGCGGGAAGCGGGGGAAGTGGTTACAGATACAGGTTTATTATGTTTCATGATAAGTCTCCTTTCCTACGGCATTGAAATTGTGAGGGATAAACCTTTTGATTCCCTTCCTTGACAAAAAGGGTATTGCAATACTATTATGGGCTTTAAAGGAAATCAAAAGGTTTATATTTGTTGAATGCGGTGAATTTTGTTGTTTTTCATCGTTGACAACACTATATCATGTTTGGATTGGCCTGCCTATTACCGAATCTGTCATAACGATATAAGTAATTTGCTATGAGCAAAGGGAATGTTTGAGAAACCCTGATAAGGAGGAGAAAAGATGTATACGAAGAATCCGGAGTATTTTCTTACGGTCGCCAGAGAAGGAAGTATTTCCCGGGCAGCGGAAAAACTGTATTTGTCGCAGCCGTATCTCAGCCAGTGTATCGGCAGGCTGGAGCAGGAGCTTCAGATGAAGCTGTTCGACCGCAGCCACACTCCGCTTGTCCTGACGGATGCCGGAAGACTGTATCTGAGTTATCTGGAAGGGGTGGGAAATCTGACGGGGAAGTTTGAATCGCAGATAGAGGAACTGAGAACAGGCAGCAGACAGATTCTCAATGTCGGCATGACGCCGTGGAGGGGCTCCGTCCTGCTTCCCGACATTCTGCCCGCCTATGCCGCGGCCCACCCTGACGTGAGGATTGTTCTGCATGAATACCATTCCAATACGCTGGCCGGACTGGTCAGGGAAGATAAGATTGATTTTGCCCTGATGAATATTCCGAACAAAATTGACGGATTTGTCTATCAGATTGTTTTTTATGAGAGAATGTTCCTGGTTGCCAATAAAATCCATCCGGCGGCAGCGGGGATAGAGACATCTTATGAAAATCCGGCCTATATAAACCTTCAGGAGCTGAAGAAAGAGCGTTTCATCCTGCTTCCCAATGAGCATGTGATGGGGCAGGCGACCGAGAATCTGTTTGCCAGAATGAATATGTTAAATTGTGATATTCTTTATACAACCAGCAGTACGACGGCCGTCAATCTGGTCAGCGAGGGCTTCGGCCTGACGTTTATTCCGGAAGGCGGCATCCGCCAGGTTCCGCATTTGAACCGGCTGGCATTTTTTACGGTGGATCATCCGCCGTTCTGCGTTCCGCTGTTGATTCTCTATAAAAAGAATGCATTTATCACGCCCCAGGCCCAGGATTTTATTGAAATGACAAAACAGTATTACGCACGTCTCAAACAGAAGGCATCCTATTGAGAAAAGGAATCAGCGCAGGATATTGACTGATTTCTCTTTACGGTGTATCATAACGGTGTTATATAACATTGTTACATTTAAGGAGTTTAAGAAGATACAATGGAAAACCAGCAAAGCAGCAGCACGGCCTCGGCTATCCTGGAGGCGGGAAAAAAGGAGTTTTTGACCTTTGGCTATGAGAAAGCGTCGTTGCGGAGAATCGCAGCAGAAGCGTCGGTCACCACAGGAGCCATATACGGTTGTTTTTCAGGTAAAGAAGCCATATTCGAGGCGCTTACAGGGGAGGTGTCGCAGACGCTGGTGGATATGTATACCAATGTCCACCGGGAATTCGCCGTTCTGTCCCCGGAAAAGCAGGTGGAGGAGCTGTCCGGAATCACCAGTCATCATGTGCTGTCGATGATAAATTATATTTATGACCATTTTGACGAATTCAAACTCCTGCTGTGCTGCGGAGCGCCGGGAAGCGCAGAGGCGTTTATTGCCCGTCTGGCCGGGGTGGAGGAACAGTCCTGTTTCGACTTTGTGGAGGCTGTAAAAAGCTTGGGATATCAGGTGCCGGAGCTGGACGACACGCTGGTTCATATCCTGTGCCGATCCTTTTTTCAGCAGCTTCAGGAGTTCATCTCCCATGATCTTCCGAGGGAGAGGGCGTTGTCCTGCGCGCTTCTTTTAGGGCGGTTCCAGCATGCGGGCTGGGCCGGGATACTGAATCTTTGAGTGGTTCCCGGAATGAATTGTTAACACGCTTCAGAGCAGATGGGAGGAAAACAGATGGAATGCAGGATTCGTAAGCGGAGGATGGAAGATGCGGCCGATCTTGCGGCAGTGATAAATAACAAAGATATCCAGGATAATCTGAGAGACGGACTGCCATATCCCTATACGGAAAAAGACGCCGGAGAATTTATCAGTGCGATGCTGGCTGCCGGTGAAAATCAGATCTATGCTTTTGCAATCACGGTTGGTGATAAAGTGATTGGCAGCATTGGAGTGTACCGGCAGGATAACATCCACGCCCGGACTGCGGAAATGGGATATTATATTGCGAAGGAGTATTGGCCGGTTTGTCTACTCGCTCTAGTGCTGTTTTTTTAAATACATTGGTTAGCTAAAACTAACCATTCGACGGCGGTGAGAGGGCCGCATGAAATAAAATATAGGAGGATAAGAAAGTGGATGGAAAGTATTGCAGCAGGAAAATAATGACGGAGCTGCCGGGAACAGGTAAAATCACGCTGATGACATTTTCCGGCGGTTACCGCTGGCTGACGGGACTGGGCTGTGTATTGTCGGGAATAAGCGCTGTGCTGGGGCTTTTTCCCTATCTGTGCATGTGGAATGTAATCCGGGAGACGGTTATTGGCTGGCCGGGCGGCTTTAACGGGGACCGCCTTGTACGCCTGGGCTGGCTGGCGGTGGCGTATTCCCTGCTCAGCATGCTGGTCTATTTCGCGGCCCTGATGTGCACCCATATATCGGCGTTCAGAACGGCCAGAAATTTGAAAACGGTTGCGCTGCATCATTTGACACGTCTTCCCGCCGGTTATTTTAAACGGGTGGGAAGCGGTAAAATACGCCGGATTATTGACGACGGAGCCGGGCAGACGGAAACTTATCTGGCCCACCAGCTTCCTGACCTTGTGGGGGCTGTCGTGACGCCGGCGGCCGTTATCGTCCTTCTTCTTGTCTTTGACTGGCGGTTCGGTTTAATCAGTCTGCTCCCCATGGCTGCCGGCCTGTTTTTTCTGAGCAGGATGATGGGGGCGAATATGGCGGTGGCCATGAAGGAGTATCAGAATGCGCTTGAGGATATGAATAATGAGGCGGTTGAGTATGTCAGGGGGATACCGGTTGTGAAGACCTTTCAGCAGAGCGTATTTTCCTTCAGGAGCTTTCATGGCTCTATCCTGCGTTACAAAGACTGGGCCATGAGCTACGCAGGCTCCATGAGGATTCCCATGTGCAGTTATACGGTCAGTATCAACGGCATTTTTGCCGTCCTGATTCCTGCCGGCATTCTTTTAGCGGGAGACATATCCAAGGGAGAATCGTACGTGACGGCTGCTCTGGATCTCATGTTTTATATCCTGTTCACGCCTGTGTGCGTGTCCATGATGGATAAGATTATGCTGACCGGTGAAAATACGATGAAGGCGAATGATGCGGTGAACCGGATTATGAACATTGTCGGGAAAAAGCCCCTGAAAGAGCCGGATGTGCCGAAGAAACCGTCGGAATACAGCGTTGAATTTAAAAATGTAATCTTTTCCTATTACCCGGAACATGGGGAGCGGGAAGCAGCCGGCAAAGAGGGCGCGGAAAAACCGGAGCCGGCTTTGAAACAGGTATCACTGTTTGTGCCGCAGGGGGCGACGGCAGCGGTGGTGGGAGCATCCGGCAGCGGAAAGACGACACTGGCAAGCCTGATTCCCAGGTTTTTTGACGCGGACGAAGGAAGTATCACCATCGGCGGTATTGATGTGAGGGAAATCGGAACGGAGGAGCTGATGAAGCTGGTGAGTTTTGTGTTCCAGGACAGCCGTTTGTTCAAGGACAGCCTGCTGAACAACATCCGGGCAGCCAGGCCGGATGCTGCGGTGGAGGAGGTCATGAGTGCCATTCGGGCCGCGCAGTGCGGAGATATTATCAAAAAAATGCCCCGGGGGCTTGATACGGTCATTGGAACGAAGGGCGTGTACCTCTCGGGAGGGGAAGTGCAGAGGATAGCCCTGGCCAGAGCCATTTTAAAGGATGCCCCGATTGTGGTTCTGGATGAGGCCACGGCATTTGCCGATCCGGACAATGAGTATCTCATCCAGCAGGCGTTTGAAAAACTGGTGGAAGGCAAAACCGTAATCATGATTGCCCACCGCCTTTCCACGGTATGCCGCGCTGACTGCATCTATGTTATGGAGGAAGGGCGTATCGCGGAGCAGGGAAAACACGGGGAGCTTCTCAGGGCAGACGGGCTGTACGCCGGAATGTGGAAGAATTATCAGTCATCGGTAGAATGGAAGGTAGGTAAGAGAACATGAGCAGATATTTACAGAAAAAATTTGCCCTGGGCAGACAGGGCGGGAAGAACCTGACGAGGGCCATATTTGCGTGCGCCCTTACCAATATCGGGCTGATGTTACCCGTGGGGCTTCTGTTTCTTTTCACGCAACGGCTGTTTGGCCCCCTTGTGGGGCTTGGAACGCCCCAAATGGGGCTGGGAGGATATGTGGGAACCAGTGTCCTGATTCTGGCCGTCATCTTTGGGCTTGAGTATATTCAGTACGTCGCAACGTTTATATCCTCCTATGCAGAGAGCGCGGATATGAGAATCCGGATTGCGGAACGCCTTCGGAAACTTCCGCTGTCCTTTTTTGGAAAGCGTGATCTGGCTGATTTGACGACAACGATCATGTCAGACTGTACATTTGTGGAAACTGCGTTTTCCCACTTTATCCCGGAACTTATTGGGGCCGTCCTGTCAACGGCGCTGATAGGCGCAGGACTGCTGGCGGCCGACTGGCGGATGGGCCTGTCAGTACTGTGGGTGGCTCCGGTATCGTTTTTTCTGGCGGCAGGTACGAGGCCCATGGTAGATCGGATTGAGAGAAGACAAAAAGGGAAAAAAATCGCCGCCTCAGACGGGATTCAGGAGTGTATTGAGAATATACAGGATATCAGGGCCAATAACCGGAGGGAAGCGTACCTTGAGGGACTGGATGAAAAACTGGCGGATGTGGAGAACATCACAATCCGTCTTGAGTTACTGAACGGAATTCTGGTGACGGGGGCGCAGATGTTCCTGAAAATCGGCATGGCGACGACGGTGCTGGCCGGAGCTTCCCTTCTGGCATCCGGTTCCATCGGTTTTATGGTTTTTCTGATGTTCATGCTGGCAGCCACCAGACTGTACATTCCTCTGAGCGTCTGCCTGCAGAATCTGTCCGCAGTATATTCGACTCTCCTTGTGGTAGAACGGATGAAGGCGATAGAGGAGGAAACGGTCCAGGGCGGCAGTAAAGAGGCTGTCTATAATGGATATGATATCGTATTTGATCACGTAGGATTCTCATATAAAGACGGGGAGCAGGTTTTAAGGGACGTGTCGTTCACCGCAAAACAGGGGGAGGTGACGGCTCTCGTAGGCCCGTCAGGCGGCGGTAAATCCACCAGCGCCAGACTGGCCGCCCGGTTCTGGGATATTGACAGGGGAAAAATTACCGTCGGCGGGGTCGACGTGAGGGAGGTCGAACCGGAAACGCTGCTGAAAAGCTTTTCCATCGTATTTCAGGATGTGGTTTTATTTAACAACACGATTATGGAAAACATACGGCTGGGAAGAAAGGAGGCCACGGACCGGGAAGTGATGGAGGCAGCCAGGGCCGCCAGATGCGAAGAATTCATCCTCCGCCTGCCGGACGGATACAGGACCATGGTTGGGGAGAACGGCTCCGCCTTGTCGGGAGGAGAACGGCAGCGTCTTTCCATTGCCAGGGCGCTTCTCAAAGACGCGCCGGTCATTCTGATGGATGAGGCAACTGCATCGCTGGATGTTGAGAATGAGACACTGGTTCAGGAGGCAGTCTCGAATATGGTCAGGAATAAGACGGTACTCATCATTGCCCACAGAATGCGCACAGTGGCAGGCGCCGATCGGATTATCGTACTAAAGGACGGCTGTGTGGCAGAGCAGGGCACGCCGGAGGATTTGATAGAGCGCAGAGGAATTTATCACCACATGGCGGAGCTTCAGAGCAGGAGCCTGTCGTGGAGCCTGTAGTACTGCCGCCAGGAAATGTGATGGCAGAAGCAGTCATGAGAACTAAAATGATAATAATTATCAATATTATTTATTGACAAATTGTCATGGTTTTGTTAGAGTGATATTGAGTTAGATAAAACTAACTAAAAAGGAAACTAAAATAAAAATTATGATATCAGGACACAATAAGAGACAGAAAATAATATCAAGGAGGAATTACAATGTCATTAATAGGAAAAGAGATCAGTGATTTTACTGTGCAGGCCTTTGCGGACGGGAAGTTCAGGGAAGTGAGCAAGGCGGATGTTGTGGGAAAATGGGCGGTATTTTTCTTTTATCCGGCCGATTTTACCTTTGTTTGCCCGACGGAGCTGGAAGACCTGGCAAATAAATATGAGGAGTTTAAGGCGGCCGGCTGCGAGATTTACAGCGTATCCTGCGACAGCCATTTTGTACACAAGGCATGGCACGATGCGTCTGACACAATCAAAAAGATTAAATATCCGATGCTGGCAGACCCGACCGGACGTCTTGCCAGAGACTTTGAGGTAATGATTGAGGCTGACGGAATGGCGGAGCGGGGCAGCTTTATCGTAAATCCGGAAGGAAGGATTGTCGCCTACGAGGTGATAGCCGGAAATGTGGGAAGAAATGCGGACGAGCTTTACAGACGCGTTCAGGCATCGCAGTTTGTTGCCGAACACGGCGATCAGGTTTGCCCTGCCAAGTGGCAGCCCGGAGCGGAGACACTGAAACCGAGTCTGGATCTTGTCGGCCTGATTTAACGGAATCAGATTCAGAGCGATATTTTCTGAGGAGAGTATATGGAACAATTATATGATGTAATAATTGTCGGCGGCGGACCTGCGGGTCTGTCCGCCGCCATCTATATGGCCAGGGCCAGGTACAAGGTTCTGGTGATGGAAAAAGAAAAAATCGGCGGACAGATTACTATCACCGCTGAAATCGTCAATTATCCGGGCGTGGAGAGAACCAGCGGAAAGGAACTGACTCAATCGATGAAAGAGCAGGCCGAGGCATTCGGAGCGGAGTTTGTTATGGCTGAAGTTCTTGACATGGAGCTTCAGGAGGATATCAAGGTGCTTCACACGACGGCGGGAGAGTACCGGGCCCTTGGCGTAGTGCTTGCTACCGGTGCCAATCCGAGAAAGCTGGGTTTCAAAGGCGAGAAAGAATTTCAGGGCAGAGGCGTGGCATACTGTGCGACCTGTGACGGGGAATTTTTTACAGATATGGAAGTGTTCGTCATTGGCGGCGGCTTTGCGGCGGCGGAGGAAGGGATTTTCCTGACCAAGTATGCAAAAAAGGTAACGATGATTGTCCGGGAGGATGACTTTACCTGTGCCGCGACCATAGCGGATCAGGTAAAAAAAGAAGAGAAGATAACGGTCAGGTTCAACACGGAGATTGTGGAGGCAGGCGGAGAGTCCATGGTTTCCTTCGCCCGTTTCAGAGATAACAGGACGGGGGAAGAATGGACCCACGAAGCAGGGGAAGACGGAGCATTCGGAATCTTCGTTTTCGCAGGTTATGTACCGAATACCGCCTGTATGGATGGTAAGGTGGACTGTGATAAGCAGGGTTACCTGATTACCGACATGAACCGGAAGACGAATGTGGACGGCGTTTACGGCGCCGGTGATGTGTGCATCAAGAATTTGAGACAGGTCGTAACGGCGGTGTCCGACGGCGCGGTGGCAGCCACGTCATTGGAAAAACACGTATCGGCCATACATGATAAGCTAAATATCCCTGAACTGACCGGAAATGAGGCTCAAACGGATCGACCGGCATCCCGCGCCGCGGCAGACGGCAAAATAGAAGGCGCAGAGAAGAGTGAAACGTTGGGCCATGGAGAAAATAACGGTTTTCTGTCGGAGGAGATAAAGCGGCAGCTTGCGGGACTGTTTCTCAAATTTGCCGGACAGGCTGTGATAAAGGCGGAGCTTGATGATAGTCCTCTGTCGGGAGAAATGAGCGCTTTCCTGGGAGAATTCGAGGGACTTACCGATAAAATAACCTGTATCAGAGATCGGCTTGACCCGGCGGTAAAAGCCAAAAGAGAGGCAGAGGGTGAAATTTTCCCGGCATTCAGGCTGATGCGCGGTGACGGCAGCGGCGGCAATATCCTGTTCCACGGAGTCCCGGGAGGCCATGAGTTTAACTCCTTTGTCATTGCTCTCTACAATATGGCAGGTCCGGGTCAGCCTGTTGACGAAGAACTTAAGAACCGTCTCCGGTCTATCAAAAAGAAGACGAATATCAAGGTAATGGTATCGTTATCCTGTACCATGTGCCCTGAAGTGGTGATGGCAGCCCAGAGAGCCGCCTCTTTTTCGGAATACGTGACAGGAGAGATGATCGATTTGAGACATTATCCTGAGCTTAAGAAAAAATATAAGATTATGAGTGTTCCCTGCATGGTTCTCAACGACAGCCAGGTGTATTTCGGAAAAAAGAGCCTGGCGGAGATAGCCGCGATACTGGAGAGTGTTTAAACGTTAACCCGGAGAGGTGAGAATGGCGCATCCGTACCTGTTCCGTCTCACCTCTCCATGGATGGCGGCGGTTATTGATAATAATTCTCTGCTAAAACTATAGACAAGTCATAGAATGGCCGTGTATAATATGGTTAGTTTAAACTAACTAACAAATAAAAGATTTTTATTCAGAAAGACAGGAGAGTGAGTTATGAGCGTAGTAATCGTAGGCGGACATGACCGCATGGTAGGACAGTACAAGAAGATTTGTAAAAATTATAAATGCAAGGCAAAGGTTTTTACGCAGATGTCGGCAGATTTAAACAAACAGATAGGATGTCCGGACATCCTGGTACTTTTCACAAATACCGTGTCCCATAAGATGATCAAATGTGCGTTGGGAGAGGTGAACAGTGAAAGAACGGACATTGTCCGCTGTCACACCAGCAGCGGCACGGCCCTTACGGAAATTCTTGAAAAGCGCTGTTCCTGATTTGGTATAACTATAACAGAGATAGAAAAGGCTGCATGGCATATTTGTTGTGCCGCTTTTTTCTTTAACAGGGTATGTGCTGTTACATAACGTGTAGTATTGAAAAAATATTGACATTTAAGTTAGATGATGCTAACCTAGAGGAAAGTTAGTTATATATAACTGGCAAGTGGCTCAGAGTGGTTTCCGTACATAACGGCAATATGGTTGTAAAACTGAAAGTTTGTAATGACTAATTCTGGCGTGATTTTCCGGTATGGAAGTGAGGAGAACTGATATGTGGCAGAAAGAGCAGGTAATTCATGAATTTCAGAAGAGAGGAAAGAGAATAACGGGGCAGCGTGAGATGCTTCTGGACGTGATTCTGGAAGGCAATTGGAGCAGCTGCAAGGATGTTTACTATGAAGCCAGAAAAAGGGATCCGAAGCTTGGCATGGCTACCGTTTACCGGACGGTAAATACCCTGGAGGAGATAGGGATTCTGACCCGGACCTACCGCTATTCCCTGCCGCCGAAGGAAGAATAAACTCCGCCTCGGCGCTGCTTCATAATACATCGGCACCGGCGGTCGGCCCTAAGAGCATGACAAACCGGCCGGTCTAAGGTAGTGCTGTTATGCCAGGAGCTTTTTATAGGTGAATTCGATCAGGAAAGCTCCCAGCGGAGCGGTTATGAGGATGGCCAGCACGGCGACAGTCAGAACGATGTTTCCGCACGGAAGGCCCATTGCCAGGGGGATTCCTCCGATTGCAGCCTGCACGGTTGCCTTCGGCATATAGGCGATCATACAGAACAACCTCTCCTTCATATTAAGCCTGGTTTTTAGCAGACAGCACAGCACCCCGGCCGTCCGGAACATAAGAACGCAGACGATCAGGATTATTGCTGCAGGCCCCGCGGCAGTGGCATATTTTAAATCTACGGTAGCTCCCACAAGTACAAAGAGAATAATTTCGGCGGCTACCCACAGCTTGTTGAATTTTGCCGCCAGTCGGCAGGCTACGGCCGTCCTTTCTCTTTTGAGGGAGATTCCAATGCACATGACTGCTATTAAAGCGGAAAATGGGATGATATCAGTAAAACGGTCTTCCGCCGAGACGAGCAGGAAAGCAATGCTCAGAAGGAGAAGCACCTTGGCGGTGTCCCTCATATGTATTTTTCCAAAATACCGGGCAAGTCCATATCCAATCACGATTCCCATAAGAATACCGGATAATATAGACAGTGGTATCCGAAGAAAACTTACAGGTGAAATAGCGCCTCCCTGAGCCAGGCCGGTGAACGCGGAAAACATTACGATGACAAAAATATCGTCTACAGAGGCCCCGGCCAGAATCATCTGAGGAATACTTTTTCCGGCTCCGTACCCCTCCTCCAGCAGAGTCAGCATTTTGGGAACAATGACGGCAGGAGAGACAGCTCCCACCACCGCCCCTAAAATGGCGGCATCCAGCACGGTTATGCCAAGCATTCCCGGAGCCAGCAGGATCATACCGAATATTTCAAAACAGGCAGGCAGAAAGCACATCAGGACAGCGGGGCGGCCCACTTTTTTCAAATCAGCCACATCCAGGGATAAACCTGCTCTGGCCAGGATAATAATCAATGCAATTTTGCGAAGCTCAGCAGAAATCGACAGAATGGAGCCGTCTATATAATCAAGTGCATATGGCCCAAGGAGCATCCCGGTAAATATCATTCCCAACAGTGCGGGCAGATGCATTTTTTTACAGATCCACCCTAAAAACATCCCTGAAATTAACATGACTGCAATACTTAATAACATAAATTCCTCCTTATAACATATAAAGTGTGCCGCAGGTTATTTTCTGCCATAAGCGCAAAAAAGCTGACAGCTCCTGCGTGTATCCGCAGAAGTCATCAGCTCAAATAAGCGGTTTCAGTATAAACAATACTGGGGGAGAACTTCATTCCCGACTGTATTATAATATCTTTCCGGAACAAAAAAGTCAAGTGATATTAGCTGCCTGATGATATAGCATGTTACTATTCACGGCCTGTATTCCGCGAGGTGTTTTCGTGCGCATTTTGCATGAAAATCCCGAGTTGCATCGCGCGAAACTGCATTTTTGCAGTTTTTGTGCAAGGTATCACCTCCTTCCGGCTAGAAAGAGTCAACAGCAATTATATTATACTTGGTAGAGAATAAAATTACAAGATAAACGTTACAAATAAATATCATTGAGATTTTATAATGTTTATGATAAAATATATGAGTCAGAAAGTATTCTGTGGATTGAAATAATGATATTTATTTGTAGGAATCGAACTGATGAAAATTCCCTTTAGTCATTTATTGTGGACTAAAGGGAATTTTTCTTTGTTCCTATACTTTTTGAAAAGAAAAATATCATTAATTTGACACACCTTTGGATGGAATAACTCTCTGAGATATAAGTTGTGAAAGGCATAGAATGAAAATCAGGGAAGCAGGCCTCCGAAAGATTCCAGGACAATATTGACATATATAGATAATCGATATATATTATATATAGATAATCTATATATGGAGGTAATTTATGGCGTCAGATAAAAAAACGGCAGCCGGCAATACGTCTATGCTGCTTTTACAACTCTTATCAGAACGTGATATGTACGGATATGAGATGATTGAGACTCTTGGAAAACGTTCTGAGAATCTGTTTGAACTTAAGGCGGGCACGCTGTATCCTTTGCTTCACACCATGGAATCACAGAAGCTTCTGTTTTCTTATGAGGCGGAGGTGATGGGGAAGGTACGTAAATATTACGGAATTACGAAAGAGGGCAGAATAGCGCTGGAGGAAAAGAAAAAGGAATGGCAGTTCTATAACAGGGCTGTTTCCCGAATCATAGGAGGTGAGCTGTGTGGAGCTGAATAGTTATCTGGAACAACTGGAGGAACAGATTCGGAATCGAAAGGCGAAGGCCGAGGTCATCGAAGAAATCAGGAACCATATAGAAGACCAGGCCGAGTTTTATGAAAAGGAGGGAATGTCCGCCGAAGAAGCCATAGAGCAGGCGGTTCGGCAGATGGGAGATCCGGTGGAGGTGGGAATCGAGATGGATCGTATCCACAGGCCAAAGCCGGGCGCTCCTCTGTTTCTCCTGGCGTTTATGATGAGTGTGGCCGGACTATTGACCCAGTATTTCAGCTTCTACCGGTTTGGTGAGGAGCTGGTAGTTTACCAGAGGGTAATTGATAATGCCTTTGCCCGCCAATGCGTTTATGTGCTCATGGGGACCGCAGTTATGCTTGTCATCCTCTGCGTGGACTACAGCCCGGTGGGCAGACATGGGAAAAAAATGGGAGCCTTGCTGCTGGCGGGACTGTTTATTATCTGCCTGTCAGCGCCGGGCTATCTTGGCAGTCATTCCTACCTGAAAAGTCTTATCTATCTGTTTGTCCCGGTGTATGGAGGAATCTTGTATCAGAACAGGAACCGCGGGTATTATGGAATAGCATCCAGTCTTTTTTGGCTGGCAGCGGCTTTCTGGATTGCAGCGGCCCGGATTGGCGGCGGATTAGGGATTACAATTGTTATGGCCTGCGTCTGTTATATCATGATGACGGCCGCCGTGATAAAAGGATGGTTTAACGAGAACCGGAAGGCAGGCATTGTTCTGACAGCCGGTATCATACCGGTTTCCGCAGTCATAGCGGTTCTTGCACAACTGCAGCCGTACCAGATAAAACGGATTGAAGTTTTATTCCACCCGGAACGGTATGCCCAGGGAGCCGGTTATCAGGCAGCCAGGACAAGAGAAGTGATAGAGGGACTCACCATGTTCGGAACCGGTGGCGTGAAACCGGAACAGCTGCCCATCCATATGCTGCCGGGTGTTCAAGACGATTATATCCTGCTTCAGGTGGCCTCGGTATATGGAATTATAGCGGCTTGTCTTTTGGTTGGCTTATTGGCAGTATTCTTGTTCTGCCTGTTCCGGATGATATATAAACAGAAAAACAGGCTGGGCAAGATAGTGGGTTATGGCTGTCTCATGGTGATAGCAGCCGAGATTGCCGGAAATCTAATGATCAACTTTGGCTTTTATACAATTTCCACAGGCGGACTGCCGTTCTTTTCATATGGCGGGTACCATACTGTGACTATTTATGTTCTTCTCGGAGTGATATTCAGTATCCACCGTTATCAGAATCTGGCCTGGGAGAGAGAAGACGGGAAAAATAAGCAGGAAAAAGGTGTCCTGGCACACCTGGGGAAATACCGGATACGGATTGAGCGGTGCAGATAAGGGGCGCCGAGTATTAATATTTTGATAATATAGGGTATTGACATTAAATTTTTATTCAATTATGCTTTTCTCAGAGTTACCGGTAGCTCTCAATACCGGCGGGGAAAATGCGTTTCGCTGACTCTTTCCCGCCGGATATAAGAAGGAGAGCAAAATATGTATCACGGAAGATTTAACGGAACGCATTATGAGATTGGCTTAAAATGGGGCGGGCTTTTGCTCAAAAACGGGAAAAAACTGCTTGACGGGGTTCCCTTTCCCATCACTGAAGAGCGGATTAAATTCAGCCGCCGCTGCATTCCCTCATACGAACAATATTTTCCTGAGGTGCTGGAGGAAATTGAGGGGATAGCCGCAGGACAGAAAATCGCATCGGAAAAACTTATGGCCGTGCTTCTAAGCATGTACTGCATCATGCCGGAGCAGAAATGCTCCTGTGTGGCATTTAAAAATGAAAATCACATCATTCTTGCCAGGAACAGTGATTTTCTGACGGAAATAGAAAAGCTTTATATGAATTGCATTTATAAAATCAAGAAACCCGCAGCGTTTGGCCCCCCTTATTCCTTCCAGGGAAATACCACTGCTTTTGTAGAGATGGAGGACGGAGTGAATGAACGCGGGCTGGCAATCGGATTAACGGCCGTCTGGCCTTCCGTTCTCGGCGCCGGCCTGAATGCCGGGATGATTTTAAGATATGGCCTGGAACGGTGCGCCACTGTGCCGGAATTTACAGAAGCTTTAAAGGCGCTTCCGATTGCCTCGAGCCAGACCTTCACCGCAGCAGACAGGCAGGGCAATGCTGCCGTCATCGAATGTAATGCGGAGCAAACAGAAATCAGATACCAGGATGAAGAACACCCTTTTGTATCTGCTGTCAATTCATTTCATCTGGATTCCATGAAACACTTCAATAACACGCAAATAGACAACTGGAACGCAGAGGAGCGGTATCAGACCATACAGAGGGCATTTGAGGCAGAAGACAAGCGGGATCCGGAGTTTGCAAAAAAAATACTGTCGGGCCGGTTTGGTTTCATGTGCCGGTATGAGCGGGCCACAGGCAAGGATACGGTGTGGTCGGTTATTTACGACCTGAAAGAATTGGAGATATACCGCTGTGAGGGGAATCCTTCCAGGAGGAAATTCATCCGGGATAAACGGTTTGCATTGCTTCCATAAGAAGCGGCAGAAATTTAAAACAAATTTAAAATATGGAAAGCGGCCCGCAGAATATTTTGCGGGCCGCGGCATTCTGGGCCGTCCGGTCAGCGTATAATCGCAACAGTTCAGCCATGATGTTTTTTTTCCGTTTCTGTGCATCATTTGTTGCAGTTTGGCCGAAGGCTGAACTGTAATATATAATCAGCACTTTCTTATGTAATCCTTGCTATCTTTCGCATAAAATGATAAAATGACGGTAATTAATCCTTGCCCTGCGCTTTCTTACGATACAGATCGTGAGCCAGTGCCGCCCGGCAGGGTGTTTTTGTTGATTGGCGGTGAATAATGATAAATGAAAACCAGGACAGCTTCGGCACCTATGGGCTGTCGGACGATATATTGGAATCACTGAGGCTGCTCGGCTACGAAAGGCCCACTGAGATCCAGCAGCAGGTAATTCCGGCTATGCTGGAGGGAAAGAACGTGGTCGGGAGAGCGCCTACCGGGAGCGGTAAGACGGCGGCGTTTGCGATTCCCATCTGCGATAAGATAATATGGGAGGAAAACCTTCCGCAGGCGCTGATTCTGGAGCCAACAAGAGAGCTGACGGTACAGGTTCAGGAAGAAGTCTTTCATATCGGAAGGAAAAAACGCCTGAAGGTTCCTGCCGTGTTCGGCGGTTTTCCCATCGATAAACAGATACGGAGCCTGAAACAGAAATCTCATATTGTCACAGGCACACCGGGCCGTGTTATGGATCATATACGCAGGGGGAGCCTCATACTTGACAAAGTCTCCTGTCTCGTAATCGATGAGGCGGATCTGATGCTTGACATGGGTTTTATCGACGAGGTTAAGCAGATTCTTGACCTCCTCTCTCCTGAGTGCAGGATTGCCCTGTTTTCAGCGACTCTGAAACCGGAAATCCGTGAGTTCGCCGGTTCCCATATCCATGATATGGTGATGATTTTTACGGAACAGCCGGAGGCGGCGGAGAATGCCATCACGGAGGAGCTTTTTGAGACGGCTAATGAAAATAAATTTAAGGTTTTTCTGAATGTACTGTACAGGGAAAATCCACAGTGCTGTATTATTTTCTGCGGAACGAGGGAGATGGTAAACGTGCTGTTCCAAAAACTGCGCAGACACAGGATATTCTGCGGAATGATCCACGGAGAGCTGGAACAGAAAGAACGCTTGAAGACCATTGAGGCGTTCCGGCGGGGGGCTGTCCGGTATCTGATAGCTACGGATGTGGCGGCCAGAGGAATTGATCTGGAGAATATCACTCATGTCATCAATTACGATTTTCCCACCGGAAGAGAGACGTATGTCCACCGCATCGGACGGACCGGAAGAAACGGCAGGACCGGCAAAGCAGTCAGTCTGGTAACGGCTGAGGACAGGCGTATGCTTCAGATGACGGAGGAATATACCGGACGCTCTCTGCCTGTATTGGTTTGCCCTGAGAGCAGCGGGGAAGAAGAAAAAAACTTCTGGAAGTCACAGCGGCTGAAAACAGAGGCAAAGCCGTCCAAAAGGGCGGCTCTGAATCAGGATATCACCCGCCTGTCCATCGGAGGCGGCAGGAAATCAAAAATGCGTCCCGGTGACATTGTGGGAACCTTATGCAGTATCGATGGGATAGAAGTCTCGGATATAGGAATTATTGATGTCAGGGAAAGCCTGACCTATGTAGAAATATTAAACGGTAAAGGAAGCCATGTCCTGGAAAGCCTGCAGGACAAGCCGATCAAAGGAAAAATCAGAAAAGTGAGAACCACCAGGGGAGGAATATGATAAAGGAGTATTGGAATCAGATTGCACAGAACAGGGATGTGAGGCAGAATTTAAGCCTTCTGAGGCAGGAAGTAAAAGACAAAGGGAAGCTGAAAGTCCTGTCTTCACTTGTGAAAGGACAGGAGGAACAATTAGCCGGGCTGCTTTGGTCGGAAGATGCAAAGACACGGAAAAATGCTGCGCTTTTGATGGGGGATCTTGGAAATCAGGAGTTTTTGGAGCCGGTTTACGCGGCATACCGCAGAGAGGAGCAGCGTTTTGTCAAAAGCGCCTACCTGTCCGCCATCGGCAGTTTTAATTACAGCGCTTATCTGGAAGAACTGAAGGAGCAGCTCTGTTTGCTTGGAAAGATGGAGGAGACTCAGGAGAACAGAAAGCACCTGATGGAAGAAATGAGGGAATTATCTGCCCTCGTGGTCCGGGCGGAAGGCATTAAGAACCATGAATTTACCGGCTTTGACCGGCCTTATGATATTGTCCTCCTGACCAACCGCAATTTTGCAGGCCTGACGCAGGAGGAACTGACGGCCCTTAATCCGGATGCCAAATCGAAGGTGTTTGGCGCGGGAGTCAGAGCCAGGGTGACGAATTTAAGATGGATGGATAAAATACGGACCTGGCAGGAGCTTTTATTTGTAGTCAGGGATATGGGAACATGCCCGATGGAACCGTTTAAGGCGGCAGAGGTGATTACCGGCTCCGGCCTCCTTTCCCTCCTTAACGAAAGCCACGGCGGGGGTGAACCATGGTATTTCAGAATCGAGCTGAAGAGCAGGAAGACACTGGAGGAGCGAAGCTCTTTTATACGGAAACTGTCCGGCCAGATTGAAAAGCTGTCCGGCAGGAAGCTGATTAATACGGCCACGGATTATGAAGTGGAGCTGCGCCTGATAGAGAATAAAGAGGGCAATTGTAATCTGCTGCTGAAACTCTATACTTTGAAAGACAACCGCTTTTCATACAGAAAGGAAGTCACGCCCACCGGTATCCGTCCGACGGCGGCCGCATTGACGGCGGCGCTCGCCAGGGAATACATGAAAGAAGGGGCGCAGGTGCTGGATCCCTTCTGCGGCGCCGGGACCATGCTGATTGAACGCCATAAAGCAGTCAGGGCCTACACCTCATACGGTGTGGATATCCAGGAGGATGCGGTGCGAAAGGCCAGAAAGAATACGGAAGCTGCCGGTATGGCGGCCCATTATATCAACCGTGATTTCTTCCAGTTCCGCCACGACTATCTGTTTGACGAGGTTATCACGGACATGCCGTTTCAGATGGGACACGTTACGGAAGAAGAGATATACGGGCTGTACCTGCGTTTCTTCGGCTGTATTGCCGGTTTCCTTAAGGAAGACGGCATCATAATCCTTTATTCGAGAAACAGAGGGTTTGTAAGGCCGCTGGCGGCCCGGAACGGTTTCTCTGTTCTGAAGGAATATGAGATCTCGAAAAAAGAAGGTACGTACGTTTTTATTCTTAACAGGATTTTTAACAGGAGGTAACCGATGGAGAATCAGGAACAGCATAAACGCCGTGTCCGTTATAAGGGGACTCATCCGCGTAAATATAATGAGAAATATAAAGAGCTGCAGCCAGATAAATATCCCGAGACGGTTGAGAGGGTGATTAAAAAGGGCAGCACGCCCGTCGGCATGCACATTTCGATCTGCGTAAAGGAAATATTGGAATTTCTTCAGATACAGCCGGGGCAGAAGGGGCTGGACGCTACGCTGGGCTATGGCGGACACACTCAGGCAATGCTTGAATGCCTGCAGGGAAAAGGCCATATTTATGGCCTCGATGTGGATGCCGTAGAGCAGGAAAAGACAAGAAAGCGACTGGAAGCCCTGGGCTACGGTCCGGAGCTTCTCACCGTCAGGAAACTGAACTTTGCGAATATTGATCAGGTGGCGGCGGAGGCGGGAACCTTTGATTTTGTGCTGGCGGATCTGGGGGTTTCATCGATGCAGATTGATAACCCGGACAGAGGCTTTTCTTACAAGAATGAGGGGCCGCTGGATCTCCGTCTGGATTCTGAAAAAGGAATCTCAGCGGCAGAGCGCCTTAAAGATATTTCCAGGGAAGAACTGGAGGGGATGCTGGCGGAGAACTCGGATGAACCTTATGCGGCTGAGATTTCCCGCGCAGTAATATCGGCGAGACGCAAAGGTACCGCCATTGATACGACGACGAAGCTGCGCAGGCTGATAGAAGAGGCACTCTCTTTCCTGCCGGAAGGCGAGAGAAAGGAAGCGGTCAAAAAATCATGCCAGAGGACATTTCAGGCCCTCCGAATCGATGTGAACAGTGAGTTTGAGGTGCTGGAAGAATTTCTGGAAAAACTGCCGGATATACTGTCGCCGGGAGGAAGGGCGGCGATCCTGACGTTTCATTCCGGTGAGGACCGCCTCGTCAAGAAATCGTTTAAGCGGTTAAAAAAACAAGGGGTTTACAGTGAAATTGCAGATGAGGTAATCCGTCCGACAGCAGAAGAGTGCAATATGAACAGCCGCGCCCGTTCGACTAAAATGAGGTGGGCTGTTAAGGCTTAAATAAATGAGGTTTCGCTGCAGCTACAGGATAAAGCATGTTTATGATTGGGGGAACGGGGGAGAGATACAGAAATGACGAAAAAGGAACTGGCTCTTGAAATAATAAAACGATTAAAAGAGGAATATCCTGATGCGGGCTGTACGCTCGATTATAACCAGGCATGGAAGCTTCTGGTTAGTGTCCGGCTGGCGGCCCAGTGTACCGATGCCAGAGTGAATGTTGTGGTTCAGGATTTATATGATAAATTTCCCGATGTGAAGGCGCTGGCGGAAGCGGACGTGGATAAAATTGAGGAGATTGTCAGGCCCTGCGGCCTCGGGCGCAGTAAGGCCAGAGACATAAATGCCTGTATGAAGATTTTGTGGGAGCAGTACGGAGGGAAAGTGCCGGAGGACTTTGACGCCCTGTTGAAGCTGCCGGGAGTCGGCCGTAAAAGCGCAAATCTCATCATGGGAGACGTTTTTGGAAAACCGGCCATTGTGACCGATACCCATTGTATCCGTCTGGTAAACCGGATGGGGCTGGTGGATAACATCAAAGATCCTAAAAAAGTGGAGATGGAATTATGGAAAATTATTCCTCCCGAAGAGGGGAGTGATTTTTGCCACAGGCTTGTTTATCACGGAAGAGATGTCTGTACGGCGAGAACAAAGCCTCATTGTGAGGAATGCTGTTTGAAGGATATTTGCGCCGGAAATGGCAGGTGACAGGATGACCTGGAATATTGCACCGGAAGTGGTTTCCCTCATTTTTCTGCTCATTATATGGACGTATTCGAGAAAGGGAAGCCATCTCCCTTCATTTAAGAACAGAACCTTCCAGTTGTGCCTGGTGATTACGTTCATCGCAATCGGCAGCAATATATTGTCCACGTTCATGATTTATTATCTGCATTCCGGCCTGCGGTGGATGACCTGGATTGTGACGACAGTATACTTTCTGTTTACGCCCCTGATGGGACTGATCTATTTTACATATGCGGCAGCTGTTCTCTTTGAGGGAAGCTCTTCACTGAGACGGGGGCTCGTTTTTTGGATGATTCCGGGTGTGGCCTACTCGCTGGTGGTACTGGCCAATCCGCTGACGGGAATGCTGTTTGTGCGGACGGATATGAAAGGGGAGGCTGTCTTTATCTCACCTATCTGGTCTTTTATTTTTACTGTCTGGCCAGTCTGAGCATGACGGTAATACACCGGAAACAGATTGAGCGGACGGTATACAGCATTCTGGCAGCGTTCCCGCTTCTTGCGGTATTTGTTATTTTAATCCAGCAGATTTATCCGGAAATTATTCTGACAGGGTCGGCGGCTACCTGTGCTATGCTGATAATTTATCTCCATTTGCAGAACCGCCAGATCTCGCGGGATTATCTGACAAATGTGCCAAACCGTCAGGAGCTTCTGGATATGATGGGGCTGCTGATTAAAAAGCATCCGGAAAAACAGTTTACACTGGCCGTGGTATCGCTTCGGCAGTTCCGGCAGATTAACAATGTCTGCGGCCAGCACAAAGGAGATGAATTTCTAAGGAAAATCTGCGGATATCTCTGTGAAATCGGTACCAGGGACGGTGTGTACCGCTTCAGCGGGGATGAGTTTGCCCTTCTCTTCACTTCGGAAAGTGACGGGGATATCAAGGAGTGCCTTGCTGCGATACGGGAGCGGATGAAGCAGCCCTGGGAAGTAGAAGAGTACCGGTTTACACTGTCGGTCGCGGTGGGAGTCATACGCCGGACACGAAGCGGCGATACGCTGGAAACGGCAATCAACTCCATCGAATATGCCGTTTTCCAGGCGAAGACAGGCAGACATGGTTTTATCTGCTATTGCGATGAGGTCATGCTCGCTGAACTGGAGCGAAGGAACAGCGTGATACAGATATTGAAAGATGAATTGAAAAACCCCTCCTTTGAAATGTATTATCAGCCGATCTATTCGGCAGAGGATGGAGCCTTTCATTATGCGGAGTCCCTGATGCGTCTCAATCACACGCCAATCGGCCCGGTCTATCCGTCCGAGTTTATTCCCGTTGCCGAAGAAACCGGCCTTATCATTGAAATCACCTATATTATTCTGGATAAGGTTTGTAAATATATTAACAGGCTGACGGAACAAGGAATTGAGGTGGGAGCAATCCATGTCAACTTCTCGGCGGTGCAGTTTTCAGAACCGGATTTGGCGCAGAAGGTACTGGATATTATAAAACGGAACGGAACCCCGTTCACAAAGATAAAGATTGAATTTACGGAGAGTACTCTGGCTGAAAATCCCAGACTGGTCACGGAATTTGCATATGAGATGAACCAATATGGAATCATGATTGGACTGGATGATTTTGGCACCGGTTATTCCAATATTTCAACGGTCTTTCACATTCCCTTCGGAACAGTCAAGCTGGATAAAAGCCTGGTATATGCTGCAATGGAAAAGAAAACAGCATTTTATGCCGTCAGGAACCTGATAAGCGCTTTTAAGAACCTGGGCATGCGCGTGATCGCCGAGGGAGTCGAGACAGAGGAGCAGAAACGGCTGGTTTTGGACTGTCAAGTTGATCAGATTCAGGGATTCTATTATTCCAGACCTATGTCAGAGGATGACATGGAGGCGTTTATGCTGGCACAGAGGGACAGCGCCTGCGCGGGCTCCTGATGATGATAATGAATTATTGCGGTAAACAGAACCGTCGTGCGTTCGAAAAAGAAAACAGTGTATGTGGCAGCGAAAAGATACATACCGGGAAGGAGGCATTCCGTGGACACGGATCTTATCTGTATTGCAGTCAGGGTTGCCGTCACCTGTATGGTCTTTGCCTATATTGTATACGCCCCTCTCAGGTGCCGTTATAAGCACAATGTCCCTGTTACTTGCTTGCTCGTCTTGCTGCTGATTGCGATCACAGTGGCGGTGACGATTCTGTTCCTGTCGTCCGGACGTAATTATTACAAATACAGTACCTTTGGAATTTTGCTGTGGATTTTTCTGGCAGTGCTGATTTTCTATCTGAGCGTCAGGTGCAGCCGCCTGGAAATCCTGTTTCTTGTGCTTGTAGTACTGAATCTCTACGTGAATATCATGGTCGTGGGAAAGGTAATGGGGCATGTACTCCACCTTCCCTTTTCCTGCGAGCTGTCAAAGCTGCTTTATGCGGTGCTGGTGCTTATCGGTTATATCCCCCTGCTCGGCAGCCTGTTCTTAGACCTTTATAAAAAAGTGATTGAGCTGAATGTGGCATCCTCATTCTGGCGGTTTATCTGGGTGATTCCTGCCCTCACTTATCTGGTTTTCTATGTAAAATTCATCAGCGATTACTGGAAAAAGCCGGTACATATGGGAACGGGGGATATCCTGTTCACAATTCTCTGGTCTTTTACGACCTACGCGCTGTTCTGGGTAACACTGCAGATGATTATCCAGACGCATGAGGGCATCTCTGCCATGGAGGATACAAAACGCATTACGATGCAGTTAGAGATGCAGAAGGAGCGGTATGAAAAACTGCTGGAAAATATTGAGAGCACCAGACGGCTCCGCCATGACTGGAGGCACCACCTGATGTCCCTGAACGGGTTTTCCGAGAACGGAGATATGGAGCAGCTTCAAAGCTATCTCAAAAAGCTGATACCGGAATATGATGCGTGCCGGGATTTTTCTCTCTGTAAAAATCATGTGGCTGATGTGATACTTCAACATTATGCCGGTATGGCGCAGAACCACGGAATCGAGACGGAAATCACGGTGGATCTGCCGGAGGAATGCGGTATAGCTGATACGGATTTATGCATTATTTTCGGTAATCTGGTGGAGAATGCAGCCGAGGCCTGTATTGCTCAGAGTGAAGGCAGAAAATATATTAAAGTGAACGCATGCAGGAAAGGCCGGCAGTTGATTTTAACGATAAAGAATACATATGGAAATCAGATTAACCGGCAGAAGGGGAGATTTTCCTCAACTAAACACGAAGGAGCCGGAATCGGCCTGGAGTCGGTTAATAAAGTGGTGGAGAAATATCAGGGGGTCATGAAAGTAGAATATGACAAGACATATTTTACTGTCTGCGTGATGCTCAATGCTCAGACTGAACCGTGAGAATACGCACAGTCAGCCTTTTGCAGCCGGACAGGAAACAGTTAAGGGACTATCGCCGTGGCGGGCGGTAGTCCCTTATTGATGACGGTGACCTGTGCGCGGAGCGTGCAGGTTATCGTTTATACAGAACCGCTTTTCACCGGCCGGTGAAAAGGATTTAGTTTGTAAATAACTGTGTCCAGTAATCTACACCGGAGGCGCTCTTATAATGGCCTACTCCGATTTTAGTAAAATTACCGTTTAAGATATTGGCGCGGTGGCCGGAGCTGTTCATCCAGCCCTGCATTACACTTGATGCGGAAGTCTGGCCGTAGGCAATATTTTCTCCGGAACTTCTGTAATTCACGCCGGCTTCGCTGAGCGCGGTGGAAAAACTGCTGCCGTTCGGTCTTGTGTGGGAGAAATTAGTCTCGATCTCACGCGCTCTTCTCTGGGCCGCGCTTGTGACGGAACGGTCGGCTGTCAGAGGTGATAGGCCTGCCTTTGCCCGCTCTTCATTGACCAGATTTACTACCTGAGCCGCCGCATCGTCCTGGTTGATTTGTCCGTCCCCGGTGATACCTCCGTCGATGATACCGCCATCGATGATACCGCCGTCAGTGCCTCCCTGGCCGCCGAAATCCGGGATAGGAAACAGATTATCCGGCAGCATGCTGCCCGGTATCTGGCTGCCCGGAAACATGTTATCCGGAAGCTGGATTCCGGGAAAACCGTTTTCACAGTTGAAGGAATTTAAGTTTCCGCTGATTACGATAGCCTGTCCGTTTCCTCCCGGAAGCGTATATGTATTGACGGCAGCCTGGGCTGTCATCGGGGCTGCGGCTCCTGCTGCAGTCATGGCTGCTGCGGTAAAGGCATAAATTAATGATTTTCTCATGGTAATTTCCTCCTTAATATTACATAAATATTACAATATTGTTACTAAATGATTATATCATACTATTTATGGTAATTATCAAGGGAATAAATGGGAATCCGGTACAGCTATTGATGCAATACTGTAATAGGGCGTATTTGAAAATTCATTCCTGCCATCTGCCTGTCCTAAGGAATAAAACGGTAGCCCAGTCCTCTGACTGTGACAATATGTTCCGGTTTCTGCCTGTCCTCTTCGATCTTGCCCCGCAGGCGGTTGATATAGACCATGATGGCATTGTCATCGACTGCGACGCTGGTGCCCCAGACATGCTCATAAATCATGTCTTTGGTAAATACCTGCCCCGGATGCTTCATGAACAGCAGCATCAGGCTGTTTTCTTTGGAAGAGAGGGAAATTTCCTCTTCTCCTTTGTAAAAGCGCATCGTGGAGGTATTATAAGTGAACGGTCCGCAGTCCAGGACATCGGAGTGGTCCAGAACCATATTCTTGTTGCGCCGGATCAAAGCCTTTACCTTAGCACCCAGAACAAGGGGCCGGAAGGGCTTGGTAATATAGTCGTCGGCCCCCAGTGACAGACCGTACAGGGAATCATAATCCTCGTTCCTGCCGCTGATAATCATAACGGGAGTCTGGATGCCCTGGCTGCGGAGCTTCTTAATTACGTCGAAGCCCTCCATATCGCCCAGGGTGATGTCCATCAGGATCATGTCGTAAGAATGGTTCTTTAAAAGGTTCAGAGCGGCAAGCCCGCTGTCTGCAACCGTGGTTTCCAGCTCATTGCTGTGCATTACCTTTTCCAGCAGTCTGCAAATCGATGGATCGTCGTCTACGATCAAAACTTTATCCGCCATAGTATCCCCCAACCAATGTTTTTACTTTAAACTGTGCCCGAAATGTTCAATACGATAATAAAAATAAGATGTACTTATTGCTGGAATTATTATAATATTAAGAAGAGTACAAGTCAATATCAGGTGAAAATGGAGATTTAACTGAGGTTGGGAGGACGCGTCCGGAACGGACCATGTCCGG
>OKSH01000120.1_pt1 | contig 76856 bp, 70 predicted proteins | sample 1601231 | NCBI WGS metagenome assembly OKSH01 (sample SAMEA3541596, study PRJEB24748) | human gut metagenome | biome: human gut; feature: human-associated habitat; material: faeces | place: China | collected 2012
GGACCAGTATGGCGAGCCGGGATTCGTGGCGGCGGCGGTCGCAAGCGCTCAAGCTGCCACGGAGTGGCGCATTACGGGTCCGGGCGTTGACGGGTCCGCCGTTATCGCCTGCGACCGCGGCGACGTGCTGCGGGCGCGCGTGGAACGCGAGGATGAGTTTCCCTGCGGAATCGATGTGGTGCTGGTCGACGGCGCGGGCCACGTGATCGCGATTCCGCGGTCCAGTGCAATCGAGTGCGCAGGCGCGCTTGAAGATGGGGGTTGTTCATGGGATATGTAGCGGTGAGCGGCGGCGAGCAGGCAATTGCGGCGTCGCTTGACCTGCTTGAGCTGCAGCGCGTCTCGACGTGCCGCGCGCTGGATGCAGATGACGTCGCTCGCAGCTTGCCGTGTTTGGTCGAGCAGGTTATGAGCGAGGGCTCGCTGTGGGCGCCGGATATCGCGGCGCTTGCGGTAAAGCAGGCGCGAGGATCGGTCGAAGAAGCCGTCTTTCTGGTCCGAGCCTACCGTTCCACACTGGAGCGCCTGTATACCTCGCGCACCATCGATACCGGCTGCATGCGCGTGAACCGTCGCATCTCCGCGGCGTTCAAGGACATAGAGGGCGGCCAGGTGCTGGGTGCCACGCGTGACTACAGCCATCGACTGATTGATTTTGGCATTGCGGATGAGGACGATGAGGGCCTGCGCGAGACCGCTCGGGTTTTGCGGGAGCGCCTTGAGCAGGTGGCGCCGCCTGTGGGCGAGGAATCGCTAGAGGCTGTGCCCAAGGTGTTGGATTATCTGCGCCATATTGGGATGACTCCCACCTTTGAGCAGGATGATACGGAGCCCGTGGACATTACCAAGACGCCGCTGGCGTTTCCCGCTCCCCGCAGCGTGGTGCTGCAAGCGCTCACGCGCGGGCTCACGCAGGCGGTGGTCGCCATAGGCTATGCGGCGATTCGCGGTTTTGGCCTGTCGCATCCAACGGTGGGGGAGCTGCGTCGCGGAGATGTGCCGGTGACCATCGCGTCTGCGGACTCGGACGCGGCAAGCGAGGATGACGCCTATTACCTGGGAAGCATCCCCGTAGTTGAGGTGGAAAGCCTCATTGTCTCTGACGAAGTGGTCGATGGCCGCCACGTAAGCTCGCTCGACGTGGGCTATGGCCTGGTAATGGGCGGGGATGAGAGCAAGGCGATCGCCATGAGCGTGCTTGATCACAGCCTGCGGGCAGACGACGTGCGCTACCCCACGCAGGATCAGGAATTTGTTCTTACCCATATAGACGGGGTGGAGGCAACGGGCTTTATCAGCCATCTTAAGCTGCCCCATTACGTCACGTTCCAAAGCAAGCTGGATTCCGCCTTGCGTTCCAGGCGCGACGGCGGCCCGGCGCAAGATCTTCAAAACGAGGTCGCCCATGCATAATAGCTACAACTTTGCGTTTTTGGACGAGGGCTCCAAGCGCGAGATCCGCCGCGCGATCCTCAAGGCGGTGGCCATCCCCGGCTACCAGGTGCCTTTCGCCAGCCGTGAGATGCCCATTGGGCGCGGCTGGGGTACGGGAGGTCTGCAGGTGACGTTGTCTTGCATCGGTCCTGCCGACGTGCTCAAGGTGATCGACCAGGGGTCGGACGCAAGCGTCAACGCGGTATCTATCCGTACGTTGGTGCAGCAGACCACCGGAGTTGCGACCACCACGTCAACGCAGGAGGCCACGCTTATTCAGAGTCGCCACCGCATACCCGAGCGCCCGCTTACCCGCGACCAGCTTATGGTGCTGCAGGTGCCCACGCCCGAGCCGCTGCGCACCTATGAGCCGCGCGAGACCGTGACGCGCCGCCTGCACGCGGAAGCGGAGTACACCGGCGCCTACCTAGAGCTGTTTGAACAGATTGTGCGATACGGAACAACCACTACCGGCGCAGACCACCCTGTGATGGTGAATGGGCGCTACGTTATGGCACCCAGCCCCATTCCGCGCTACGACAACGGCCGCCTTGACAATGCTGACAACCTCTTTTTGTTTGGCGCCGGCCGCGAGAAGAAAATCTACGCCGTGCCGCCCCATACCAAGGTGGAGTCGCTCGCCTTTGACGACTACCCGTTTGTGCGCGAGGACTTTGAGGGCAAGCGATGCTGCGTGTGCGGTGCCACGGGCGTGTTCATGACGCAGACCGTGGACCCCGCTACCGGCGAGACCGCATGGCAGTGCTCTGATACCGACTATTGCTCTAACCACGTTGCACACCACAGGGAAGGCGGGCGCGCATAGATGGATAACGTACACAACGGCGCGAATGGCGCCGCGGTAGCGGCGGGCCGGCAGTTGCCTGCAACCGTGACCAGGAGCTTTGAAGATCTGCATCCCGTATTGCGGGTTAATCACCTGGCGAAGCGCTATGGCGAGGGTTGCGACTATTGCCGCAACGTCAACGCTCCCCTGGAGCGCAACATCTGCCCCAAATGCGGCACCGTGCACGCCGTGCGCGACGTTTCGCTCGAGGTTCATCCCGGCGAGATCTTGGGTATTGTGGGCGAAAGCGGATCGGGAAAATCGACCCTCATGCAGTGCCTGTATTTTGACCAGCAGCCCACGTCGGGCGATATGCGCGTCTCGGCCTTTGACGGCGGCGCTGCCAATTGCTTCGAGGTGTCGCGCCAGCAGCAGCGCTATATTCGCGACCGCATCTTTGGCATGGTGTACCAAAATCCCTACCTGGGCCTGCGCATGAATTTCTCCGCGCTGTCAAATATTGCGGAGAAGCAGATCGCCGCCGGCTCGCGCGAGGTGGGGCAGATGGTCGACCGCGGGCGCGAGCTGCTTGAGCGCGTCAACATTCCGGTTCGTCGCGAGCAGGAGGCGCCCCGCGCGTTTTCCGGCGGCATGCAGCAGCGCGTCCAGATCGCCAAGGCGCTCTCCAACCGTCCGCCCCTGCTGTTTTTGGACGAGGTCACCACGGGGCTCGACCTCTCCGTGCAGGCTCGCGTGCTCGATTTGATTTTGCAGCTGCGCCGCGAGCTGGGAGTCTCCATGGTGGTGGTAAGCCATGACCTGGGTGTCATCCGCCTGCTGGCGGACCGCACCATGGTGATGCTGGACGGCCGGGTGATCGAGCACGGCCTTACCGACCAGGTGATGCAGGACCCGCAGCACCCCTACACGCAGGAGCTTGTGTACTCGCTGCTGTAGCACGGGCGAGACGCAAAAAGCCGCCGGGTACGGGCGCCCGCCCCTTAAATCGTCCAAAACGCTTAGCTACCTATATTTGGAGGAACTAAGAGCATGTATGTAATTCGCAACGGTATCATCGTCCAACCGGACCGCCTGCTCTTTGGGTACGAGCTGGTGGTCGATGCCGACCGCATCGCCGCCATTCAACAGCAGGGCACGCTTGAGGCGGAGCGCGCCGGCGCCGGCGTGATCGATGCGCACGGCGGCTACGTGGTGCCGGGCCTGGTCGATATTCATTCTGACTATATCGAGGGCGTTATCTCTCCGCGCCCCACCGTTCTCATGGATTTTCCCACGGCGTTTTTTGAGGCCGAGCGCGAGCTGTTGGGCCATGGCATCACCACCATGTACCACTCGCTCTCTGCCTATGGGCGCGATGTGATGGACACCAAGCCGGTGCGCGCTTGGGAGAATACGCAGCCCATCATGGCCCTGATCGCCGCATCCAAGCGCACCGAGGGGCGCAATGCCCACCTTATTAGGCATCGCCTGCATTTACGGCTTGAAATCGACAACGTGGGCGTGGTTGAGGACGTCGCCCGCCATATCGCCGCCGGCGAGGTGGATGAGCTGAGCTTTATGGATCACACGCCTGGCCAGGGCCAGTATCGCGACTTGGAGATCTGGCGCCGGTCGGTTCGCAGCGACCGCGAGCTCTCTATGGAGGACGCCCTGGAGGTTGCAAAGGCTTGCGAGGAGTCGCCCAAGATCACGCTGGACGCGCTGGCATCGCTTGCCAGCCTGGCGCGCGAGCACGGCGTGCCCGTTGCCAGCCATGACGACGACACGGTAGAGAAACTGGAACTGATGCAGCAGCTGGGCTGCACTATCTCGGAGTTCCCCATTAGTCTGGAGGTCGCTGCCGAGGCGCGTCGTCGCGGCATGAGCACCGTGATGGGCACGCCCAACATCTTGCTGGGCAAGAGCCATTCTGGCAATCTGTCTGCCAGCGAAGCGGTTCGCGGGGGCGTGGCGAGCTGTCTGTGTTCGGACTACTATCCCACCGCTATGCTGCAAAGCGCATTTGTACTGCACCGCACCTTTAAGCTGCCGCTTGAAGAGGCCTTTGCCATGCTCACCATCAACCCGGCGCGCGCCGTGGCGGCAGATGACCAAATTGGAAGCCTGGAAGAGGGCAAGAAGGCGGACGTGCTGGTTGTGCGCGAGGTCGAGGAGGGGCAGCATAGCTACCCGGTGATCACCATGGCAATGGTCGACGGCCGCGTGGTGTCTCGCACCTGGTATCCGTCGCTGCCAAGCATGTCCGCGCGTTTCGCGACCGATGCCGCGACCGTGGAAGAGACGCTTGTGGACGAGGGGGTGCGCGCATGAGCGGAGCGAAGTCTTTTGCGGGGGCGTCCGCCGCGGTGCCGGCCTCAACGCCGCTGCTTGATATCCAAGACGTCAGCAAGGGGTTTACCCTGCATGCCGCCGGGCGTCGCGTGCGCGGTTGCGAGCACATCTCGATGCGCGTGGGCCATGGGGAGTTCGTGGGCGTGACGGGGCGCTCGGGTTCGGGCAAATCGACCATTCTCAAGTGCATCTACCGCACCAATCTGCCCGAGTCTGGCAAGATTCTGTATGATTCCGCTGCGTTTGGCGTGGTCGACTTGGCGACGCTGGATGAGCGGCGCATGATTTACCTGCGCAATAACGAGATTGGCTACATCAGCCAGTTTCTGGATTGCGTTCCGCGCACTACGGCTCGCCAGATCGTTCGCGCCAGCGCGTCTGAGGCGTTTGAGGACGAGGAGGCGATCGAGTCCGAGACCACGCGCATGCTGGAACATTTCGATTTTCCCAAGAACCTGTGGGATCTGTATCCCAACACGTTTTCCGGCGGCGAGAAGCTTCGCTTGAACATCGCCCGCGCTATGGTACGTCGTCCACGCTTTTTGCTGCTGGATGAACCTACCGCCAGTTTGGACAACGCCAGCAAGGCGAAGGTGCGCGAGCTGATCGAGCAGCTTAAGGCGTCCGGTACCACTATGCTTGGCATCTTTCATGACCTTGAGTTTATGGAAGGCGTTTGCGATCGCGAGTACAACATGCAAGCAGGCGGGTTTGTGGCGGGGAGTTCTGTAGCAGAATAACGGTGACGACCGGCTCCCGTCTGTGCGGGGTGCCGGGCGGGCGCCCAGGGAGTGACTGGAAAGCGATTGGGGAGGATTCACATGGCGATGGAATACGGTAGTCCGGCGGGAACGCTCGACCTACATATGCATAGCGTGTATTCAGATGGGTCGGAGACGGTCGAAGGGCTGATCGCTGCCGCTCAAGGTATGCGGCTGGCGGGCATCGCCGTGACCGATCACGATTGCCTGCGCCAGCTTTCGTCCATTCGCGCCGCCGCCCGCGGTGCTGCCGTGCCCGTGTTGGCGGGTGTTGAGGTGTCTGCCATGGATTCCGCAACGGGGCGCAAGCTGCACGTGCTGGCGTACGGCCTTGAGGCCACGCCCGCCGGCGACGGCCCGCTTGAGCGTATGGTGGACGCCACGCTTTTCGCCCGCACGCAGCTGTCGCTGTGGCAGGCGTGGACCATCATGCGCGCCGGTGAGACGTTTGACGGTCGCGAGCTATCGCTAGACGAGGCCATCGGCGTGGGGTCTCGTAGCACGGGCTTTTATCGGCAGCATCTTATGGAGGCGTTTTCGCATCTGCCCAATGCGGACGAGCGACACCAGGCGTGCGTGAAGCGCCTTTTCAAGGGCGGTGGTATCGCCGACCGCACCATCGACTACCCTGCGGCGGAAGATGCGGTTCGTGCGATCCGCGAGCAGGGCGGTGTCGCCGTGTTGGCGCACCCGGGCCAGATGGATTCTTGGGCCGCGGTGCCGGGGTTGGTGCGCGCGGGCCTTCAGGGTATAGAGGTTCACCATCCGGATCACAGCTTGGCAGATGTCGAGCGCGCCCGCCGGGTCGCGGCGGAATACGGCCTGTTTGCAACCGGTGGTAGCGACTACCACGGTACCTTTGGCAAGCCCAAGGCCGTTGGCTGCCGGTATATTGGCGCGGATGAGGCGGGCGAGCGCGTCTCCCGGCTTTTTGAGGACGAGGTTCGCCTTAGCTAGCGGGCTGTGCGTCGGCTGCGGCATCGCTGTCGTTGGCGGCGTTGTTGTCAGCGCCAACGGCGTCAAGATCCTGCGGGTCGACGGGTTCTATAAGCTCTTGGTTTTGAGCCGTGGCGTCCTCGCCCAAAACGGTGCGTACCAAACGGTCGAGCTGGACCATAAGCCAGTCGATTCCTTGGGGTGCGGATTGGTTCTCGGCGGCGACAAGCTCGGCGCGCGCGACCTCGCGGCCCTGCTGGCTCAGCACCAGCTCGCCCACGGTGTCGCCGCGCTTTACGTCGCCCTGCACCCGGTCGATGTCAAGCGCGGCTTCCACATCACCCGCCAAGCTAAACAGCGAGACCGCCTGCTCGGGGTCTGCAAGCGTGACGTCGACGGTTTTGTCCGTCCAGTCGTCATGGGCGGCGCGGCCCACCAGCGGCGTGCCCTCGGTGGTTACGGCTTGCGTGCGGCTGCTGGCAACGGGGTAGCTAACCACGTGGTCGTAGTACCAGTTGGCCAGGGTGCGGGTGTCATCCCAGCGGGTGTCGCTGGTCTCGCTGCCCAGCACAACGGTGTAGATCTCGCCGCCCGTCTCTCGGTTGAACGCGCCAACAAAATTGGAAAGGGCGATGTAGGTGCCGCCGGTCTTGCCGCCAATGTTGCCATCCTGCCCCAATATCTCGTTGCGCTGCTTAAGCTCTATAGTGCGCTCGCTTCCGTCCGCGCTGGTGACGGTGATGCGGTTATCGGTGTCCGCTACAATCGAGCGGAACGCCTCGTTTTTCATCGCGTGGGCAAACATGGTTGCCACATCGCGCGCGGTCGAGTGGAAATCGCCCTCCCAGCCATCGAAGTCCAGGCCATGGGGGTTGGCGAAGACCGTGTGGTCCATGCCCAGCTCCGCCGCCTTGGTGTTCATGGCGTCGATAAAGGTCTGGTAGGGGTCATCGCTTTGCGGGTCGATGAGCGCTCCCACAGACGTTGCGATTGCCATGGCGGCGTCATTGCCAGATGGCATCATAAGGCCCTTGAGCGCCTCGGAGAGGGGGAGCTTGTCGCCCTCTTTAAGGTCGGCGGTCGACTGGCCAACGGTGGCTGCGCGTTGGTCTACGGTTACGGTGTCGTCGGGTTGGGCGTTTTCAAGCGCGATGATGGCCGTCATGACCTTGGTGAGCGAGGCGATCTTTACTTCCGCGTCGGCATCGCGCTCAAAATAGGTTGTTCCGTCCTGGCCAACAACAATCGCTGCAGCGGCAACAATATCGGGCTGGTCTTCCGCCGCGCGCGCTTGCTCCGCGTAGGATGCGCCGCAGATGATATCCGTGTCGCGGACGTCCGCATAGGCAGATGGCGCCGTCAGCGCTCCCGCAAGCGCAAGGGTTGCGGCGGAGGCAAGGGCGCGAATGAGGAATTTACGGGGGCGATGCGGCGGTTGGCTGTGTTTGAGCATGGTTTCCACCTTAAAAGAATGTGACCCGGCGGTGCGGTTGCGACGCCGCGGGCAAATGAGTGTAGACTGGCTAAAGATGAGTATACCTGCTGCCATGCGATTGATCGGGGGTCGCGTTGGCGCCAGACGGATAGCCCTAAGGGGAGGTCGCATGGACGCGCATATCCTTGTTGTCGATGACGAGAAGACCATTACCGACCTGGTTGGAATCTATTTAAAGAACGAGGGCTACCAGGTAACGCTTGCCTACACGGGAGCGGACGCGGCGCGAGAGATCCTGACAAACGAGTTCGACCTGGCGGTGCTGGACATCATGCTGCCGGACGTCGACGGCTTCGAGCTGCTGCGCACCATCCGCAACAACCATACGTATCCCGTCATCATGCTGACCGCGCGAGACTCGCAGACTGACAAGATCGAGGGCCTCTCGCTGGGCGCGGACGATTACGTGGTCAAGCCCTTCCGCCCGCTTGAGCTGGTCGCCCGCGTCAAGGCGCAGCTCCGTCGCTACACCAAGTACGGTTCCCGCGGCCAGGCAGAGGAAGAGGCCTCTGAGATCGGCTTTAACGGGCTTGTCATCAACCGTGATTCGCGTAGCGTGATGGTGGACGAGAAGCCGGTGCGCTTAACGCCGCTCGAGTATTCCATCTTGCTGTATTTGGCCGAGAACCGCGGGCGCGTGGTGCCGGTCGCGGACTTGTTCCAAGCGGTGTGGGGCGAGGAGTTCATGTCCTCGTCCAACAACACGGTGATGGTGCATATCCGCCATCTGCGCGAGAAGATCGGCGACGACGCGCAGAGCCCGCGTTTCATCAAGAACATCTGGGGCGTCGGCTATACCATCGAGGGATAGAAAAACCGCAGTTAAAAGACTATATAGCAAGCAATCGTGCGTAGTATTGCATCAGGGATTGCACCAAATCTTGCAACGTAGGATTGCAAGATGTATACAAATCTTGCAACGTAGCGTTGCAAGATTTACCATTATCTTGCAACGTAGCGTGGCAAGATTGGACGTCTCATGAACTCGATAATTGCTGAGAAGATCCAGGATTTCTTCGACACAGGCATTCCCGAGGTGTTTGAGCGGGACCTTGACCTGGGTGCCGTGCAGCCTCCTGCACGTGGCAATCTTGCGATTGTGGTCGCGGGCGTTCGCCGTTGCGGAAAGACATATCGTCTCTATCAGGAAATGCATCGCATTGTTCAGGCGGGATACAGTTTCGACAATATCCTCTACTTCAACTTTGAGGACGAACGCCTCAGGCCATATGATTCGCAGCTCCTGTCGAAGGTTCTCGACACGTTTTATGCCATGCGTCCGCAAGCGAAAACAGAGGGCGCGTTCCTATTCTTTGATGAGATCCAAGAAGTGCCCGAATGGGGAGCTTTCTTGCGCCGCGTTATCGATACGCAAAAAGCGACAATGTACGTTACCGGTTCCTCGTCCAAAATGTTGTCAACGGGCTTGGCAAGCGAGTTTCGAGGACGTTCGCTAACTCGCGAGCTGTACCCCATGAGCTTTGGGGAATATGCGCGTTTTCGCGGCGTACGGGCAAAAGGCACGGGCGCTGGCGCGTCCATTGTGTTTGGCAGCACGTTGTCCGCCCAGTTGCGAAACCTCTTGCCCGAGTACCTTGAGCGAGGAGGGTTCATTGCCGCGCAAAATCTTTCTCCGGCAGATAGAATCTCTCTGTTGCAAGAATATGCCTACCGCACGGTCAACATGGACGTTGTAGAACGTTATGGAGTTCGCAACCAGGTGGTGGCCTCTCGGTTTCTAACTCGGTGCCTTGCCTCATCTGGCAGAGAGCTGTCGATCAATAAACTTGCGGCGCAGTTTAAGAGCGCCGGCGTGTCGACGTCTAGGGCGACGCTCTCTAATTTACTCTCGTATTATCAGGAAGCTGATCTGGTGTTCGAGCTCAACGAGTTTTCGCGTTCGCTTGCGGACAATACGCGATCGGCCTCAAAGGTGTACGCCATCGACCCGGGAATGCTTATGGCGTTTTCGCCTTCAGCAAGCAGGGATGAGGCGCAGCGATTGGAGACCGCCGTCTTTAATAAGATGAAAAGGGTTAACGTGAGCCCCAGGCATGGCTCCCTTTCGCGGCTGCTGGTAACTGAGTCCGGCGCGATACGCCATGAAATCGACTTTGTGGTCGGCGACCCTCTTATGGGCGAGGCGTATCAGCTTGTCCAGGTGACATGGGACATGTCAAATGAAAAGACCCGTGCGCGCGAAATCTTGGGCCTGCAGGCGGGCATGCGCTCGCTAGGTGTACCCGAGGGTTGGATCGTTACTATGGACGAGGAGGACGAGGTTGCGTTTGAGGGCGGAGTCGTTCACATTGTTCCCGCGTGGAAGTGGTTGCTAGATTAGCTATGTGCGCACCGCGAGCTTAAGCAAGTCTTTTGTACACATGGACGCGAGCGCTCAATATACTCGATACCAAGATTAAACGCCCGAGTGCCCGTCACATCGGCGCTCCCATGTCTATAGGGGTATCCCATGGCTAAAAAGCACGGGGACTGCGCGCCCATCAATCCCATAACGGGTCGTCCGAATGATCCGGATGCGCCCGGTCCCAACACGCCCGGTCAAGCTGGCGCCGACGCAACCACGGCATCTACACCTGCCTCCAATCCATCTTTTGCCGCGGGCTCCGCGCAGTCTCAGGTGCCGGCGGCTCCGCCCCAGGACTTCGCGTGGGCGGGGGACGGCGTTGACCAGCGGGTGGACGATGCCATCCAGAAAGTACGCCGCGTGTTCGAGAGCCGCATCGTCTCTTGCGTGGTGCTTGGCCTGCTGCTTATCGAGTTGCTCGGCCTTGAGAACATCCTTATCGCGATGGTGGCGTTTGTGGTGGGGTACATGCTCATCGAGCGCTTTGTCAACGTCCGCCGCACCGTTACCATGGGCGGCATCGCCTGGCTGTCCATGCTGTTCATAGGTTCCCTTGTGACGCGGGCGGCCGGTCCGCTGTTCCTCAATATCGAGTACTTCTTCATGTTCTGCGGCTTCTTTTTGGCTCTTGCCATCTGCGGCAGCTTTTTTGCCGGACGGGCCATGTTTAACTTTGGGCGCGACCGCGGTCGCGAGGATGCGGACCGCGCCATCGCTCGGCACATGGTCGATCGCCTGGTGGACCACCGTGACAGTTGGGATAACTTGGATGGCGACTATCTGGAGGTCGAGGGCGCTATCAACCGGGTCCGCGAGCGCGAGCGCCAAAGCGCCCAGGCGCTGACCGATGAAGCGCGTCGCAAGGACGACCTGGTTACCTATCTGGCCCATGACCTCAAGACTCCGTTGGCAAGTGTGGTGGGCTATTTGTCGCTGCTGCAGGAGGCGCCCGATCTGCCCGTGGAGCAGCGCGTGCGTTTTACGGGGGTTGCGCTGGACAAGGCGCATCGCCTGGATGCTCTTATCGAGGAGTTCTTCGACATCACCCGTTTCGATTTCCACGATATTGTTCTTACGCGCGGCTATGTCGATCTGGGCCTCATGCTTGCCCAGGTGGCGGACGAGTTCTACCCCATCTTGTCCGACCAGAGAAAAGACGCCTCTATCGAGGTCGAGCCCGGGCTTACCGTGCTGGTCGATGGCGACAAGATGGCGCGCGTGTTCAATAACATCATGAAGAACGCCATAGCTTATAGCTATGAGGGCTCGACCATTCGGGTGAGCGCGGACCGAGAGCAGGATGCGGCGACGGGCGCCGCCTGCGTGCGCATACGCTTTGAGAATCAGGGAGACCCCATTCCCGCGCCAAAGCTCAAGGTGATTTTTGAGAAGTTCTACCGCTTGGATGCCGCACGTGCGACAAATCGCGGCGGTGCCGGCCTTGGTTTGGCCATTGCGAAGGAAATCGTAAACGCCCATGGTGGAGCTATTGAGTGCATATCGACTCCCGAGCATACGGTCTTTACTATTACGCTCCCGGAATGAGACAATACACGCGAGGCCAACCGGGCTATTCCGACTAATAGTTCCAAGGTGGCCGTAGGTGGATGTGGACGAGGAGAACCTGCCGCGGGCGTGCGCGCCCGCAAGCTTGGCTGACACGGCTTGCGAGCCGGTTGGGTTTCAGGCATCGCGCAGCCTTCTTGTTCACCTCTGCCCGAGACACAAGGGGCCTTCGGGCCCTTTTCTCGTTGACATTACAATGCCCTAACAATTGCCTTTCACCTGCATGAAGTGCGCCACGTACCATCTGATGAGCTAATAGGCTCATGAGGAGGTAGCGAGTGGAAAACAACGAGCAGGAGTGGACGGACGCGGTCGCGGCGGCGCGTGCGTTTGAGATGGGGGAGTCCGTGGCGTCTCCGGTATATGCGGATAAGGCGCCCGAACCTCAGCATGATGTTCGCCTGGGCGTGGAGCATCTGGACCTGTTCTACGGCGACTACCATGCGCTTAAAGACGTCAATATAGCCATTCGCGATCGTGAGATCACGTCGTTTATCGGTCCGTCCGGCTGCGGCAAGTCCACGCTGCTGCGCTGCTTCAACCGAATGAACGATAGCGTTAAGGATTGCCGTATCGAGGGCTCCATCACGCTGGACGGCGCGGACATCTACGCGGACTACAACGTGACCCGTCTGCGTCAGCGCGTGGGCATGGTTTTCCAGCGCCCCAATCCGTTTCCCATGAGCATCTACGATAACGTGGCCTATGGTCCTCGCGGTCTTGGTATCAAGGATCGCGATGAGCTTGATGGCTTGGTTGAGGAGTCTCTGCGCCGCGCGGCGCTGTGGGACGAGGTAAAGGATAAGCTCAAGAGTTCCGGACTCGGTCTTTCCGGTGGTCAGCAGCAGCGCCTGTGCATCGCCCGCGCGCTTGCCGTCAAGCCCGAGGTCCTGCTTATGGACGAGCCCACCTCTGCTCTCGATCCCATCTCTACAGTTATGATTGAGCAGCTGGCAATGGAGCTCAAAGAGCATTACACCCTGGTTGTTGTCACGCACAACATGCAGCAGGCGTCCCGTATTTCCGACTCCGTGGCGTTTTTCCTGTTGGGCGAGTTGGTTGAGCATGCTGAGACCGGTGAGCTGTTCCGCAATCCGCGAGATACCAGGACCCAGGATTACCTTACCGGCCGCTTTGGCTAATCGACCGAGTTCGCACCGATTGCGGAGTCGCTTCTGATGACATGCACGCTGCCTTGTTATCGGCGCGTCCGGCACGGTGTATGATTGGTCGCATAACAAGTGTGGGCAGTTGACGGGCGCCGAGGCCTTGATGGGTCTGCGGCGCCACACGATATCCGCGGGAGGCGAGCGGCATGATCTATTACGTTGAGGACGATGACAACATCAGGGGTTTGACGCTATATGCCCTGCACCAGCAGGGTATCGAGGCGGAAGGGTTCTCGTGCGACAGCGAGTTCAAGGCGGCGGTGGCAAAGCGCGTGCCGGATGCCGTGCTGCTCGACATCATGCTGCCGGACACCGACGGCCTCGAGATCCTTCGCCGCTTGCGCTCGTCTTCGGAGACCGCAACGGTTCCCATCATGATGCTGACCGCAAAGGACACGGAGCTCGATAAGGTTGTGGCTTTGGATGGCGGTGCTGATGATTACCTCACCAAGCCCTTCTCGCTGATGGAGCTTACGAGCCGTTGTCGTGCGCTGCTCCGTCGCGGGGGCATGACCAAGAAGACCTCCGACATCCTGACTCTGGGTGGCATCTCGCTATCTCCCAGCCATCGTCAGGTTGTGGTCGACGGGCAGGAGGTCAAGTTGACCCTGCGCGAATTCGATCTTCTTGAATACCTTATGCGCAAGCCGGGCGTCGTGTTTTCCCGTGAAGCCCTGCTGCAAAGCGTGTGGGGATGGGACTTCGATGGCGGTTCGCGTACCGTTGATGTCCACGTGCAGACGCTCCGTCAGAAGCTGGGCGAGCGCGCCGGTTGCATCGAGACGGTGCGCGGCGTCGGCTATCGCCTAGCTGACAGCGCAGAGTAGCTCGGGGCGTTGATTGTGACCACTCGCCATTCGCTTTCTCAACGCGTTTTCGCAACCTTGTTCATAATGGCCGTCGCGGTCATCGTGGTGTTCACCGTCGCTGGCACGTTGTATCTGCAGGGGAATCTTGCCGACTCCACTCACGGGGAGCTGCGCGAAGAGACCGACGTGGTGGCGGCGGCGCTTAACCAGGCAAACGACGACCATGTTCTCCTCGACAAAATCGAGCTGGGCGATACGCGCGTCACGCTGGTCGCCGATGACGGCACCGTGCTGTACGATAGCGACGAGAGCCCTGCCGACATGGCGAACCACGCTGATCGCCCGGAGATCGCCGAGGCGTTGGCGGACGGCGATGGTATATCAGAGCGCTCCAGCTCTACTATGGGCGAGACCATGCTGTACAACGCGGTGCGCTTGGACGACGGCAGCGTGATACGCCTCTCCAAGCGACAAGAGGGCTATATCTCCATCTTTTTCACCCTCCTCATTCCGCTTTTGTGCCTGGGCGCCGTGGCGGCGCTGCTTGCGTGGGCGGCCGCCAGCCGCGAGGCCAAGGCGATCATCGCCCCGCTTGAGCTGGTCGATCTCGATCATCCCAAGCGCAATATGGAAAATGCCTATCAGGAAATGGTGCCAATGCTTGAGCGCATCGAGAATCAGCGCCAGGAGCTCAAACGCCAGATGCGCGTGCTCGCTGACAACGATCGCATGCGTCGCGAATTTACTGCCAACATTACGCACGAACTCAAGACCCCGCTTACCGCAATCTCTGGCTACGCGGAGCTTATTGGCAGCGGTATGGTGGCAAGTGAGGATGACCAGCGTGATTTCGCCATGCGTATCTATAAGGAGGCGGGGCGTCTCACCTCGCTGGTTAACGATATCCTTACCCTGTCTAATTTGGACGAGGCCGAGCATAGTGCCGATGCCGCCGCTGCGAGCGTGCTGGGCACTCGAGAGCCGGTGGACCTGCCCCGCATGCTTGACTCCGTATATCAGAGACTTGAGGGCGTTGCCGCCAAGCAGGGGATACTGCTGACCGTTTCCTCCTGCCCCGCGGTGGTCGAGGGCGTGCCGCGCCTGTTGGACGAGCTGGTCTACAACTTGGCGAGCAACGCGATTCGCTACAACAAGGCAGACGGCTCCGTTCTCTTGGCCTGCGGACTCAATAGCGATGAACGACCCTATATTCGCGTATCGGATACGGGCATCGGCATCGCGGAGGAGGAGCGTGAGAAGATTTTCGAGCGTTTCTACCGTGTGGATAAGAGTCGTTCGAAAGCGCGCGGGGGAACCGGTCTGGGGCTTGCTATCGTGAAGCACGCGGCCGTGTTCCATAATGCCGAGCTAAATGTGGAGAGCAAGTTGGGTGAGGGCACGTGCATTACCGTTACGTTCCCCGAGGCATTCAAAGTCTCTTCGTTTTAGTTCATAAAAAGCGAGGCCGCCCCCTTTCACTCGACATTATGCGCTGCTAGACGAATTTGCTTTTAGCCATGAGAGCGAAGGTTTCGCTAAAAAACTGGGTCTTAAGAGCCTGAGCGGCTATAAGGTGTCCGTTTCGAGCGAGACCACGTCGCGTGTCATTACGCTGAGCGTTACCGGCAAGGATGCCGAGGGTGTCGCCCGCGTTGCGAACGCTATCGCAGAAGAGGTCTCTGAGGTTGCGCAAAACGTGCAGATGGCTCAGAGCGTCAATGTGATCGATCGCGCCGACGCCCCCACATCTCCCAGCGGCCCCAACCGTACTTTGTATGTTGCCGTCGCGTTTTTGGCAGGACTGTTTGCCGCGGTTGCGATTATCGTGCTTATCGACATGCTGAACACGCGCGTCCGCAGCTCTGAGGATGCCGAGGACCTCCTTGGCATCTCTGTCATTGGCCGTATCCCGGTTCTTAAGGACGGTAGGTAATCCATGGCGTTGAAAAAGAGGGCTGGCAACGATCGCCGCGCTGTTCAGAATGCAATGAAAACCTTGCTTGCCAACATCCGTTTTGCAAGCGTAGATAAGCCCATCCAGACCCTTGCGGTCACCTCGTCCAAACCTAAGGAGGGCAAGTCGACCACGGCATGCAATTTGGCTCGAGCAATTGCATCGAGTGGTGCTAGCGTGGTTTTGGTCGAGTGCGATATGCGTCGTCGCAGCCTGGCGAATATGCTTGGCGTCCACTCGTCTGGCGGCATCTACGCCGTTCTTTCCGAGCAGGCAACGCTTGATGAGGCGCTTGTTGAGGTCGATCAGCCCGGTATGTTTTTCCTTGACTGCGAGCCCCATATTCCCAATCCGGCCGACCTGATTGCCTCCCGTCGTTTTGCAGACCTAATCAGCCAGCTCGAGAATCGCTTTAATTACGTGGTTGTCGATACGCCGCCGGTGGGCGCCTTTGTCGATGCTGCCGAGATTGGCCAGCTGGTTGATGGCGTTATATTTGTTATTCGCGAGAACTACACCAGGCGCAAGGAGGTTGTGGACGCTGTCGCCCAGCTTCGCAAGGCGGAGGTTCACATTATCGGCACGGTGATGAATTGCTGCGAGAACATTGGTAACGAGTACTATTACTCGTATTACTCCAAGGACGGTTCCCATCATAAGTCCGGCGCGGGCCAGCCCGATCCCGTGGCAGATGGCGTGCTGAGCGCTCCGGTAAAGCTTGAGCCCGCTTCGCGCACCAAGCGCCCCAGCGGCAGCCGCTTCGCTAAGCGTTAACGCGGCCGTGCGCGATATACATTGCCATATTCTCCCGGGCGTCGATGACGGCGCTCGGGATTTGCATGAAAGCTTAGACATGCTGCGGGCGGCAAAGAGGGCGGGTATAACCCGTATTGTTTGCACGCCCCATTGCCGGGATCCCTACTTTAATTATGCGGCGATGTGGGACGCCTTTAGGTTGCTGCAGAGCCGTGCCGGGGGGTTTCCCTTGCAGATGGGCTTTGAGGTCAACTATGCAAAGCTGATGGACTTGGGCCTTGATTACGCGCGCTACCTTCACTTTGATGGCAGCAACGAGCTGCTGCTGGAGCTTTCTCGCGGCGCCACCAAGTACGACTTTGTGGAGTACGAGCGCACCATCTACGAACTTCAGGGCAGGGGCTATCAGATTATCATCGCCCATCCAGAGCGCTGCCGGGCTATCCAGCAGGATGTCGAGATCGCCCAGCGCTTGGTTTCGATGGGCTGCAAGCTTCAGGCCTCGGCTGACTTTATAGCTGGCGGCAGATTTGGCAAAGAGAAGCGTCCCGCCCTTAAGTTGCTCAATGCCGGCTTGTATGATTATGTGGCAAGCGATGCCCATAACGCCAGCCATTACCGCCACTTCAAAAAGGTATGCTCGCGCTACGTCGAGCGCTAGTGTCTAGGGCTTCGCGCTGCTTTTGGTTATTGTGCTGCGGCAAGGAGGCCCAGATGGAACTGACCGTGCGCTTTGATGTGCGAGATGCTGCATTTGATGTGCGCAAGCGCGTGTTTATGGACGAGCAGGGCTATGAAAACGAGTTCGATCAGATTGACGACGATCCCCGGTGCATTCATGTGACGCTCTACGTTGATGGCGAGGTCGCTGGCTGTTCCCGCGTGTTTCCCGAGGAGCTGGAGAGGGCGGCTGCACCCGATGCCCCCAAGTCTCCCGCTTGCGAGTTCGATGAGGGAATTGGGGCTTCTGAAACCTACTTGCTGGGGCGCGTGGCGGTTCTGGGCGAGTACCGGCGCCGTGGCCTCGCGAGCGAGATAGTGCGTGCGAGCGATGATGCGGCGCGTGCCGCCGGCGCTCGTCTGGTCAAGCTACATGCGCAGGAGTACGTGCGCGACTTGTACGCGAAGATGGGATACACCCAGATCTCCGACGTGGATTATGAAGACGAGGGCCAGCCCCATCTTTGGATGGCAAAGCGGCTTTAGAGATTATCTAAGTCTTTATCGCTTAGGTTTTATGAGCGCGAATGTGGGTAGTATAGAATCCGTTAATGTATGGGGCGCCTCAGCAAGGTTTGTGGGCGCCCGCTTTATGGAGGGATTCACGTATGCGCCAGTTTAAGACGGAGAGCAAAAAGCTGCTCGACCTCATGATCAACTCGATCTATACCAACAAGGAGATCTTTCTTCGCGAGTTGATCTCCAACGCGTCGGACGCCGTGGACAAGCTCAACTTCAAGAGCCTGACCAATTCCGATATCAAGCTAGACTCCAACGACCTGGCTATCAGAATCTCGTTCGACAAGGACGCGCGCACGTTGACCGTTTCCGATAACGGCATCGGCATGACCGCGGAGGATTTGGAGCGCAACCTGGGCACCATCGCCCATTCGGGTAGCGAGGAATTCAAGCAGGAAAACGCCGAGAGCCAGGGTGGTGATGTCGACATCATCGGCCAGTTTGGTGTGGGCTTCTACTCTGCGTTCATGGTCGCATCCAAGGTTCGCGTGGTGAGCCGCGCCTTTGGCGAACAGACGGCGCACGTGTGGGAGAGCGACGGCCTTGAGGGCTACACCATCGAAGATGGCGAGCGCGCCGAGCACGGCACCGATGTCATCCTGACCATTCGCGAGAACACCAAGGGCGAGAACGGCGAGGCGGGCGAGAATTACGACACCTACCTTACCGAGTGGGGCCTGCGTGACCTCATAACCCGCTACAGCAACTACGTGCGCTATCCCATCCAGATGATGGTAAGCAAGAGCCGCGAGCTTCCTCGTCCAGAGGATGCCGGCGACGACTATCAGCCCCAGTATGAGGACTACCAGGAGCTCGAGACCATCAACTCCATGACGCCCATTTGGAAAAAGCGCAGCTCAGATGTTGAGCAGTCCGATTATAACGAGTTCTACAAGTCGACTTTCCATGATTGGGACGATCCCGCGCGCACCATCAGCTTCCATGCCGAGGGCTCGCTCGAGTACGATGCGCTGCTGTTCATCCCCGGCCGTGCGCCGTTTGACCTGTACAGCAAGGATTATCAAAAGGGCCTCTCCCTCTACAGCTCCAACGTCATGATTATGGAGAAGTGCGCCGACCTGCTGCCGGACTACTACAACTTTGTGCGCGGTGTGGTGGATTCCGCCGATATCTCGCTCAACATCTCTCGCGAGACCCTGCAGCAGGACCGTCAGCTGCGCGCCATCGCCTCGCGCGTTGAGAAGAAGATCACCGGCGAGCTCAAGGCTATGCGCGACGATGATCGCGAGACCTACGAGGCCTTCTTCGAGAACTTTGGACGCGGCCTCAAGTTCGGCATCTACTCCAGCTATGGTATGAAGGCTTCCGAGCTGGCAGACCTGCTGCTGTTCTGGAGCGCGCGCGAGAACAAGATGGTGACGCTGGCGGAATACGCCGCGACCATGCCCGAGGGGCAGAAGGCGATCTATTACGCCGCCGGTGACGACCGCGAGCGTCTGTCCAAGATGCCCGTGGTGAAGGGCGTGCTCGATCGCGGCTACGACGTGCTGCTGTGCACCATGGATGTGGACGAGTTCACCTTCCAGGCCATGCGAACCTATCACGCCTGCGGCCTGCCCAAGGTCTACGAGGACGAGGTGGCGCGCGAGGCGGCTGCCAAGGCGGTGGCCGACGGCGCCGAGCCTGAGGTGGAAGATCGCGACATCGAGTTCAAGAACGTTGCGACCGGCGATCTTGATCTGGCAACCGAGGATGAGAAGAAGGATGCCGAGGAGGCTACGCGCGAGCACGGCGACCTGTTCGAAGCCATGAAGGAAGCCCTTGGCGATAAGGTGGAGAAAGTCGCCGTTTCGGCCCGTCTGACCGATGCCCCGGCCTGTATCACCACCGAGGGTCCGCTGTCGCTTGAGATGGAAAAGGTTTTGGCTCGCGGTCCCGAGGCGGGTACCGAGGGCATGCCCAAGACCGTCCGCGTGCTGGAACTCAACGCTAAGCACCCGGTGTTCGAGAAGTTGGTGGCCGCTAAGGAGGCGGATGACACTGAGAAGCTCTCCCTGTACGCGGGGCTGCTCTATGACCAGGCACTGCTGGTGGAGGGTATCTTGCCTGCCGATCCCGTTGCCTTTGCTCAGAATATCTGCAGCTTGATGTAGATTGCTTCTTGGCGATGTAGTGCCGAGCGAACAGAGGGCTTCGCAGCTCATATACGAGTTGCGGAGCCCTTTTTGGTGGATTAAGGCTTTCTGAAGGGACATGCTTTGGCCTTCTATAATTATGTGGAGCTGCCGGTTTGGCTGCTAAAATAAAACTCCAAGTACTACGGGGAATTATGGGAGGCGTGCATGGCGAGTTCGTACGGCACCGATGCTGACAAAAGCGCTTTGCGAGCGGGCTACCTTGCCGCGCGCCAGCAGATTCCCGCCCCTTTCAAGGCCCGTATGGATCGATCGATCGACGAAACGCTACTGGATTTTCCGCTGTTTGCAGAAGCCCCGCTTGTTTTGTCCTATATATCTTATGGGAATGAAGTCGATACACACGGCATTATCCAGGGCGTTCTCGAATCGGGGCGCCGCGTGGGCGTGCCCTTGGTCGATTCGGCAACCCGAGAGATGGCGTTTTACGAGATCGAATCCCTCAATCAGGTCTCACCTGGTTTCAAGGGCATTCTCGAGCCCGATCCAGATGAGTGTCGCCTGCTTTCTATGGACGATTTCTTTGGGTCGGTATGTTTGGTCCCCGGTTTGGTATTCGATGCCCAGGGTCACCGCATAGGGTATGGAGGCGGTTGCTACGACCGTTTTCTCTGGCATTACCCGGGAGACAAAATCGCCCTGGCAAGGACCATGCAGATCAGTTCGAATCCGCTTCCCGTCGAGTCATTCGACGTTCCGGTTGATTTCATCGTGACCGAGGACAGCGTCTGGGCGTGCCGCTAGGCGCATGCTAGGAGATGTCCTCTAGATCAATCTCGTCAAACGGTAGCGTAAGCTTTACGTGCGAGTTCACCATACCCTGGGATTCGTAAAAACCATGCGCCTCCGTACGCGTGCGGTTGCTGGTGACTTCAAGTTGCACGCATCCCATTTCTTTTGCGACGCGCTGGGCTTCTTCGAGGAGCGCGGCCCCAATTCCCTTGCCGCGGTGGGGCTCGTCCACAATGAATTCAAGGATCTCAGCGACGCGCGCCGCGTGGTGCAGCTGGTTTTCAAAGCGCAGGTTCAATATGGCGCATGCGGGGGCATCTGCTTCTTCGCGGGCGACAAGGCAGCAGTAGTGCGTGCTCTTCACTTGTTTGACAAACATTTCGCGAAAGGGCTCAAAGGGCAGCCGACACTTCTCTAGCTGGCAAATGAGGTCCCAAACGCGTTCGCAATCGTCTGCGGAAGCGGTATCAAAGACAAACGACATGATCATCCCCCGTCCCGGTGCGACTATAGGGTGCGCGCCGACAGTGTATCCAGTATAGGCGGTGCGTGCGTGGCCTTTTGTAAAGTCTCGGTGCGCGGTCTATCGCGGGGAGCACGCGGAAAAACAGAGTACTTACAAGAGTATATATATGCTACAGCAACTGTCGCGTAGGCTTCGAATGTGTTGGTTTATTTCATCTGTCAACCAAAATTACTCCCCACATGTACGTTTATACACAATTGTTGTATAGTGCTGGAGCAATCGTATCGGAATCCTTTTCTGTCAACGACCCCTGTCTTGGACGGGGAGTGTACGTGGGGGACAGCGTCGACTAGGTTTGGATGGTTCTAGTGAAAAAGGCATTTCAGATTTTCAAGCGCGATATCTTGCGCCTGCTTAAAAATCCCGTTGCTTTGGTTATCACTATTGGCGTATGCGTTATTCCGTCGCTCTACGCTTGGTACAACATAGTTGCCAACTGGGACCCGTATGGAAACACGGCAAATATCAAGGTTGCCGTTGCCAACAACGACCAGGGCACGTCCAACGAATACGTGGGAGAGCTCAACGCGGGGGATGAGACCGTCTCCAAGCTTAAAGAAAACGACCAGCTTGGTTGGGTCTTTACAGACGCGGATACTGCCGTGGAGGGCGTGAAGTCCGGCGAGTACTACGCTGCGATCATCATTCCGGATGACTTCAGCACCAACCTTACCAGCATGTTGACGGGTACGTTTACCCAGCCTCAACTTGAGTATTATTGCAACGAGAAGAAGAATGCCATTGCGCCCAAGGTGACCGATACGGGCGCGCAGACGGTCGAGGAGCAGATTAACGAGACCTTTGTCGCCACGGTGAGTGAAACGCTGGTCGAGAAAATACAGAATGCGGCGGGCGATCTGGATGCTCAGGGCGCCGAGACCCAAGGCGGCATCTTGGAGAACGTCCAGCGTTCCAACCAGGCTCTGCAGGACGTGCGCGATGCCCTGGCTGGCATGCAGAAAACCATCGCGACCTCCAAAGAGGCGGGAGCCAAGGCTGACGAGACCTTGTCGGCGCTCTCCGGCCAAATCCCCTCATTGGTCAACGCGCTCGATAAGGGTGATGCGCTGCTGGCATCCGCGCGCACCAGCTCGCGCAACTTTGCGAGCTCGCTCAACACAACTCTCAGTCACGGCTTGACCCAAATGGGCAAGGCGTCTTCCAATGCCAACGTCGCCGTGGGCAAGCTTTCCGGTGCCATTAGCGCGGCTGGCGGCAAGGTTGATGGAGCCCTGGCAGATGTCCAAATGGTCATCAATGATGTTAACCGGATCATCATCGATATTCGTGAAATCACGGGCATCGACAGCGGTCTTGTTCTTTCCGCGCTCGAAGAGCAGCTGGCAGAGCTCCAGACGTTGAAGGACGCCTTGCAGGATCAGAGCACTGATATTCAGAACTCCGCGGGCGCGATTGCGGGTGCGGTGTCATCTCTTGACTCGGCAACTCAACAGGGGATCAGCGCTATGGAGGGCGTGCAGCAGGATATGGCCAGCACGGTGCTTCCGCAGCTAAGCCAGGGCATGGATTCATTCTCCGAGGTATCCGGCGATCTTACCGGCGTGGTGGCAAGCCTTGAGCCCACCATCGCGCAGGCCCGCGGCGTGCTCGCCCAGCTCACCACAACCTTGGACCAGGCTTCTTCGACCATGTCGCAGGCCGACTCCTCGCTAGAGAAGTTGCAGGGCACGTTGAGTACGGCTGCAAATGATGTTGCCGCGCTTCGCGCATCCGAGTCGCTTGATAAGCTGGACGAGATTCTTGGTGCCAGTTCTGCCGACCTGGCGGATTTCATGTCCAGCCCCGTGACCCTTACCACTAAGGCAGTGTATCCCGTGAGCAACTATGGCTCCGGCGTGGCCCCGTTCTATACCAACCTGGCTCTGTGGGTGGGCGGTTGCGTCCTCATCGCCATCATTAAGCTAGAGGTCGATGGCGAGGGCATTGGCGCGTTTACTGCTACCGAGGGCTACTTCGGCCGCTGGTTGCTGCTGGTGGTGCTTGGCTTTGTGCAGGCCTTTATCGTGTGCTGCGGCGATTTGGTCCTAGGCATGCAGTGCCTGCGCCCCGAGCTGTTTGTGTTGGCGGGTATTTTTACCTCATTCGTTTACGTCAACATCATCTATGCGCTTGCGAGCGCGTTCAAGCATATCGGCAAAGCGTTGGTTGTAATCTTGGTCATCGTCCAAATCCCGGGTTCATCGGGCATGTACCCCATCGAGATGATGCCGGGCTTCTTCCAGCGCCTGCACCCCCTGCTGCCCTTTACCTATGGCATCTCTGCCATGCGCGAGACCATTGGCGGCATGTACGGTATGGATTACGCAATCAATCTGGGCGTCCTTGCGGTCTTTTTGGCGGTCGCGCTCTTTATTGGTGTGAAGCTGCGCACCCTCATGCTCAACCTCAACCTGCTGTTTGATAAAGAGCTGGAGCGCACGGGCGTTATGATCTGCGAAAAAGATGACCGTCCCCGCGAGCGCTTCTCTTTGCGCTGGGCCCTGCGCGCCATGCTCGACACCGCGGGCTATCGTGAGGACCTTATTCTGCGGGCGGCTCGATTTGAGGAGCGCTACCCCAAACTCATCAAAGCTGGCTTCATGCTGGTGTTTGGTCTTCCCGTGGTGCTGTTCATCCTTACCGCCACGCTCGATTTGGAGATCGAGGGCAAGATTATCATGCTGGTCCTTTGGATTGTTTCGGTCATTGTCGCGGATACGTACATGATTGTGGTCGAGTACATACGCGAAAGCATGCAGTTCCAGCTTCGCATCGCCGAGCTTCCGGATGATGCCTTGGTGAATGAGATTCGCTCGCACACAACCGTGCTGCCCGGGTCGCTTGCGGTCAAGGTGGCCCATGACGGCGCGGATGAGGACAAGGACGTGGCGGGGGACCACAGCGCACCGCGCGCCAAGCACATGAAGGGAGGCGACCAGTAATGAAAAACATCATCAACCTGTTCAAACACGATCTTTCCAACATTCGCAAGAGCGTCATCGGCCTTATTGTGATGGTGGGCCTGGTCATTGTCCCCGTGCTCTATGCTTGGTTCAACATCGCGGGCAGCTGGGACCCGTATGGCAATACGGGCAACCTCAAGGTGGCGGTCGCCAACAGCGACGAGGGTTATACAAGCGATTTGATTCCCATCAAGATCAACATGGGTGACAACGTAACCTCTGCTCTGCGCGCCAATGATGCGTTGGACTGGGTGTTTGTGGATGAGGACGCGGCGATCGAGGGCGTGAAGTCTGGCGAGTACTACGCGGCAGTGGTGATACCGCAGGAGTTTTCGGCAGATATGATGACCTTGTTTTCAACCGAGGTGAAGCACTCTGAGATCATCTATTACGAGAACCAGAAGGCAAACGCCATCGCCCCGCGCGTGACCGATAAGGGCGCAAGCACGGTGCGCCAGCAAATCGACGAGACCTTTACCCAGACCATTGGCGACATTGGCCTAGCTACCAGCTCGAGTTTGCTTGAGTTCATGGATAGCGATGAGGTCAAGAATTACGTGTCAAACCTTAGCTCTACGCTGGATGGCGGCATCAGCAGCCTGCGCGACGCGGCGTCCACCGCCGGTTCGTTCGGCGGGCTCATGGGGTCAACCTCTAGTTTGGTGTCGTCTGCCGGCGACCTGTTGGGCACGTCTGGCGAGACGTCCGACCGCTCGCAAGAGCTTTTGACAGATGCCAAGGCCGGCCTGGCGAGCGTTCAGGGCGCGCTTGGCGACTCGGCCGACTCCATCAATGACGCCCTGGCCTCTGTGTCCGGCAGTTTTGATGACGTTTCAAGCGCTGTGGACGATGTGTTCGACGCGGCGGGAACCCAATCGCAAGATACCCAGGATCAAATGAATGCCTTGGCAGATAAGGTGGGCGCGCAGGCGTCCAAGATCGAGGCGATCACGGCGGACGTCGAGGCGCTCAAGCAGAAACTGCCGGATAATGCCTTGAAGCCCCGGCTTGAGGCACGTCTGAACGATATCATCACCAGTTTGACGAGCGTCTCGACCAAGCAGCGCCAGCTTGAGAGCCGCTTGCGCCAGGCGGCGAGCGATTTGGCAAGTGGTCTTGCGAACGCCCAGCAGGCCCGCGCCGACGTTATCGCCCTGATCGACGAAGCGAAGCAGACCCTGTCCCAGGTTAAAGGCGACTACGATGAGACGTTGAAGGGCCAGGCTGAGGAGCTGAAGTCCTCTGTTGAGAACATTGCGTCTTCTGCATCCGGCATCTCAGACAACGTTGACGTGACGGTGGACAGTCTCAAGAGCGCATCGGGTTCCCTGGCAGCAGACCTGGGCAATGTGCAAAGGGTCCTGACAAATACCTCGTCCACGCTGAATGCGTCCGCAGATGATTTGCAGCAGATGAAAGCGGAGCTCGACGAGGCGGTCCAAAATGGTGATCTCCAGAAGATTCGCGAGCTGATCGGCAATGACCCCGAGGCGCTGTCGGAGGCGCTTGCTGCGCCCGTTGGCCTTGACCGCCATGCGGTCTACCACATCAAGAACTATGGCTCGGCGATGGCTCCGTTCTACACCATCTTGAGCCTGTGGGTGGGTGGCATCATCCTGGCCGCTATGCTGAAGGTCGGCGTGGATGATTCCGTAAAGATGCAGCTGGCCCCGGTGCGTCTGCACGAGCTATACCTGGGTCGTTTCATGCTGTTCGCCATGCTGTCGCTTCTGCAGAGCACTCTGGTGTGCGCCGGCGACATCCTGTTCTTTGAGATTCAGTGCGAAAGCCCGCTGCTCTTCTTGGCGACGGGCTGGCTTGCGGGCTTTGTGTTCTGCAACATCATCTACACGCTCACCGTCTCGTTTGGCGATATCGGCAAGGCGCTTGCGGTTGTGTTGCTGGTCATGCAGGTGGCTGGCTCGGGCGGGACGTTCCCTATCGAGATGACAGCGGACTTCTTCCAGATGGTCTATCCGTTCCTGCCGTTTACGCATGGCATCAATGCGATGCACGCAGCTATGGCGGGTTCGTATGGAATGGAGTACTGGGTTGAGATGGGCACGCTTGCCAGTTACCTTATCCCGTCTTTGGCCCTGGGTCTGGTGTTCCGTCGTCCGGTGATTCGCGCCAACAACTGGATTATCGAGAAGCTCGAGGAGACCAAGCTGATGTAGCGCGCGCCCGGGTCCGGATAGGTCGCGACGATTATGGGCGCATCGCCCGGTGTTGGGGTCACTGCTAAAATCGCGCTCCAGTTGGACTTGGTGCCGCTAAAAATGACCTTCAGTTGGACTATCTGCTAAAAACGGCCTTCAGTTGGACTTGGTCGCTGCTGAAATCGGCCTTCATTTCGTCCCAATTACTAAAATCGGCCTCCAGTTGGATTTGGCTTCGTGAGTCTTCCGGTGCCTCGTCTTATCTACCTGCGCTTTCTTATATGCAGACATCATGCCGTTCCAACCGAAGTCCAACTGGAGGTCGATTTCAGTAGCCCCAAGTCCAACTGGACCCCAAAAATAGCAAATCACCGTACATGAAGGTCGATTTCAGCAGCGATCAAGTCCAACTGGAGGCCAAAAATAGCGGTGGTGCTACACGGTCGGGAGTGAGTGGCGTGTGGGCCCGTTTGCTTGGCTGAGATGCTCCCCCTGAGTTGCGCCACGGTTTCGCGTGCGACCAGAAAAGCTCGAGCCTAACGCAAAAGGGCCCGGACGAATCCGGACCCTTTGAGTCGCCATGGGGCGAAAACAGCCTTGCGGTGACGCGCCTATACGGGGGAAATGCTCAACGCGTCAAGCAAGTTGTGGAAGGAGCGCTCCAAGTTAACCCGTTGGTTAGAGGAGCGACGTTTGGTGGAGTCGAGGAGGCCAGTTCTCTGTGTCGGGGGGAAGGAGAAATGGTTCGCACGTCGGGATGGCTGCACCGAAAAGGTACTAGCTGCGTCTTTGGGAGAATGCATGCGTCGACCTCCTCGCCCGTCCACCTGTACCATGCGCATTACAGTCGCTGCTCTCGTAACGCGCTTAGTCCATTATCCCTTGATTTTTGCGATTAGAAAAGACCTAGAATCTCTTACACTCAAACGTGGTATGTATAAAATCGCAGGTAAAAATGGTTGTATTAGGAATTACCTACCGTTTAACCGTGAAAAATATACCGTCTACCGTGTGCGCCTCGTGATGAGACGGTAGGGGGTCAATGGAGACGGTTCGGTGCGCTATCAAATGAAATCATTCTCACAGGCACTTTGCATAATGAATAAAAGAATCACAGGTAAATGAGAAATGCTATTCATAACGTGATAAAATGTTACAAATTGCTGCGAATTAGATTTGTTCTATGCAAAACCCAAACATGGCCATCACCTTACAAGGGGGCTACGCCTTGGTGGCCTCGCGTATCTGGGTGATAACGCGCTCCATGGTTTGGTCGATGTTCTTCTTTTTGAGCTCGCATTCCCAAATGGTGATAGCAGTCCATCCCAGGTTTTCAAGCTCGGCGATAGCCGCTTGATCTCGCTCCACGTTGCGCTTAAACTTGGCGATCCAAAAGTCGGTGTTGCGCTTGGGCATGGATGGATTGCAATGGGGGCAGCGGTGCCAAAAGCAACCGTTGACAAAGATGGCTATCTTGCGACCGGGAAACGCGATGTCGGGGCGGCCGGGCGCCTTCTTCCACTGCAGCCGGTATCCCGTAAGGCCGGCTTCGCGCAAACGCTGCCTCACCAGAAGCTCTGGCTTGGTGTTCGCCCTCTTGTTTCCCTGCATCGACTTCCTGCTGTCATGGCGGCGTTTTACCTGGCGCGCGTCTCCTTCGGCATCCTTTGCCTCGGTGAGCACTTGCACCACCTCAACGTCGGCGGGCATCCATTGCAGCGTGGCGAGCGCTTCGCGTTTGACCCAGCGGATATCCATCTGCTCGGTTTGCTTGATTTCGCCTGAATCTATCTGGCACAAGAAGCAGTCCATCGAGAGGTGGAAGTCGTCGTAGTCAAATTCAACGGTATAGAAGTTTCTCAGGTTAGAAACGGTGACGTGCAGCTCTTCTGCGAGCTCGCGCACGCAGGCATCTAAAGATTGCTCTCCTCTTTCGACCTTGCCCCCGGGAAACTCCCATAATCCCGCCATGTCGCCGTACCCACGCTGGACGGCGAGGACTTCATCGGTTTCATGGTTGCAGATGACGCCGGCGGCAACATAGATGGTTTTCACGGTCTGGGCAATCCCTTCTAAACGCTTGGGCAGGGGGACGATTGAACGCTTGGTGCAAGCGATTGTCTCGATCGACCAAGCTATAGTAGCGCTCCGGCGACGCGGGAGTGAACCTTACAAAAGCGAAAGCATCTCGTAAGGCAAATCGATGGCTGTCGCAGCGTCAACTTGAGAGTATATGGTCAAGGAGGTGTTCGTCATGAAGGCAACAAACAACACAATGGATGGAATCGCATACGGTATGTCGATGGGCCAGATGGCTCTTGTGCTCATTGTTATGGCCGTGCTTTCTCTGGGCATGCTGTGGCTCATGGCAAACGCATCCATGCACAGCACGTTATAGCTCGCATATACAGATGTAGGGCAAAAGGGCGCCGTTTGGCGTAGATGAGAAGTGGAGTCATTATATGAATATGAACGTACCTACTCCCAGTATGGTTGGACGCCATGCGGCGCCTGCGGCGTCTCGGACCTCTACGGCTCCGGTGGTACTCGATGCGCAACATATCGAGAAGGTGTACGGTTCGCGTAATAACGTGACGCGTGCTTTGGACGATGTCTCGTTCAAGGTCACCAAGGGCGAGTTCGTCGCCATCATGGGTCCTTCCGGATCGGGCAAGTCGACGCTTCTGAATTGCGTCTCCACCATCGATCAAGTGACTAGCGGATCGGTGATCGTGGGAGGGGCGGACGTCACCAAGCTGAAATCAGCTAAGCTCACCAAGTTCCGCCGCGAGCAGCTCGGCTTCATCTTTCAAGACTCAAACCTGCTTGATACCTTGACCGCGCGGGAGAACATCGCACTGCCGCTCACCATCGCGCGCGTTTCCGCCAAAGAGGTGCTTGCCCGCGTTGAAGAGGTGGCCCTGCGACTCGGCATCGCCCAGACGCTCGACAAGTATCCTTATCAGCTGTCCGGCGGCCAGCAGCAGCGCGTGGCGGCGGCGCGCGCCCTGGTGACCAAGCCCGCGGTGATTATGGCGGACGAGCCCACCGGCGCGCTCGATTCCAAGAACGCCCGTCTGCTGCTCGAGAGCTTTGAGAATATGAACCAGAACTACGGAGCGACGGTTCTCATGGTCACCCATGATAGCTTTGCCGCCAGCTATACCGGTCGCGTGCTGTTCATCCGCGACGGCAAGATCTTCACCGAGTTGCGTCGCGGCGACAGTTCTCGTCGCGAGTTCTTCGACCGCATTATGGAAGTCGTCGCCATGATGGGTGGGGAGGGATCCGATGCTCTTTAAGCTCGCATGGGGCAACGTGCGCCGAGCGGGCAAAGACTACCTGGTCTACCTGCTTACACTCACGCTTGCCGTAACGGTGTTCTACGCATTCAACACCATTTCCGTCCAAGCGGATATTGTCCTGGAGGAGGAGGGGTTGCCAGAGCTTCTCGGCACCATCATGTCCGGCCTCACCACATTTCTTGCCGTCGTCATGGGCTTCCTGATGGTTTACGCCAACAACTTCATCATGAAGCGGCGTAAAAAGGAGTTCGGTCTCTATCAAGTGCTGGGCATGAGCCGAGGCCAGGTATCGCGTGTCATGGCGCTTGAGACGGCGATCGTCTCTGGTGCGGCTCTGGTGCTTGGCATTGTGTTGGGCGTGGCGTTTTCTCAGTTCATGACGTTTTTTACGGCATCGTTGTTCAAGACGCAGATACGCGACTTTCACTTCTTCTTCTCGATTCCGGCCCTGCTGATTACCGTGGGGTGCCTGGTCGCCATCTTTTTTGTCACGTTGCTGTTCAATCTGGGCGTAGTTCGCCGCGCTAAGGTTATCGACCTTATGAGCGCAAATCGCAAGAACGAGGCGGTAAAGACGCGCAATCCCATCTTATCGGCTGTGATATTCATTGTCGGAGCGGTCATGATTGGCGTGGCGTACTACCGCCTGTTGCGCGACGGCCTGCCCATCGATGCGGCGCCAAGCGAGTACGATACGGCGTTTGTACAGTTCGCAACTACTACGGGAATCGTGGTCGTCGGCACAATCCTGTTCTTCTTCGGTTTCTCCGGGTTTCTGCTCAAGGCGCTGCAGGGGGCCCGCGGTCTCTACTGGCGCGGTCTCAACATGTTCACCATGCGCCAGCTCTCCGCCAAGGTGAACACGGTGAGTTTCTCCATGGCGATTATCTCGATGATCTTGTTCCTCGCCATTACTAGCGTGACGGGCGGTATGTCTATCGCCAACGTTATGAACACCAGCGTGGAGCGGAGCACAATCGCGGACTATTCCCGTGCGGTGATGTATTACGGACCCGACATGTTCAACGATCCTCAACTTGAATCCGATCGGGCTCAGGAAGGCTATGCACCGATTAAGCTCGCGTCCGAGCCGCTCAGCATACTGAAAATCAGCGAGAACAATATCATTGATGCCGGCACTGCTAACGAAGAGCCCTTCGACCTTGCTCATATCTTGGGTAAGTACGAACAAGTGGAAGTGTACGACTCTCGACGGATGGGCGAGGAGGTTCCGTTGGTAAGCCTCAACGGTCTTGCCGATGCGGTGAATATGCCTTTGCCCAAGGGCACGGCAAGCAGCAACGCCAATATGATGGGCTTGCAGGTCATGAAGGAGAGCGACTATAACCGCTATCTTGCTTTTCGTGGCATGGATCGCGTTGACCTGGGCAGGGACGGGTATTTGATTGCGAGCGATCTGGGCGAAAGCGTCGGCAAGATATATGATGCCGCCCTCCATGATGGCGTTGAAATCGACATGGGCGGTAACGTTTTGCATCCGGTGTCCGATCATGTGGACGAGGCGGCGAGCTCATTCTTTAACGCTTCAATGGGTTCCAATTCGGGCACCGTCATCGTGCCAGACCGAATCGTCGACGAGCTGGGGCTTCCGCTCTATACGAGCTACTTTATGGGAAACTACAAAGAGGGGCTGTCCTACGAGGAGACCGAGGGCTATGTGCGACGCGAGCGCACATGGGGAAGCATAACAAACGCCGACGGCACGGAAAGCGCCATATGGGGCATGGAGGCAACTAGGCTGCAGACCTACGAATCCACCAACTCGATGAATGGCCTTATCAGCTATCTGGCGATTTATATCGGTTTCGTCCTCGTCGTGGCGTGCGCAGCCATCCTTACTATTCAACAGCTCTCCGGCGTGGCGGATTCCAGCAAGAATTGCCGCATTCTCTCCGAGCTGGGTACGTCGCGTCACGAGATCATGCGCTCCGTGCTGGTGCAGCAGGCGATCTTCTTTGTGTTCCCGTTGGTTATGGGCGTGGCGCACTCGCTGGTCGCGCTCCAGGTTGTTATCGAGATCGTGGCGCTTTTTGGTGGCATGTCGATCGGTGGCACGGTGGGGATGACCTGTTCGATCTTCCTGCTCTGCTACGGCGGCTACTTCCTGGTCACCTACCTCATGAGCAAAGGGATCGTGTCGGACGCCATCCGTGTGCGCCATGCGCACTAGCGAGCTCGTTTTTCGCGTACTCGTGTCCACCCTCGTTTTTGCTCGAGTGATTGGAGGCAAACCCCATGGTGCCTCGTCCCGTTATAGAAGCCATGGTCTGCGGTCTTAACGATGTGTTGCTTCCCGTTATGGGATGGGCAGCCGGATTAGCTGTCGTCTGGCTGGTTGTTGACATGTACCGCCGTGGACCCCGCGGCTAGGCTTGCTCCGGCAGGCTAAAACCGAGGATATAAGAAAGCGCTCCAGTGCCGCGTTTGGCATTGGGGCGCTTTCGCGTTGTGGTTGCAGAAAAAATGCGCCCCAGCTGTGGTACAAGGCAGCCGGGGCGCATTGGGGGCCAAGTGCGGGGATGGGGGAGGAGGAAGGGAAACTCGTATCTCCCCGCACTGGCTAGATTGAGGCGGCGTAGGGTCGCATGGGCCAGGCCTCGGAAGGAGAAAGAACCTGGGCGGCGGCGTTGCCTGCCTTCTTGGATGCGCGGATAAACGCCTGGTATGCGCGCTTGAGATTGGCTCGCTGGTCGGCAGAGTGATTGCGCTTAAGCGTTACTTTCTTAACGGGCGCGGGTTTGTGTGCCGGTTTGGGCGCAATCTCGATGGCGGTCTCGCCGATGGTTGCAAGAGCTGCGTCCTGCGGGGGAAGCGGGACATCATCAGGCTTTGCAATCGTGTCTTTGTGGCGCATACGATCAACTCCAATTCAGCGTTGCCGGGCCAGTGGCCCAACGGTCGTTTGGCGCACCGCTGTATATGTACCACCGCCCTTTTTTATTAATCAGGGGCGGTCCTTAAGAAAGACTGAATACAGATTCAGTCCACAGTTACATCGTTCCCATCGACATCAACGGTATTGTTTTCGCTGTTAATGGTCTGTGCGGCATTGCGTAGGGCATCGTGGATAAGGGACGAGAGATTGCGAACAAATCGCTCGCGGTCGTCATCATCAAAAGCGCTGAAGCCGCCCGTCTTGCCGCCCGCTCGGCGCACCTTCTTCTCCTCATGGCGAATGAAGAGCTGCATGTCTATGGTCTCCTTGCGGTACAGGTGCCCGCGTACTCCTATGGCGAAGGCTCCTCGTCCCAACACCATGCTGGCAAGGCCAATGTCTTGGGTTACCACCACATCGCCGGGTTGCAGGCGCTCGACGATGGCGAAGTCGGCGGCATCCGCACCTACGCTCACGTCGAGCGTTTCAACCCAAAAGCCCCGGCGCGCGGACAGGGCGTCTCGGGGGTCGTCGCGGCGGATGCGGCGCTGCAGGTTCTGCGTACTGTTTCCGGCGACTACGGTATGGATGCCGTGTCTCCTGGCGGCATCGAGCGCCTCGCGCGTGACGGGGCATGCATCGGCGTCGATAAACAGGGTGGGTGCAAGCGGGGACGCGGTTTGCATGGGTAGGTCCTTTGCTGGATTGCGGGAGGCTACAATGGGGAACAAATGCGTCGATAGATGTATCAAAGGGGGATACCGTGTCTGTTCTCTACGCACTTGCCGGCCTGCTCATTATAGCTGCCGTTGTATCGTTGGTCTTATCTCTGCTGGGCGTTATCGTGGTGGGTGCGCTGCGCATTCTGCCCGTGGTCTTTGTGGTACTCGCGGCGGTGTTTTTTCTTTCCGGTGGTCGCATCGACGTGCACCTGCCCGATAAGTGGCGTAGGAAATAGACGCGATCGCCTTTTGCCGCCACCGGTTTGAAAGGTTTTTGGGACGGCGGCCATGTGTGTCCAAGGTGTGTTTGTCCAAGTTATTCGCAATCAATCTTTTTCCTGTGGAATAATCTAACGGCGTTAGATATTAGGAGGAACCGGTTGTGGCTACAGAAGAGCAGGTCGATGAATTCATAGCGTTGGTTGATGAAACAAGGCCGGTGCACCTATTCCATCACATCGATGAGACCACTGTGGGCGCCGGCGGCATCATGCGTATGCTGTGCTGCGCCAAGGAGGGAGACGATCCCGTCACGGCCGGCGCGATAGCCGAAGAACTGCACGTCAGCACGGCCCGCGTCGCAGCGCTCCTCAAGAACATGGAGGCCAAGGGGCTTATAGCGCGCGAGCGCGCCATATCAGACGCTCGCGTTACGGTGGTCACCCTCACGCCCCGCGGGCGCGCTCTGGCAGATGCGGCGTATCGAAACGTTCGCAACCATGCGGCCGCCATCATCGACGCGGTGGGTATCGAGAGGCTCCGGGCGTTTTTCGAAACGGCTCGCGACATCTGCGCCGTGGCTCGTCCCGCTTCAGTTGCTATGGACGAGGAAGATAGCGAGCAGGCACCCCGCGCATCGCGCTGCCCGTTCTCGTCCTAATACGGCTATGTCCTAATCAATCCCTGCAGCGCATGGCTGCATATAAATATCTCATAGGGTTAGGTATAAGGAGCGCGTGTACGATGGTCGATCTATCGGTGCATGCGCCTGCGAAGAAAAGGAGCAACGTGTGACAAAACTACTACGGTATCTCCGTTCGCGCGAATGGGCGGTGGCGGTGCTGGCACTGGCATTTATTGTTGTCCAGGTGTGGCTTGACCTTAAATCACCTGAGTATATGGCCGAGATTACCCGCCTGGTGCAGGTTGAGGGTTCAACTATGCCCGAGATCTTAACCGCGGGTGGCAAGATGCTCGCCTGCTCGCTGGGCAGTTTGCTGGCGGCCGTGGCAACGGCTGTATGCTCGTCGTTTATCGCGGCGGGTTTTGGCGGCACCATGCGCGCCAAGATGTTTCACAAGGTGCAGTCATTCTCTATGGAAGAGATCGGCCGCTTTTCCACCCCAAGCCTCATTACCAGGTCGACCAATGACGTCATGCAGGTGCAGATGCTGATCGTGCTGGGTCTGCAGATGCTGATCAAGGCGCCTATTACCGCCGCTTGGGCTATCACCAAGATTGCTGGCAAGCGCTGGGAATGGACGGCCGCTACGGGTGTGGCGATTTTGGTTTTGCTTGCCGTTGTGGGAATCTGCCTGCTTATCGCTACGCCGCGATTCCGTCGCATGCAGCGTTTGACGGATGACTTGAACCGGGTGTCGCGCGAGAACTTGTCGGGCCTTTCCGTGGTGCGCGCCTATAACGCCGAGGCCTATCAGCAGGATCGTTTCGACGTCGTCAACGATACGCTCACCAACAACCAGCTGGTGGCTTATCGAACCATGGTCTTCCTCATGCCCACCATCCAGGCGACCATGAGCGGCCTGTCGCTCGCCATCTATTGGATTGGCGCGGCAGTTATCAACAGCGCTCTCATGGCGGATAAGATCGCGCTGTTTTCCGACATGATGGTCTTCTCCCAGTACGCAATCATGGTGGTCATGGCGTTCATGATGCTGGTAATGATCTTCATGATCTTACCCCGCGCCCAGGTGGCGGCGTCGCGTATCAACGAGGTGCTGGATACCGAGGCTTCTATCGAGGACGGCGCGCTTGAACAGGGCAAGCCCGGCCAGACCGGTGAGATCGAGTTCCGCGATGTGACTTTCCGCTACCCGGATGCAGAGGGCAGCATGCTGCGGCACGTCTCCTTCTCGGCGCATCGCGGCGAGACGGTGGCGCTTATCGGTTCGACTGGCTCGGGCAAGTCAACGGTGATCAACCTTATCCCGCGCTTTTACGATGCGACGTGGGGCGAGGTGCTGGTCGACGGCGTGAACGTGCGCGAGTACACCACGCGCGCGCTGCGAAACAAGATAGGCTACGTGTCGCAGCGAGCCACGCTCTTTGGCGGCACGGTCTCGAGCAACATCGCCTACGGCGATAACGGCCGCGGCCCCGTGACCGATTCCGATGTCGAGGCGGCTGTGGGCACCGCGCAGGCGGCTGAGTTTGTGGAGAAGATGGAAGGTGCGTACCAAGCGCAGATCGCTCAGGGCGGCACCAACCTTTCCGGTGGTCAGCGCCAGCGCTTGTCCATCGCTCGTGCAATCGCCCGCAAGCCTGAGATCTTGATTTTTGACGACAGCTTCTCCGCGCTGGACTACAAGACCGACCGCGTGCTGCGCGATGCGCTCGACCGCGAGTGCGCGGACACCACCCGCATCATCGTGGCGCAGCGCATAGGCACCATCCGCGATGCGGACCGCATCGTGGTGCTGGAAGACGGCCGCGTTGTGGGCCAGGGCACGCATGAGGAGCTTATGCGCGATTGCGAGACCTACCAGCAGATTGCCCTGTCCCAGCTAAGCGAAGAGGAGTTGGCGTAAATGGCAACCAATCATGCTATGCCGGCGCGCGGTCCCATGGGAGGCCACGGCCCTATGGGTGGACGAGGACCCATGGGTGGACGCGGCGCCGCTGGCCAGAAGATAGACCGCAAGACCTGGGGCAAGCTGCTCGCGTTTTGCCGCCGCTACGTTCCCGCGGTCGCGATCGCGCTCGTGTGCGCTGCGGTGGGCACCATCTTGACGCTGCTGGGGCCCAACATGCTCTCCGACATCACCGATGCCATCCAAAACGGCATCGCGCCCGATACGGATAAGCTCGAGCTCATTGTGACTACCGTTTCTGACAACATGCAGCAAAACGCCCAAAAGTTGGCGGAACAGCAGGCTGCTGCCGCAGTCGCCGCGGGTATGGACCCTGCCGCTGCGGGCGCTGCCGGCGACGCCGTCGCGATGGGCTCCATGCAGGATATGGCGAGCGTCGCGGACACCCCCGACACCTCGGCCCCGGGCGATGCCACCAAGGGCATGGAGGCGCTGCTCCAGATGCCCCAGGAGACGCGCGCCGCGCTGATGACCGATGTCGAGGTCGATGGTGTCACCATTACCTCCAAGGACCAGCAAGAGCTGCTCGATATCATTGCGAACCTTGATATGAACGATACCCAGGCGACAATGTCCGCCCTGGATAACCTGCCCAAATCCGTCAAGAGCTTGGTTGAACCCGGTATCGACATGGAGCTTGTGTTGGGCACGGCGACGGTGCTCATTGGGTTCTACATAGCAAGCTACGTGCTCTCGGTGCTGCAAGGCCTCATTATGACCACGGTGACGCAACGCATCTCGCGCGGGCTGCGTGCAGAGACCTCTGCCAAGATCAACCGTCTGCCCATGTCCTACTTCAACCGCGTGCCCACCGGAGATATCCTCTCCCGCATCACCAATGATATCGATACGCTGGCCCAGTCGCTTAACCAAAGCGTCAGCACCCTGCTTTCCGCCGTGGTGCTGTTCTTTGGCAGCCTGTTCATGATGATCCGCACAAACGGGTGGATGACGCTTGCCGCCGTAGGCGCCAGCCTGTTGGGCTTTGCGTTGATGATGGCCATCATGGGCCGCAGCCAGAAGTACTTCATGCGCCAGCAGAACGCCCTGGGCGCACTGTCCGGCCATATCGAGGAGTCCTATACCGGTCACACGGTCATCACGGCCTATAACGCCGAGGACCTGGTGGGCGCCGAGTTCGACCGCATGAACGCCGAGCTCGTGTCGGCGGGTTTCCGCGCCCAGTGCCTGTCCGGCCTCATGATGCCCATCATGACGTTCATCGGCAACTTTGGATACGTGGCGGTGTGCGTGGCGGGCGGCGCCCTCGCGCTTGACGGTCAGATAGGCTTTGGCGTGATCGTCGCCTTCATGCTTTACGTGCGCTACTTCACGCAGCCGCTTTCCCAGATAGCCCAGGGCGTGCAGGCGCTGCAGTCTGCCGGGGCCGCGGGCACGCGCGTGTTCGAGTTCCTCGATGCGGAGGAGATGGCAGACGAATCCGCCAAGCCCGCGTTGGGCGACCGCACGGTACGCGGCGAGGTTGAGTTCGATCACGTGCGCTTCACCTATGACGGAGCGGACAAGCCCGTCATCAAGGATTTCTCGGCCCATGCCCTGCCCGGTCAAAAGGTCGCCATCGTGGGTCCCACGGGCGCTGGCAAGACCACCATGGTCAACTTGCTCATGCGTTTTTTCGAGATCGACGGCGGCGAGATTCGCATCGACGGGGTGCCCACGCGCGACATGCGCCGCGAGGATGTGCACAGCCTGTTTTGCATGGTGCTGCAGGATACCTGGCTGTTCGAGGGCACCATTCGCGAGAACCTGGTCTATTGCGATGAGGGTGTGGACGATGAAAAGGTACGCCGAGCGTGCCGAGCCGTGGGCCTGGACCACTTCATCCGTTCGCAGCCGCATGGGTATGACACGGTGCTAAACGACCAGATCAACCTTTCGCAGGGCCAAAAGCAGCAGATGACCATCGCGCGCGCCATGATCGCCGACAAGCCCATGCTCATCTTGGACGAGGCGACCTCGAACGTGGACACGCGCACGGAGCTTAAGATTCAGCAGGCTATGGACGAGCTCATGAGCGGTCGCACCAGCTTTGTGATCGCGCACCGCCTCTCGACCATCAAGAACGCCGACCTCATCTTGGTGATGAAGGAAGGCGATATCATCGAGAGCGGCACGCATGATGAGCTGCTCGCGGCGGGTGGCTTCTACGCCGACCTGTATAACTCGCAGTTCGCGGAGTAGTTGAGCTTACTGAGCTTGCGGACGGGGACATCGTCCAAAAGAACAACGGCGACCCTGGAGTTTTCCGGGGTCGCCGTTTGCATATGGATGCGCGGCTGCGATGACCGCAAGGGTGCTTAGGCGCTCCAAACCTCTCGAGCGATCTCGCGCACCAGGGCGATCTTTGCCCACTGCTCGCCTTCGGTGAGCTTGTTGCCTATCTCGCAGCTAGCAAAGCCGCACTGCGGGGAGAGGCAGAGATCGTCGAGCGGCACGTAGCGCGCGGCTTCGTGGATGCGCTTGATGACGGCCTGCTTGTTCTCAAGTTCGGGGCGCTTGGTGGTCACCAGGCCCAGGACAACCTTCTTTCCCGGCGCCACGTGGGCAAGAGGCTCAAAACCACCTGAGCGCTCGTCGTCAAATTCAAGGTAGAAGGCATCGACGTTCTCGCGGGCAAACAGGATGGGCGCGACCAGATCATATGGACCGCTCGAAGCATGGGTTGAGTGGTAGTTGCCGCGGCATACGTGGGTGGTGATGGCCATATCTGCCGGGCGGTCGACCAGCGCCAGGTTGTTTACGCGCAGGTACTTCTCCGCCTCCGCTTCGGGCGTGGAGCCCGCGGCGCGAATGGCTGCCTGGAAGCCCTCGTCCACCAGCGCGCCCCAGGTGCAGTCATCAAACTGCAGGTTGCGGCAGCCGGCGGCGTAGAGATCGCGGATAACGGTGCGGTACGCGGCGCCGATGTCCTCAAGCAGCTCATCCTCATTGGGATAGATGCTGCGTGTGCGCTCGGTGGCGGCGGCGTCGCGATAAAGCTCCAACACCAGCTGAGCGGGCGCGGGGATGGTTTGCTTGGCGACGTGGCCGGGTTCCTCAAGCGCCTGCACAAAGGCGAAGTGGTCGATAAAGGGATGGTTCTCTCCAGAGATCTTGCCGGTGAGGACGGCGGAGCCATGCGTGGTCTCCTCGCCCACAAAGAAGTAACCATGGTCTAGCTCCACGTGCTCGATGCCGGCGAATCCCCACATAAAGTCGAGGTGCCAGTAGGAGCGGCGAAACTCGCCGTCGGTGATAAGGGGCAGGCCGGCATCCTTCTGCTTCTGGACAAGTTCGGCGATGCACTCGTCCTCAACCTGCTTGAGTTCGGTATCGTCCAGCTCGCCGGCGGCATGCGCGGCGCGCGCGGCTTTAAGGCGATCGGGACGAAGAAAGCTGCCGACGATATCGAAGCGGGTGGGTGCGATGGCAGTCATGGTTGGTTCCTTTCATTGGGTGCGCTATCTGATGAAAGGAGTATGCGCGGACGCACCTCGATTGAGAAATACTGAAATCAATGACAATACGATAGGAAAAACCTATAGCACGGATGAGCTTGGGATATGCTTGCGAATCGCGGCGATAAACGCTTCTCCGTAGCGCGAGAGGTGCGTGTTGCGCCGCGTGACAATGCCCACCTCCATGTGCTCTTCAACTTCAAGGGGAATCGCGATGATGTCTTCGCCGTTGAGCTCGTGCGAGATCACGCCCGAGCACACGGTGTAGCCATCGAGGCCTATGAGCAGGTTGAACAGGGTGGCACGGTCGCGCACGCGGATGTTCTTGTCGCGGCCCAGCGTGGAGAGCGGTTCCTCTGAGAAGTAGAACGAGTTGAAGTCGCCTTGCTCGTAGGAGAGGTAGGGGTAGCCGGCGAGATCTTCGAGCGTGACAGAGGGACGCGTCGCCAGCGGGTGCGTCGAGGAGAGGAAGACGTGCGATGCGGTCGAGAAAAGCGGCTCGAACTCAAGCTCCTCAGCGCGCAGCATGCGGGTTATGACCTCGCGGTTTGCGTCCGAGAGGTAGAGCACACCCAGCTCGCTTTTCATATGGGCGACGTCTTCGATGATCTCGTGCGTCTGTTCCTCGCGCAAGGTGAACTCGTAGCGGCTGGCGTTAAAGGTGCGGATCACGTCCACAAAAGCGTTGACGGCAAACGAGTAGTGCTGGCAGGAGACAGCGAAGCGGGGCACGGGCTGGGTGTCGCGCTTGAAGCGCTCTTCAAGCAGGTCCGCCTGCTCGAGCACTTGCCGGGCGTAGCCGAGGAAGGTCTGCCCCTCGGTGGTGGTCACCATGCCTTTGCTCGTCCGCTCAAACACCGTGATGCCCATTTCGCGCTCCAGGTCGCGCACGGCGGCGGTCACGCTTGGCTGCGATACAAAGAGCCTGCGTGCGGCCTCCGTGACGCTGCCGCATGCGGCGACCTCGACGATATATCTGAGTTGTTGGAGTTTCATCTGGTTTCCGTTCTTTCATGGGGAAGGTTTGCCGGAGAGGGGGTGCCCCATAGTCGCCGGTACGCGGTCGATCGCGCTGCGCCAACTTTCTCGATAACGCCCTCTTGCTGTAGCTTTGAGAGAATGCGCTCGAGCGTGCGTTGACTCATGCCGGGGTTGGCGTCCAGGATTTCCCGTTTTGTCGCGGTGCCGAGTTGCTTGTCGAAAAACGCACGGACCGCATCTTCGTTGCTCGCGGGGGCGCCCACCAGAGAGAACCTGTCGGCGAGCTCCCGGTAGCACGCGCCGATGATACCTAGCATGTACGTGATAAAGGGAGTGTAGTCGTTATCGCCCTCCCGCCAGCCATGGGAGCTTGCGGCGAGGGCCTCGTAATAGGTCTCCTTCGTTCGCTCGATCTCCCTTTCGATTGAGACGTACTTTCCCACGTCGTATCCAGAGCGGTACATGAGCAGCAGCGTGACCAACCTGCTCATGCGTCCATTGCCGTCGTTGAACGGATGGATGCTCACGAAGTCGAACGCGAACACAAGGGAGACAAGCAGGGGGTCGTACACCATGGCCTCGACCTGCTTGCGATATTCGTTGCAGATGGCCTCGATGGCACCGGGCGTTGCGGCTGCGGACGTGGGGATGAAACGTGCGACGAGCTCGCCTTGGGCGGTTCGCTCGGCGATGACGTTATCGGAGTCCTTCCATCTGCCTGCATGGGAATCTCCGGAGAAACGGTATAGGTCGCGGTGGAGCTGGAGGATGACGCCGGGCGTGATGGGGATGTTATCGTGGCTCTCGTGGACGATGTCCAAGACGTACCGGTACCCGGCGATCTCACGCTCGTCGCGGTTTTTCGGCTCCACGTTCTCGAGCATAAGCTCGCGCAGGCGCCTGTCGGAGGTCGAGATGTTTTCGATCTTGTTCGAAGCGCTCGTGCTCTGGATCTTGGCCACCTCCACCAAGGCGGCGAAGCGGTTGGGATGGGCGGCGGAGAGCAGGGACGTCCTGCCCTTGAGCTCCCGGATGTTCCCGAGAGCGGATACGACCTCCGGAGTCATCAGGCTGGCAAGCGCCCTGTTGAAATCGAATTGAGTCACGATATCCTCGCCATCTTCGTAATATTATCGACAAGTATACTAGATATGACGAAGATAAGTTTGAGCGGTCACACGGGTCGACGACCCCTCATCGGTGTACCCCGCTACCGAGAACTTTGTTTAACTTTGTTCAACTTGTTAAAGCTCGCCATACCAGGCGGCCGCCTCCTGCCGGAGGCGTCTTGTGGACTTGGTGCCGTTCGAAACTCCTTCATATGGCATGGTTGGTATCGCATTTCCTTATGTGCGCGAATACCGGCTCGAGTGCGTAAGGGAACGGGCGCTGCCTCAAGCGTGCCCTCATACTTCTCTCCAACGAAGTGAAGAAAAAGCTTAAACTTCTCTCCATTGAAGAGAAGTTGGTATACTGATGGCGGAGGAAGGGGAGTATCCAATGTCGCCGACTGCGTTTGACTATGCCGATCTTGTGCAAGAGGCTCGTGCTTTTGAGTTTCCGAGCCCCCGTCCGCGCCGCGAGGTTGTCGAGGCGCTGCCCGAGCCCGCGCCGTTCAATCTCATCCATGCCATTACGGGTATCCGTCGGTGTGGCAAGACGTTCTACGCGTTCCAGCTCGTCCAGCAGTTGTTGTCCCGCGGCGTGCCGCGCGATCGGGTGTTCTACTTCAACTTCGCAGATGACAGGCTTCGACCGACGCCTCCTGCGTTGCTCAATGATGTCGTTGAGGAATACTGGCGTCAGGTCCCTTCTGCCAGAAGCGAAGGATGCTACCTATTCCTCGATGAGGTCCAAGAGGCGGACGATTGGGAAGGATTCTGTCAGAGAATCGCGGAGCGAGAGCGCGTGACGCTTGTGGTGACGGGTTCGTCGTCCAAGCTGTCCGCTGACGAGATCGCGAGCCGGTTTCGCGGCAGGCTTCTCGAGCATCCCATGCGCCCCCTGTCCTTTGTAGAATTCTGCCTATTTAATGGCATCTATCTTCCAGATGCGGACGACCTCGCGCTTGCAGGTTCCGTTGCTCCGGCGATGAGAAGTTCGTTGGAAGCCGCTTTTGATCGGTATTTGATTGAGGGCGGTTTTCCTGGGGCGCAGGGCTGCGGCGGCGCCGAGCGTATGGCGTTGCTGCAGACGTACGTTCGCGATGTCGTGGTGCGCGACGTGGTCGACAGGTACCCGCGTGCCGGCGTGGCGCTGGCGAACCAAGTCGCGCTGTATGGGCTGCGCAACACCGGTTGCGAGTTGTCGGTTAACAGCCTTGTGGCGAGCCTGAAAAAGGTGGGGTATCCAACAACGTGGGAGACTGTCTCGGAGGTGTCGCGACTGCTCGAGCAGGCACATCTCTACGATGGCGTAAGCGAGTATTCCACGTCGTTCTCCCCGTCGAGCACGGCGACCCGCAAGGTGTATGCCGTCGACACCGGCATGGCGCACGCCGTCTCCCGCGCGAGCCAGCAAGATGCTGGCAAGCGGCTGGAGACCGCCGTGCACAACGAGCTCGCTCGCCGAGCGGCATCGGCCCGGATTGACACGGTTTGCTCGCTCACCGTTCCCGGCGCAAAGCGGGAGAAGGTCGACTTCGTGGTGGGTGACGCTCTTTCGCTCGAGCCATATGGCCTTATACAGGTGACGGTGGATATGACGGCGGATCGCACGCGAGCACGCGAAATCGGTTCTTTGGCGTCCGCCATGCGGTATGCCGGGGTGGACAAGGGTCTGGTGGTAACGCTTCGCGAGCGCTCGACGATCGAGGTTCCCGAGGGAATGATCGAGGTCGTGCCCGCGTGGCATTGGGCGCTTATGGGCGCCTGGGAATAGAGGGCCGCGGACCTTACTGTAGGGGCAGACTTTTCTGTACTGCGCCACGGGTATACAGGCGCTGCTTTCGCAGCCGCTTTGCATCGGCCCGGCGTTGGGACTCCTGGTGTTTGCCGGCATTCAATGCCCGCATGGAATCCTGTTTAACTTGTTAAACTTCTCCGAATGCAGAAGGTGATGCACGGTGGCACGCATCAACCCGTTTAAGCCAACGGCAGGGATGAACCCGCCCGAACTCATTGGGCGAGACGAAATTCTTGACGACTTTATCGAAGCACTTGAAAACGGCCCAGGCGCTCCCGACAGGCTACTGCGCGTCTCCGGGGTTCGTGGCGTGGGCAAGACCGTGCTTCTCAACGCATTGGGCGATGTCGCACGCGAATACGGGTTCCACGTGGTTGATGTCGCTGCGAACGCAGGTTTTTGCGATCGCATTCTCGGCGCCCTTGCGCGGAATCGCGAAGTGTCTTCTCTGTCGATATCGCCTTCGATTCCGGGCGTGAGCCTGGACTCCGTTGGAATATCCAAGTCGGCGACGCAGCTGGGACAGGCCATGTACGAGGCTTCGTGCAACGGAGGCCTCCTTATCACGCTCGATGATATTCAAGACGCGCCGCTCGATGAGATGCGCGAATTGGGTAACGAGATCCAGCTGCTGGTGCGCCAGGGTGCGAACGTTGCCTTCGCCTTCGCGGGGTTTCCTGCCTCGGTCGACGGCGTTGTGATGGGTGAGACGTTGACGTTTTTGCAGCGCGCCAAACATGTCGAGCTCAAGCGCCTTATGGACTTCGAGGTTGGCGATTCGTTTGAGGAGACGATGGTGCGCGCGGGCAAGTCCGTCGCGCCCGGGGTGGCCGACGCTCTTACCGCGGCGGCAACCGGTTACCCTTTCATGGTGCAGCTTGTCGGTTACTACACGTGGCAGTCTGCTTCGCGCCGCGGTTCTGATGCGGTTGAGCTGCGCGATGCGCAAAAGGGCATCGCGACGGCACGAAAGAGCTTCGACAACATGGTGATTGAACCGGCGCTCAGGCGCGTCTCGGGCAAGCAGTTCGAGTACCTTGCGGCCATGGCGCGATGTGGGTTTGGCCTCGTGGCGTCTGGCGATATCGCGCGCGAGATGGGGGTCGACTCCACGTCCGTGAGCACCTATCGTCGCCGCCTCGTAGATGCGGCGCTCATCGAGGCGCCGTCATACGGCATGGTCAGCTTTGCAATCCCCTACATGCGCGAGTATCTGCTCGAGCATGTGAGGGAGTAGGGATGCCATCAGAAGCAGTCTTCAAGAAAGCTCTCTTTATGGGTAGCAGGGTCCTCGTCCAAATTGCCTGCCAATGAAACTGCAAGCTGATTCCGCGGTAGGCTGCTTGAGCATCCCATGCGCCCCCTGCTTCTTTAGCAGCGCTGAGGTCGACCGCGGTTCCCTATGAGGGTGCAAAGACGATGCGGCTTGTCGACTTGGAGGACGGGGAGATGATTTCTCGTCTAATAGGAGCCGTGCGTGCGGATCTCAGCGGCAGCTCGGTTCGGAAGAGTGGTAGATAATGAGGCAGATTGTCTGTGCGCGTTGCGGACGAAGAGTGCCAGTCAAGTGCGGCGTCATGCCGAGGCGGTGTACCTGTGGAGAAGAGTTCGAATGGGCGCCGTTGGACGGAACCGGCAGATTAGCCTCTGTCTTACTAGCCTTTGCCCTTCTCATGTCTCCGATTCTTGTCCTCATATGGCTTGCGCGGCAGCTTCTTCAAGATTCTATCGTTCTGTACGCTGTGGCGTTGATTGTTGTTTTCTACTGGTTTCGCGTATGCGAGACGCTGCTCGTTCGTTTTGGCGTGGTGCGTATGGCGGGCCTTGAGGTCGAATAATCGATGCCCCATCTTAGATTGAGCCGAAAGAGTCGACATGCGCAAGGCGGGCTCGATAGCGCTATCGCCCAAAGATGATGAGGACGCCTACTGCTGCGATGAAGGCGGTCTTCTTACGCATGGGCATCTCCTGCGGACGTAAGGCCAAGCGGTGGTATCTTTGAATCATTATATGGCCGCGCTTGAACAGCGGGTAACAAGCGGCGGGTTTATCTACTGGGTGGGGGGTTACCGTGGCGTTTGACTACAAGAAGGAATACAAGGAGTTTTATCTTCCGCCCAAGAAGCCGGGCATTGTAGAGGTGCCCGAGATGACGTTTCTTGCGGTGAGAGGGCATGGCGACCCCAATGAAGAGGGCGGGGCGTACAAGGATGCACTCGAGATGCTCTACGGCGTGGCGTACACCATCAAGATGTCCAAGAAGGGCGATCATCGCATTGAGGGTTACTTTGACTTTGTAGTGCCTCCGCTAGAAGGATTTTGGTGGCAAGACGGCGTGTTTGGCGTGGACTACGCGCGCAAGGAGGACTTCAACTGGATCTCTGCCATTCGCGTGCCGGATTTTGTGACGCGCGGTGAGTTTGAGTGGGCCGTTGAAGAGGCGACTGCCAAGAAAAAGCGCGACTTTTCTCAGGTGGAGCTGCTTACCATTGAGGAGGGACTGTGCGTTCAGTGCTTGCACGTAGGTCCCTATGATGATGAGCCGGCGACCGTTGAGGCGATGCGCGCGTTCGCCGAGGAGAGCGGTTATGCTGAGGATTTTTCTGACGAGCGCCTGCACCATGAGATCTACCTCAACGACGCCCGTCGCACTGCGCCCGAGAAACTCAAGACGGTGATCAGGCATCCGGTTTGTAGGGCTTAAGCGCCAGAATGGCGACGGGATTGCTTTGTGCACTTCTAGAGGCCCCAAGGCGAGTTTCACCCCTATACTGGTACCCATCGAAGATAAAAACACAGCGCCCGTCGGGTAGTCGGGCCGCGGGCGTCCGCCCGCCAGTAACCTGCCTCCTTGGTTGTCCCTTCTTCGCGTAGCCCTACATAGAAGGAGGTCGCGGCTATGCGGAAGAGAGAAGTCTCATCGACCCTGACGGTCTACCATGACGGTCAGTTTTGGGTGGGCGTGGTCGAGCATGTCGAGAGTGGCATGCTGAGCGTTGCGCGCGTGGTATTTGGCGCGGAGCCATCGAATGAAGAAATCTATACATGGGTGCTTGAGCGTTGGATGAGCTTGCATCTAAGTGCGGCGACGGAACCGGTTGAATCTCATCAAAACCGGCTGCCTGGCAATCCCAAACGCCGTGCGCGTGAAGCAGCGAAGGCCTTGCATATGCGAGGTGCCTCAACCGCATCTCAACGTGCGCTCGCTCGTGAGCGGGAACGCTCGAAGGATGAGGCCCGATCAGAGCGTACGGCGCGCGGCAGGGAAGAGACGTTCGCGCGATGGGAAAAACGCCGCGAGAAAAGGCGTCGCAAGCATCGCGGGAAATGAACAGTTACGTCTCTGCCCGCAGGGCGTGGCTGGTCTATCTGGATGAATGGAAGGCGGGGCCGCCAGCCGGACTCTCGAGTAAGCTCGCATAATCCGTTCTATTAATGCGAGGATTGAAAAAACGCATTGCCCCATGCTTGTTTTCGGAAGGATGGTGACCCTATGGGCTGGATAGAAGGGTTGAATGCCTCTGTGGACTACATAGAGGAGCATCTTGACGGTGACGTCGATATCGCGCGTGCGGCGTCTTTTGCGTCTTGCACCGAAGGGCAGTTCCGGAGGATGTTCTCCTATCTTGCGGAGATGGGGCTGGCGGAGTACGTGCGCAAACGTCGTTTGTCGTGTGCCGCGCTCGATTTGTCTAGGGGCGAGCGCGTGCTCGATGTGGCGGTGCGGTATGGCTACTCTTCGCCAACGGCGTTCAATCGAGCATTCCAAGAGGCCTTTGGCGTATCTCCCAGTGAGGCAAGGCGTCCCGGCGCTCCTCTTCTCGTTTTCCCGCGGTGCACGTTCGCCCTTACCGTTACGGGTGCGGAGCCCTTGTCGTGGAGGGTTGTGTCTCAGCCGGGAATGCGCCTCGTGGGAATAGCGGCATTCTGCGGTGGCGCTCAGGGCAATCCGCTAGTTCAAATGTCCTCTTCAGGCAGAGAGGGCTTGAGCAATCTCTGGGAGAGTGCTTCGCAAGATGGGGTTATCGAGCAGCTGATCGCGCTGACGGATGGGTCGGGGCCTCAAGGAATCCTCGGCGTCAACGTGTGCAAGGACGATGGCCAAAGCTATCAGATAGCCGTTGCATCGTCTCGCGAGGCGCCGGCGTGGGCGGATGAGATCCATGTTCCGGCTGGGCTTTGGGCCGTATTCGACTGCACGGGTCCTTGCAGCACGGCGACGGCAGAGCACTATCGCAGGGTCTACTCCGAGTGGCTGCCTTCGTCAGGCTACGGGCTGTCGGGTGACGTAAGTATCGAGGTGTATCCGCAAGGCGATTTCTCGTCCACGTCATATCGCAGCGAGATATGGATGCCCATCTCGAAGAGGCCCGGCGCATAGCCATCCTTCCTTCTGTTCGTTGCGGGTTGACCGCGTGGTTCGTCCGTGAGGACGAGGAGAAGGAGGAGTACAACAATGAAAGAAACCCGTACCGGTGGAGCTTATCAACCTGTTGGCGGGTTGATGACGGCCGGACTCATGCTCGCGTTGTTTATCGCTGCGCTTGATTCCACCGTGGTGGCAACGGCGCTGCCGACGATTTCGGCCGCCTTGGGTGGAGCGGCGCATTATGCCTGGCCTATGACTGCATATCTTGCTTCAAGCACTGTGTCCACGCTCCTATGCGGCGGCCTTGCGTTTCATTTTGGCTTGAAGCGAACGTATGCGTTTGGCCTGGCTCTCTTTGCTGCGGCGTCTGCGCTGTGCGCCGTGGCTCCCACCATTGAGGCGCTTGCCGCGTTTCGCTTGCTCCAGGGTATTGGCGGCGGCTTGTTAGAGGCCGGCGTCTTCATAGCCGCTGCCATGATGCTTCCGCCGCGCGATAGGGGTCCCTATCTTGGGGCGGCGTCCGCCATGTACGGCGTGGCGAGCGTTATCGGTCCCGTGATTGGAGGGGCCGTCGCCCAGGGTTTGTCTTGGCATGTCATTTTTGTTGTGAATATTCCGATCGCGATTGTCGCGTTTGCACTATCGTCGAGGAGTCTGCCGGGCAGGGGCGATGGGCACCGCTCGGCGCAATTCGATGCGGCGGGAAGCGCGCTGGCATCGTTGAGCGTATTAAGCCTCGTTGCCGTGTTCAGTTTGGCGGGCGGCGCGTTCCCCTTGGTATCTCCCCGGGCAGCCGCTCTTATAGCGCTATTTGTTATCCTCACGTTTGCCCTGTACAGGGTTGAGGCTGCTGCGAGTGTTCCCGTGATTCCCATGGGGCTGTTCTGCCGCCCTCGGGTTGTCGCAGGATTCATCTCGGGCTTCTGCGTGCAGTTTGCTCTCATGGCGGGCGTGACGTATCTGCCGCGGCTTTTGCAGGAATCGATGGGTATCGCCGCCGCCTCATCGGGTGCGGCGCTCATTCCCATGACGCTTGCCCTCATGCTTGGAAGTAACGTGTCGGGCGCCCTGTTCAGGAAGAATGGCAGGCTTCGTGCGCTTGCGGTGAGATCTTCGTTCGTAATCTTAGCTGCGGCTGCAGCGTTCATTGTTGGGGCGCAAAGCCTGACCGCACCCCTGGTTACATTGCTCGCGGCGGCGCTTGGCCTGGGCGTCGGCGTGGGAATGCCGGTTTCCAATCTATCGGCGCAGACGGGGGCAGATGCCCGCGACGCTGGCAGGGTAACATCCACGGCGATGTTCTTTAGGGGATTTGGCGGAACCGTATCCACTGCTGTGTGCGGAATGCTTGCCCCCGCTGCATCCCCTGCCGGCACCACTTGGGTATTTTGCGCTGTGCTTGTGTCTGCGGTGGTGGGCCTTGCGGTGTCGATTCCTATTGCAAGGAGAATCTCGTCCTAACTGATTTCAAGGTGATGCTTGCGTTGGCGCCTGCCTTACTTATCCGTTGCATTCCACCTGCGCAGATTGGGCAAGACCGCCCCCAAAAGCGATGCGCATTCGTCCACTGACCAGCCCATGTGCTCCGCCATGCGCGGCGCGCAGTCCTCGATCATCTCTTCCATGGTGGTCTCGTAGGTGTACGCGCCCTGGTCGTAGCACCAGCGGCAGAAGTCTTCGGTCTCGGTGCCGTCTGCTTCGTGCCCATGCTGATCGGGTCCGGTGAACATCATGCCGCAGCTTTGACAGTAGTGCTCCGGCATGTCGAGCAGTCGCATCACGGGCACCTCGAGCTCGCGAGCGATGAGCTTGATCATGTCGATGCTCGGCTCCGTCGCTCCAGTTTCCCAGCGACTTACCGCTTGACGTGTGATGTAGAGCCGCGAGGCGAGTTCCTCTTGGGTGAGACCGCGTTCGCGGCGCAGTTGGGCAAGGGCGTCTTTGAGCAAGATCATGGCGATTCTCCTTTAGGTGGGCATTGGGTTTAAGGCCCGTTTCTTTCTCGCGATTATCTCGTGCCGCATGTGGCCCGTCGAGCAACGCTTTGTTGCGCTATCCCTTTTTACGGGTCGCGATCGCCCCGGCGATGGCTGCGATGAGGACGAAGGGCGCGATGCGGACGAAGATCCACTCGAAGCCGTGGAGCATGGTGCCCGCGATCGCGTATTCGGGGTTGGTGAAATTCCAGTCGAGATATGATTCCCCAATCATTCCAAGCGCCAGGAGGATAAGGGCTACGGCGACGGCGAGCGATATGCACAGCGTGTTCAAGGCTCGGCGCTTTAATTCCTGAGCCCGCGCAAACTGCGCGTTGAGCACTTCGAGTTTTTCGGAGAGGGCTTGCAGGCTGTCCGGCTCAGAAGCGATGACCGTCTTGCCTAAAAGGGTGCTTACAGGCGTATCGAGCACCTCGCCCAGGGAAAGGAGCATCTCCGCGTCGGGCACCGAGAGACCGCGTTCCCATTTGGATACGGTCTGCTTCACCACGTTCAGCTTGATTGCGAGCTCCTCTTGGGACAAGCCCTTCTGTTTCCTGAGTTCGCGGATGTTCTCGTTTAACATGGGGAGCCCTTTCTCTCGCTGGGACTTACGATACCGCAATATTGCTCATGGCACGTCCGTTGCTGCAAGCAACGGTTTGTAACAGCGGGCCGTAGCGGTGCGATTGCGTGAGGGCGTGTGCTGATGAGGGTGTAGCTTGCGAAAGCGGGAAAGGGTGGGCGTTTTCGATTTGGGGTCCGTTTTGTCATCATTGCGAGTGAGCAAAGATGAGCCCTTCGGTTTCTTCGGCGCTTGCCTCATAATGACGGTATAGCTGAAAAACGGCACCAGGCTCGCGTAGCCCGGCACCGCCTAGAAACCCGCGGATGGCGTGCAGGGGCGCCGAAAAAGCGGGTATACTAGTAGCGACTTGGGAGGCGTACGCCCTCCTGGAGTAGAAGCAGTGGGGTGAAACCCGCACGAACAGCCGCTCCGGCACAGGGCGGCTGTTCCCTTATATGGCGAGTTTCACCCCTATATCGCTAGCGAGCGATAAGGAAGAGCAGCACGATCGATAGAACGAGCGCTGATGCCGCAATAAGCAGCGCGGTGATTTTCGCCATGGGAACCCTCCTAACCCCCTGCAAGGACTCGGAGGGCACCGCCCATGTCGCTGCCTCTATTATAGCGCAATACGCGAACGTGTGTTCTATAGTTTTATTAAAAGAGGATAGTTTTCTCAGCGACTAACGGCATGGCTTTCGCATCGTGCTCCCACTGCGATGATTTTCCGTAATAAGGGGAGCAAATTCCCGCTCATCGTCCGCTCAAGCAATCTACCTGCGGAATGCAACCGCTGGGTGCCTGTAAGTTGCGTAAAATGAAGCCTCAAGTTGGTGGTTTTCGACGCGTGGCTACCGTAGTGTGTAAGTCGCCGGCAGGAATACGCCAAACGCTTGGGACGCCGCGCCCGCTCCAAAACGGGCCGCAAGTCGCGTCCCGGGCAAACGAGAGGACCCACCATGAGTTTTCGCGACAATCTCCAGCATCTGCGCGCCACGCGCAACATGACGCAAGAGCAGCTTGCCATGCTTCTTGGCGTGTCACGCCAGTCCGTCACCAAGTGGGAGGCGGAGAAGTCCTATCCAGAGATGGACAAGCTCATCAAGATCTGCCAGATATTCGAGTGCTCGCTCGATGATCTCGTCCAAGGCGATCTCACCGACCGCGCCCCGGTGCCGGATGCCAAGGCGATGCCAGCCGGTCCCGCGACCGACGTTTGCGGCTACGACGAGCATACGCGTCGCTTCGCGAGGCGCGTTCCAACGGGTGTCGCCGCTTTTGTGCTGGGCGTGGTGGGGCTTGTGCTGTTTGAGGAAGGGACGGCCCTGCGCGGCCTGTTCAATAGCGGCATGGCGGCTAGTTGGGGAGAGCTTTTGGGCCTCGGTGCCCTGTTCGCCGGAGTGCTCGCGGGCGTCGGCATCTTGGTCTCTGCCGGCATGGAACACTCCGCCTTTGTGAAGGCGCATCCCTTTATCGAGGATTTCTATACGGACGAGGACCGGCTCCAGGCGCGCCAAGTGCTGGTGCGCGGTTTGGTCGCCGGTCTTATGTTCATCATGATGGGGATTCTTCTGGGCAACTTCATCGAGCATCAGTCTGGTGCGGAGGCCCCCGCGGGCGCCGCGCTGCTCGCGCTGGTAGCGGTTGGCGTGTGGTTGATTGTCTACGCGGGCATGATGTACGGTCGTGTGGATATCAACGAGTACAACCGCGATGCGGTGGAGGAGCTTGAGGTCGAGGACATCGCGCGGATTGATGTGCCCGAGACGGTTCGCGATGAGCTGCGTTTAGCCAAGCGCATGCACAAGAAGATCGAGACCGCCTGCGTCGTCATCATGCTCGTCTCTACCATCTTTACCCTTATCTGGTTGTTCATGGGACCTTCGCTCGCCGGGACCACCTGGGACGCTATTGGTAGCGGTCACGCGGCTGCGGATTCTCCCGTCAGCTACTTCTGGCTTCCTTTGGTCATCGGCGGCATTCTGTGCGCTATCGTGTCGATTGTGCTCAAGGGCATCGATGGCGATCGCTAGCCATTCGATAGGGGATGGGAGCTGACTCGGGGTTGATGGTTGGCTAGTGCAGCAAGCTCCATGCAGCGTAACCAATCACGCCGCCCATGACCGTCGCGGCAAGCATGGTCAGCACGTCGTATGCCAGGCGGTGGCGCGTTGGCCATGCGCGGCGCGGCAGTGCCCGCGGGTCGCGATCGATCTCATCTTCGCCGTTCATGAACGCGAGGATCTCGCGATAGGTCACCAGGTCGTTCTCGCGTTTGATTTGCTCTAGGATCGCCGCCACAACAAGTGCCGCGACGGCGGGCAGAAACGCGACCGCGGAGGCGATGCCAACTCCCCAAGCCTCTTCCATCCAAACGAACGCCGGCGACAGTATGAGCGCGAACGCCGCGGCTAGCAGTAAAAGCATCAGCACGGCGAGTCGCATCATCCTCGTCCCCATACGCTTGCGGTCCCTCTCAACGGCCTCTTCCATAACGGTCACGTCTCCCTTCACGAGCGTGTCTATGGAGGTGCCGAATAGGATGCTCAGCATAAGCAGGCTCTGCACGTCTGGATAGGTTTTATCCCGTTCCCAGTTCGAGATGGTCTGGCGCGATACGTAGAGCTTTTCGGCAAGCTGTTCTTGGGAGAGGCCCATCGCTTCGCGTCTTGTCTTGATCTGGTTGCTGATATCCATCGTCACCTCCCGGTCGTGAAGAAGCGTCCCGCGGAAGTGCCGGGAGCGCCATCTAATCTGCTGTACATCTTACGAAAACGGGTGCCGGCAGCGCTGCAAAATCTGTTGTACATGCCTCTGAACAGGGAAAAGAATCCAAATATAAATTGAGCGCCGGAGTGCTTGCCCTTGATCGGGGGCTCGTTTGCACTCGCGGCGCTCTGCAGACATATGGCTGCTGGCGATTTAACTCTTGTCGTTTTTTGGCGCGTCTTCCTTTTTTGGCAGGCGCCCCGCGCGCTTGAGGGCGTCGCGCAAGATCCACTCCACCTGGCCGTTGGCGCTGCGCATTTCATCGTCAGCCCAGCGTTGCACCGCCTCCCAGATGGCGGGGTCTATGCGAAGGGGGTATTGCTTGCGTGCCATGTAAGCTGCCTCGTGAACTCGTGTTGTGTCTTATGTGACCTTACCAGAGATGCCGGCGCCCCCACTGGGAGAGCTCCGGCATTACATGTGATATTGATTAGTAGAGTGAGCCGGCGTTGAGAACGGGGTGCGCCTCGGATTCGCCGCAGAGAACCACCATGAGGTTGCTTGCCATCTGCGCCTTGCGCTCCTCGTCCAGCTCGATGGTGCCGCCGGCTGCCATCTCCTTGACGGCCATATCGACCATGGAGACCGCGCCTTCCACGATCTTCTTGCGTGCGGCGATGACGGCTTCCGCCTGCTGGCGGCGCAGCATCGCCTGGGCGATCTCGGGTGAGTAGGCAAGGTGGGTGAGGCGCGCGTCGTCCACGGTTACGCCGGCGGGGGCCAAGCGCTGGGACAGCTCGTGCTTCAGGGCGGTGGAGACCTCTTCCACGTTGGCGCGCAGGGTGATGGCGTCCATGGAATCGGAATTCTCCTCGGCATGGTCGTAGGCGTAGATGCTCGCCACATGGCGCAGCGCGGTCTCAGCCTGCATGGCTACGTAGCTTTGGTAATCGTCCACGTCAAAGAGCGCCTTGGCGGTATCGGCTACATGCCACACCACCACGTTGGCGATCTCGATGGGGTTGCCCATCTTGTCGTTGACCTTGAGGCGCTCGCCGTTCAGGGTGCGCACGCGGGTGGAGATGGTGGTGGGGTTGCCCTTGGCGGCCTTCTGAGCTGCGGCCTTGGCGGCTTTGGAGTCGCTCATCTCGAGTTCCAGCATCTCGCCGATACCCGCACTGCCGCCCATGCTCCTGCTGTAGAAGGGGTTTGCCCAGAAGAAGCCCTCGTCGCGGACGGTGCCAACGTATTTACCAAAGAGGATGCATACGCGCGCTTGGCCGGGTTGCAGAGAGAAAAAGCCGCTCAACGGGATAAACCACAGCAAGAAGGCAAAGATGCTGACCCCTAGCCCCCAACCGTAGACGGCGGGCGTGTCGATGCCCTCCGGCGTGCCGGCCATGCCCGCGACGCTCCAGATGAACAGGCCAACAATTACTGCAAGCAGCACGGCGACTATGGCGAGCATGCCGTATCCGCTCTTGGCCTTGATTTTCTTTTCCACGCTCATCGAAGTTCCTCCTCGACTCATTCGCCCGCGTTTGCGTGACGGCCCGGGCGCCGTCCTGTTGTTCCGTGGGGGAGGACGACCCCCAATACGAAGCTTTCCGTGCGCTTCGTTGGTCTCATTGTGATATCACATTGAAACCAAGTCAAGAGAGCAATTCCTCAAGAATGCGTAAAGTGTTCTGTAGTGAACACATTATGGGGATGAAGAACGGATCTGCTTGCCGCTATCTAAATGTCATAAAGTTGATAGCAGCATTTGGCGTCCGCAAGGGCAGCGCTCTTAATTCGAAAGGGGCGATGTCCTATGGTCGATATCGTGATCGAATTACTAGAGCTTGCATGTGCGGCTCTAAACGCCCTGACAGCTTTCTTTGAATTGCTGCAGCAGCGAAAAACGATTGAGAAGCGGCGCGCGAAAGGAGTGAGGATTAAAATGCCACGGCGATAACGTCATGGCATAAAAGCGGGGCTTCGGCGTTGCAGCGCCTAGGCCCCCAATCCAAATCACCGGGCGCTGCCGAACGAGAGAGCGGACGCCAGATGTTTCTTAGATAATAGCACCTTGTTGCATCTTGAATGTGTACGTTGTGGGTATTGCAACGCGACCCCTGTCCGCGCCCGTGAGCGGCAACTGGGGCTCAGCGTTGCTAGGGTGACCGATTTCGGCTTTCTTGACCGCGCGCTATCGTCCCTGCTATGCTCGTCTAAGCGCCCGCTCGTAGTGAAACCGAGCCCCATGCGAGGGCGTCCCTTCTCGTAGATTGGCAACCATGCGCTTCTAAGACATTTCAACATCGCCGGCGCTGCCGGTTTGGAGTCCGCACCGCCGCGTCCCGCGCGCGCAAAGGTGCCCGCTGTTTGGCAGGGCGCGGCTCGAAATGTCACAAGGAGATATGCATGCAGCTTTCACTTCAATCCATTACGTATACCTATTCATCGTCCGCGGAACCCATTTTGCACAACGTGAGCGTGGTCTTTCCCCAGGGCTGGACCGGTCTTTTGGGCGATAACGGCTGCGGTAAAACCACGCTTGCAAAAATCGCATGTGGTCATCTGGTGCCTCAAGGAGGCGTGGTGACGGGTCCCTCCGTTGCCTTGCTGTGCTCCCAGGAGACGGCTCTTGCGCCTGAAAACCTCTATGATTTTGCTGCGGCATACGATCGAGAAGCGCGTGGCCTGCGCTGCGAACTCGCCCTAGAGGACGATATGCCCTGGCGTTACGACGAGCTTTCATGCGGGGAACAGAAAAAGATCCAGATCGCCTGCGCGCTGTGGGCGAAGCCTGACGTGCTGGTCTTGGACGAGCCTACCAACCATATCGACGCTGCCGCGCGATCTTGCCTTATGACGGTGCTGCGCCACTTTGACGGCATAGGCATCGTGGTGAGTCATGACCGCGAGTTATTGGATGGCCTGGTAGACCGGTGCGCGTCATTCGAGGCGGGTGCCGTGCGGGTGCGGCCAGGCGGCTTTACGCGGGCGAGCGGCCAGCGCGATCTTGAGAGAACGGCATCGATGCGCGAAAGGCGCCGCGCCAAGGAGCAGCTTGATCGACTTGTGGTCGAGAAGGACAAGCGCGCCCATGAAGCCGCTCGGGCGGACGCGCGCATGTCAAAGCGGCATATCGATCCAAAAGACAGGAGCGCCAAGGCGAAAATCGACCTCGCGCGCTTCAGCGGGCAAGACGGAAAACGGGGTCGGCTCTCCTCTCAGTTGGAGGGGCGCCTTGATGCCGCGCGCGAACGGCTGGCGCACGCCCGGGTCGAAAAGCGCTACGACGGCGACTTGTGGCTCGACGTGGCCCCGGCGCCGCGACGCGTGCTGATACGTTCCGGCGCGCGCGATATTCCGTGCGGGCCCGGTGTGCTGCACCTCCCTGACCTCTATGTGGGCAATACGGACCACATCGCCATCACGGGCCCCAACGGGGCGGGAAAGTCGACGCTTCTAGAACATCTTCGTCCACATGTTCCGGATGACATCGCTTGGCTGGATATTCCGCAGGAATTGGACGAGGAGCTCGCGCGCAGCGTGGTCGAGCGCGTGAGGGCCTTATCTTCCGGAGAGCGCGGCCGGGTGCTCAGCGTGGTGGCGCAGCTCAATTCTGATCCGGCTCGCATACTGGAGGGATGCGCAACCAGTCCGGGGGAGATGCGAAAGCTGCTGTTGGCGCTGGGGGTTTTGTCGTCGCCCGCCCTCATAGTGATGGACGAGCCGACCAACCATTTGGACCTTCATTCGGTCGAGGCGCTAGAGCGGGCTCTTGCAGGATACCCGGGAGCGCTGCTGCTGGTATCGCATGACGAGCGGTTTTTAAATGCGTGCACATCGGTCAGGTGGAACATATTGGATGGTAGGGTTCAAAAGTATGAATAGGATAGACACTTTATTGTATGAAAGCGTGAGATAAAACCTATGTAGATGATGGAGTTAGCCACATCTAAATTGCTCCAAAATTGTAGGAGTTGGGGGCGTACGCCCATGCCCGCCTATGTTATTCTTACGAACATGGGTGATTTCTCGGTGAATGGTCTTAATTGACGCCCGAGCGCGCATCTTATGCCCTGAACGGTGCCTTATGCATGGTTAAACGGCTTATTGCCTGATGGGTTTAATTAAGTATGCGTTGGGCTGTTGGTTTTCCCATACATCGAGGTCCAATATATTCGCGCGCGAGCCCCCAACGCGCGCAACGTTGACTCTAGGAGAGTGGTCACAAAAATGCAGGAGGCATGGGAAGGCTTCGAAGGCGGCAATTGGCTGAACGAGGTTGACGTCCGCGACTTTATCCAGAAGAACTACACCCCCTACGAGGGCGACGAGTCGTTCCTCGTCGGTCCCACCGAGCGCACCACCAAGCTGTGGGACGACGTCATGGCTCTGCTCCTCAAGGAGCGCGAGCAGGGCGGCGTGCTCGACATGGACACCAAGACCGTTACCGGCATCGTGAGCCACCCCGCTGGCTACATCGACGCCGCTCACCCCGAGCGCGAGACCATCGTTGGTCTTCAGACCGATAAGCCGCTCAAGCGCGCCCTGCACGTCAACGGCGGTATCCGCATCTCCATGCAGGCTGCTGCCCAGCACGGCTATGAGATCGACCCCGAGGTTGTCGAGAACTACACCTTCAACCGCAAGACCCACAACGCCGGCGTCTTTGACGTGTACACCCCCGAGATGCGCGCTTGCCGTTCCGCTCACATCATCACCGGTCTGCCCGATGGCTATGGCCGCGGCCGCATCATCGGCGACTACCGTCGCGTCGCCCTGTACGGTATCGATTACCTGATCAAGGACAAGGAGGCCCAGAAGGCTTCCACCCCCAAGGTCATGACCGAGGAGAACATCCGCGACCGCGAGGAGCTGCAGGAGCAGATTCGCGCCCTGGGCGAGCTCAAGATGATGGCCGACTTCTACGGCTTCGACATCTCCAAGCCGGCCAAGAACACCCAGGAGGCCATCCAGTGGATGTACTTCGCCTACCTGGCTGCCGTCAAGGAGCAGAACGGCGCCGCCATGTCCATCGGCCGTACCTCCACCTTCATCGACATCTATGCTGAGCGCGACCTCAAGAACGGTACCTTCACCGAGGAGCAGATCCAGGAGTTCGTCGACCACTTCATCATGAAGCTGCGTATGGTCAAGTTCGCCCGTACCCCCGAGTACCAGAACCTGTTCTCCGGCGATCCCCAGTGGGTCACCGAGTCCATCGGCGGCATGGGCGTCGACGGCCGCACCCTGGTCACCAAGATGAGCTTCCGCTACCTCCACACCCTGGAGAACATGGGCACCAGCCCCGAGCCCAACCTGACCGTCCTGTGGTCCACCAAGCTGCCCCACGCGTTCAAGGAGTTCTGCGCCAAGGCCTCCATCGCCTCCTCGTCCATCCAGTACGAGAACGACGACGTCATGCGCGTTTACCACGGTGACGACTACGCGATCGCCTGCTGCGTGTCCTCCATGCGCGTTGGCAAGGAGATGCAGTTCTTCGGCGCTCGCGCCAACCTGGCCAAGTGCCTGCTCTACGCGCTCAACGGCGGCGTGGACGAGGTCTCCAAGAAGCAGGTCGGCCCCAAGTTCCGCGCCGTTGAGGGCGATACCCTGGACTTCGACGACGTCATGGAGAAGTACAAGGACATGATGCAGTGGCTGGCCGGCGTGTACGTTAACTCGCTGAACATCATCCACTACATGCATGACAAGTACTGCTACGAGCGCATCCAGATGGCCCTGCACGACAAGCACGTTCACCGCTGGTTCGCTACCGGCATCGCAGGCCTCTCCGTTGTCGCCGACTCCCTGTCCGCCATCAAGTACGCGAAGGTCCACCCCGTTCGCGACGAGCAGGGCATCATCGTCGACTTCGAGATCGAGGGCGACTTCCCCAAGTACGGCAACGACGACGACCGCGTCGACGTCCTTGCCCACGATATCGTGCACCAGTTCATGGAGTACATCCGTATGAACGACACGTATCGCAACTCCGTCCCCACCACCTCGGTTCTGACCATCACCTCTAACGTGGTCTACGGCAAGAAGACCGGTGCTACGCCTGATGGCCGCAAGGCCGGCGTGCCCTTCGCCCCCGGTGCCAACCCCATGCACCAGCGCGATACCCACGGCGCCATCGCTTCGCTGTCCTCCGTCTCCAAGCTTCCGTTCCGCGACGCTCAGGACGGCATCTCCAACACCTTCTCCATCATCCCCGGCGCGCTGGGCAAGGAGGACCAGGTGTTCTTTGGCGATCTGGACCTCTCTGGTGACATCGAGATCGAGAACGTTGTTCCCTGCTGCGACTGCACCGACTCCTCCGCTCCCGAGGGCGCGTGCGACTGCGAGTAAATCGTTTTGATCGGCGGGCGAGAGGCTGTTGGCTTTTTGCCCGCTTGCTTTGCAATCTGTGCTGCGACTCGCACATTTTTGCAGCGTATGGACGTTGCGTACGATTGCAAAAATGTCATTGTCTTGGTGGCAATGACTCCATATCGAGATATAATCTCGATAGCGACTTTGGTACCGGGCCCGCATCGCGGGCATAGAAGGAGGCTCACATGAAGGTTTCTGACGTCCCCCAGACTCAGGCAGACAACCTGGTTGGCATGATCGACGCTTACGCTGAGAAGGGTGGCCACCACCTGAACGTCAACGTGTTCAATCGCGACACCCTGCTTGACGCCCAGGCTCACCCTGAGAAGTATCCGCAGCTGACCATTCGCGTTTCCGGTTACGCTGTCAACTTCCACAACCTCACCAAGGAGCAGCAGGACGAGGTTATCTCTCGTACCTTCCACGAGGGCATGTAATAGCTGCTCTAGCTACTTTATATAGTTGGGTTGCTTGCAAAGCCGCCGGGTGGACGTTTGTCCGCTCGGCGGCTTTTTCACTGCGGGAGCTTTAGGGCTGGCGTTAATGGGCGCTGGGAATGCGAGCAGAGTGGTGCGTTTGCTATCCGTTGCGCACCCGCCGCGCGCTTATGACGGATAATTGCACAAATTTTGAAATTCCCTTTGTATGCCCTAGGTAGGCATGGCGTCTGCCAGCTGTTTTTAAGGTCAGGCGGGGGCGCCTACTATGCCTTCTCGGCAAACGATGCGATTATCCGTCATAAGTGCGCGCCGTTACTGCGGTCAGCACCTCAAAAGCGATAAAACTAGAAGAGGACGAACGCGATAAAGAGCAGCAGTGCAAGCAGGCAGATGTTGATCACGCAGAACCAGAGTAGGTAGCGACCAGTTTGAGCGTGGGGCATACGGGCGTAGATGCGCAGCGAGATAAGACTCGCGAGCGACGCGATGGGCGTGCCGAGTCCTCCAATGTTGGTGCCAAGCAGCAGCGCCTGCACATTGTCGGTAAAGCCAGAAAGCATAATAGCGGCGGGAACGTTACTTATAATTTGGCTGGCAAGTGCGGAGACCAGCACTTCGCGCCCCTCCATAATGCCGCCGATGAAGGATGAGACCGAGCCGATTTGCTTGAGGTTACCAACAAAGACGAAGAAGCAAATGAACGTGACGAGCAAGCTCGCGTCTAGGCTCATAAAGACACGCCGATCAAGGACGAGGCATGCGGCGGCGACGGCGGCGCAACAGAGCTGCCATGAGATGGCGTGGCCAACGCATGCGATGCAAAGTGCAAAGAGCATAAGGTAGAGCGCGAGAAGCCGCGGGCGTACAGGGGATGTTTCTCCGCGATTCACGTCTTCAAGATGCTCGGTTGGAACCAACAGGGTGAGAGCGATGCAGCATAGGTAGCTGAGCGCCCCCACCGGAAGAACCGTCGCAAAGAACGCGCCTAAGTCCATGCTGAACGCGGAGACTAAAAAGATGTTTTGGGGATTGCCGATGGGGGTGCACATGGAACCTAGGTTTGCCGCGACGGTGATGGCGACAACGGTGGCGATGGTCGCGCGCGGGGTCGCTTGCATAAACAGGGCGAGGGCCAGCGGCACAAACGTGATGAGCGCAACGTCGTTGGTGACCAGCATGGCGGAGATAAAGACAACGTTGATAAGTATAAAAGTGAGCGTGCGGGCTGATCCAACGCGGGTCATGAGCCAATCGCGAATGGCGTTGAGAAGCCCCGCCCTTCCCAGACCTGCGACTACCGTCATCAGGCAGAACAACAGGCCTATGGTACGCATGTCGATATAGCCAATATAGGTAGAAAGCGTGGCGGGGGTGAGGGGGAAGGCCGCCATAGATGCAACCGCCGCGACGGCGGCGATAACTAAAACGGCTTCGGCTTTGATGAAGTCGCGAATGCGCGAACTAAGATCGGTCGACATGGTTGTTCCCCCGGTAGATGTGCAGCTTATCGATAATACGTCAAGGTAGAGGCTTTGTGCGAACGCGTTATTGCTTTATGCTCGCGGATAAACGCAGGGGGCACCGGCGGGAAGCGACGGCGGGCGCGTAACAACATGGAAACCAACCAATACCGTGGGTTTGACCATTGGCAGTTGGAGGCGTACCATGCAAACCCAATTAACTACAGAATAAGTAGGTAATTACTCGGGGAGCAAAGAGCCAAGGAGGCAAACCATGGGCCAGTACACGGACAATCCAAACCACACATTCCATTTCGACACCCTGCAGCTGCACGTGGGCCAGGAGCAGCCTGATCCGGCAACGGATTCGCGTGCGGTCCCAATCTATCAAACCACCAGCTATGTGTTTAAGAACTCGCAGCATGCGGCGGATCGATTCGGCCTGGCGGACGCGGGCAATATCTACGGACGCCTCACCAACACCACGCAATCCGTTCTCGAGGAGCGCATCGCGGCGCTCGAGGGCGGCGTGGCCGCACTGGCGGTGGCGTCCGGCGCCGCGGCGATTGCGCTGACTATTCAGGCCCTGGCCCAGGCCGGAGCTCACGTGGTGGCTCAGAAAACCATCTACGGCGGAACTTACAACCTGCTTGAGCACACGCTGGCGGCATTTGGCATCGAGACTACCTTTGTGGACGCTCATGATCTGGACGAGGTTTCTAAGGCGATTCGTCCCAACACCGCGCTGGTCTACCTGGAGACGCTCGGTAACCCAAATTCCGATATTCCAAATGTTGACGCTATCGCTAAGGTCACTCATGACAACGGTCTGCCCGTAGTGGTCGATAACACGTTTGGCACGCCGTATCTATTCCGTCCTCTTGAGCACGGAGCGGATATAGTGGTGCACTCCGCCACCAAGTTCATCGGCGGTCACGGCACAAGCCTCGGCGGCATTATCGTGGACGGCGGCACTTTCGATTGGGCGGCAAGCGGCAAATATGCTCCTATTGCAGCGGCGAACCCCAGCTACCATGGCATTTCTTTTGTCGATGCGGCAGGACCCGCGGCGTTTGCAACCTATGTGCGTGCAATCTTGCTGCGCGATGAGGGCCCGTGCATCTCGCCCTTCAACGCTTGGATTTTGCTGCAGGGTACCGAGACCCTTTCGCTGCGTCTTGATCGCCACATCGAGAACACCCGCCGCGTAGTAGAGTATCTTGCATCCAATCCGCATGTTGCGCGCGTGAACCATCCAAGCCTGCCCGACCACCCCGATCACGAGCTCTATGCCGAGTACTTCCCGCGCGGCGGAGCTTCCATCTTCACCTTTGAGATCAAGGGCGGTAAAGAGGCTGCGTGGAAGTTCATCGACCATCTGCAGGTGGTTAGCCTGCTGGCAAACGTAGCAGATGTAAAGAGCCTGGTGATCCATCCCGCGACTACCACGCATTCGCAGCTGACCGACGCGGAACTTGCCGACCAGGGCATCACACAGGCGACCATTCGCCTGTCCATTGGCACCGAGGCGGCGGACGATATAATTTGGGACCTTGAGCAGGCCTTTGCTTCGCTTGACGCTGCGGAGAAGTAACGGCGGCAAAACAAGCACATTGACGGGGCCGTGCGTGCTCTAGAATGGATGGGAACCATTCAAGTAAGGAGCACGCATGGCTCAGAAGATATTCGATGCGGATGCAGATGCCGCATCTTCTCAGTACGCCCTTGGACGCATTCATTCGATCGAGAGCATGGGCACGGTGGACGGCCCCGGTATTCGCTTTGTGGTCTTTACCCAAGGATGCCCCATGCGCTGCGCGTACTGCCACAACCCCGATACTTGGGCAGTGAACGCGGGTAGCATGGTTTCGGTCGAGAAACTTGTTCAAGAATTTGAAAGCAATCGGCAGTTCTACAAGTCCGGCGGCATCACCGTTACGGGTGGCGAGCCCTTGTTGCAGCCGGATTTCCTGGCCGATCTGTTCCGCGCCATGCACGAGAATCCCCGCGGCCGTGTTCACACGTGCCTTGATAGCTGCGGCTATGCCTATTCGCCCGAGCATCCGGAGCGCTTTGACGCTGTGTTGCGCGAGACCGATATGGTCTTGTTGGATATTAAGCATGCCGACCCAGAGGGTCATCGCGAGCTGACGGGTTGCGAGCCTGCGCGCATCATAGCGTTTGGGGATGAAATCGCCCGTCGCGGCATCAAGACCGTGATCCGCCACGTGATCGTGCCGGGTATTACCGATACGGTTGAAGAATGCGAGGCTCTTGGGCGCCTTATCGCTCCCTGGCGCAACGTGGTGGGCCTTGAGCTGCTGCCGTACCACACCATGGGTATTGTGAAATACGAGAAGCTCGGCATTCCCTACAAGCTCGAAGGCGTCCCGCAGATGGACAAGGCTCGGATTCCGGAGCTGCGCGCAGCGGTGCTGCATGGCATGCGTGCCGGCCGCGCTGCGGAGAAGAATGCTTACGGAGCGTAGAAAGAGGGCTCTCCGATTCGGCTATTGAAGAATCGGCATACAAGATGGTGTATTAGCGACCCGCGATTTCTCAAAATGGTATCCATGGGAAATCGCGGGGAGCAAATCGTCGCCAGTTGGTGCGGCGGCTGAGTGCCACGAGGTGGGTGGGGAAGGGTCTAATTCGAGTGATTGTGCTCCCTCCAGCAGTCATTAAGCCCGCCATCCTTTGGCATGGTTCCGCCCGTTATGGCTGGTCGTACTCGACCCATTCGAGAGGGGTATAGCGTCGCTTTGGTTATGGCGGGACTGCCTTCTGATGTTACGGATCTTATTGCTGGCGAGCGCGTAACGGTTTTACGCCGCGCACGCCAGCAGTATATAGGGCGTATCGAAGATGGCGAGGTGAAACTCGCGCTGCGTCGCACTGTCGAAGCGGTCGGCAAAACGATTGAGCCCGAGGCCCTTGAACTTGCCGCAGCTTCTATTGGTGGCTTTGCGTATATGTTGCAGCTTGTCGGCTACTTCATGTGGGAAGAGGCGTGGACGTCGCAGGTGATTACGGCTGAGGATGCACGGCGTGGCATCGCTGAAGCGCGTGAGGATTTTAGGCGTGGCGTTCTCGAGGCAACGGTGCGTGAGATGTCGGAAAAAGACCTGGCATTTGCATTGGCGATGTTGGATGATTCCGACGGCAGTCGGCTTGTTGACATAGCTGCTCGTATGGATGTGACAAACGGGTACGCGTCAACCTATAAGCGACGCCTGCTCAAGCAAGGCGTTGCTCGTGAGCGTCCCGGCGGGCGCTTGGATTTCGATATTTCCCTATTACGTGAGTATCTGGACGAGTTCTATACGGAGTGAGTTTCCACCAGTACGTTTCAGATAGGCATAACGCGATCGCAGCGCCGCCAACCCATCTTCTGGTTGACGCCGCAACTCAAATATGGGTTATGATTCCAGACGGAGAATAATGACCTGTGTTGCGGCGAACGGGGGTTCACGTGGTAAAACATGCGCTTCAAGATGGCTTTGATAGAAAGATAAGCTACCTGCGCATCGCCGTTACGGATAAATGCAACTTTCGCTGCGTGTACTGCATGCCCGCCGACGGCGTGCCTCCGCGCGCGCATGGCGAGTTGTTGAGTGCCGAGGAAATAGCCCGCTTTGTGCGTCTGGTCGCGGGCGAGGGCATCACGCGCGTGCGCTTAACCGGTGGCGAACCGCTGGTAAGCCATCGCATCATTCCGTTGATTGAAGAGATCCGCGCGATACCTCAGATCGAAGACATATCGCTCACAACTAATGGCGTGCTCCTGCCACGTCTGGCGCCAAAGCTGAAAGAGGCGGGGCTTGATCGCGTCAACATCTCGCTGGATACGTTAGATCCCGTCCAGTTTTCCAAGATCACCCGCTTGGGACGTCTGGAGCAGACCCTTGCGGGCATAGATGCGGCGCTGGAGTACGGGTTTGATCCCGTGAAGGTGAACTGCGTGATGGTTCGCAGGCTCAATCAAGACGTGTTTGGCATGGCGAGGCTTTCGATCGATCGTCCCGTACACGTGCGCTTTATTGAGTACATGCCCATTGGAAGCGATGAAAATCGCGGGTTTTGCGCAGCGGATGCTGGGGAAAACCCAGATGGCGAGCTTTGTCCCGAGCAATGGGACGCCAGCGATACCGTGCCCTCTAGCGAGCTGCGACAGATTATCGACGCCGCTGCCAGCGCTACGGGGGTAGGTGGGCTTGAGCCGGTGGATAACGCGCTTTTGCCCGACGGGGCGGGGCCGGCTCGCTATTGGCGTTTTCCGGGCGCTGCGGGCACGGTGGGATTCATCTCTGCCATGTCGAACCATTTCTGCAGCAGCTGCAACCGCATGAGGCTTACCGCGGACGGCTCTATTCGCCCATGTTTGTTTTCCGATGCGGAGTATCACGTGCGAGAGGCTTTGCGCTCGGGCGATGACGCGCGCGTTGTCGAGATTTTCCGCGACGCCGTCGCGCATAAGCCGCAAGAGCATGAGGTGATCGAAGGCACGGAGCGTTTCATGTCGCAGATCGGCGGTTGAGAAGGCGCGTCTTGCGCGGCAGTTGCGCAGCGGCGCGCTGGGTAGAATGGATGCACATCAAGACGGGCCCCGCCCGGGTTCTAGGGAGAATGCACATGACTCAGAACAATCCCCGCGATGCATATCGTGACGAGCTGACGCACGTTGACGAGTCCGGTGACGTCCGCATGGTCGATGTGGGCGATAAGGCCGTGACCCGCCGCATCGCCGTGGCGGAGGGCAGCATCCTCATGCATCCGGGGACCCAGGCCATGGTGCTCGAGGACCGCGCAAAGAAGGGCGACGTACTCGCCTGCGCGCGCGTGGCCGGAATCATGGCGTCCAAACGGACCAGCGACCTTATACCCATGTGTCATCCGCTCAACATCACTAAAAGCAAGGTGGAGATCGAGTCCATCCCCGCTATGGGCGAGGGCGCGCGCAAAGACGGCCGTGTGGGCTTTCACGTGCTGGCAACCTGCGGCGTCACGGGCGTGACCGGCATCGAGATGGAGGCGCTGACCGCGGCGAGCACGGCCTGCCTCACCATCTACGATATGTGCAAGGCGGTCGATCGCGGCATGGAGATCGTCGACGTGCGCCTGCTGCTAAAAGAGGGGGGACGCTCCGGCGTGTGGGAGCGCGAGGGCGCCAGTGCCGCGGCGGTTGAGGGCAAGGACGGCGCGGACGCTACCGCTTCTGACTCCAGTGAAGATGCCCCCGCCGCTCCCGCCCCTGCAGTTGCATTTATCGGTTACCAGAATTCTGGAAAGACCACGCTGGTAGAGAAGGTTATTGCCGAGCTAACGGCGCGCGGGCTGCGCGTGGGGTCCATCAAGCACCACGGGCACCACCGCTTCGACATCGATGTGCCGGGCAAGGATTCCTGGCGTCACGCGGAGGCGGGCAGCCGCCATGTGGGCCTCATCTGCGCCAATCGATACGCGGAATACGCGGATACGGACCAGGAGTTTCCGCTTGATGACTTGTTGGCGCGTTACACCGATGTGGACGTGGTCATTGTGGAGGGGTACAAGACCGCCGGCCTGCCCAACGTGGTGGTGGCTCGTTCCGGCGTCGATCGCCTGCGCGGCTCGAGCTCGCTGGATTTAGTGGACGATGCGACGCTGGCGATTGCCTGTAACGACACCCTGGCAAACCATATCCACATCAATCTGCCGGTTGCCGACATTAACGATGCGGCGACGGTCGCCAACGTGGTGGAAGGTTATCTGGCCCGCTAAGGGTTCCCAAAAGCCCGGCGCGCATGCCGGCAGGTACACGCGCCGGCAAACCCTATGACTGGTTTTCGCGCTTGTCGGTGGTCTGGCGGCCGGATTCCGCGCATCGGCGAACGGCGACCTCTGCCAATACAACGTCGGCAGCAAGCAGGCCGGCGATCATAAACGGGATAAGCTCCGGGTGGCTTGATCCCGCAACCATGCCAAAAAGGGGCGGTACAACCATAGCGCCCGTATATGCGCACGCCATCTGCAAGCTGACCAGGCCTTGCGATGCGCGCTCGCCAAAGCGCCCAGGCGTAAGCGCGACAATGCTGGGGTAGATGGGCGCGCAGCCAAGGCCGATGACGGCAAGGCTTGCCCAGAGCACGGGGACGGCGTCAAAGAGGATGAGGGTGACAAGGCCGCCGCCAATAAGAAGCTGGCCCAAGCGGATCTGCTGCTCGCTGCCCAGCCACTGCGCAGCGAATCCAGAAAGCAGGCGACCGGCGGTAATGCCGATGTAGAACAGCGAGACCATGGACGCCGCGGTTGCCGTATCGACGCCGCGCGCCATGACCAGGTAGGTTGCGCTCCAAAGGCCGGTCGCGCCTTCAAGCGCGCAATAGAACCCAAAAGAGCCTATGGAAGCGGCCGCGCCCGGGAGCGCAAGAAGCTGACGATTGGTAAGGGGTTGCTCCTGGTTGGCGGAAGCTTTGCTGGAATCTGGCAGCTTGCCGTCGCTTGCGGCGGATGCGTCCTCGTCCACGCCGCGCTTCCACAAAGGCAGGGAAAAGAACAGGACAAGGGTGATAAAAGCTTGGATCGCGCCTATGGCGAGATAGCCGCCGTGCCAGCTTAGCGGCCCCGCAAGGGCCCAGCCCATTACAATGGGGCCCGCGCTGGCGCCAACACCCCAGCAGCAGTGCAGCCAGCTCATGTGCTTGGCTCCGTAGTTAAGCGCGACGTAGTTGTTGAGCGCGGAGTCAATAGCGCCTGCGCCCAGGCCGTAGGGGATCGAGATCAGGCAGAGCTGCCAAAAGGAGCCCGTAAACGCAAAGGCGAGGATAGCGGCGGCGGTAAGGCCAACGGAGAGAGCGCACAGCCTGCCCGTGCCCAGTTTGCGCACCAGCCGTGCGGTCATGAGCGAGGATACGATGGTGCAGCAAGAGATGATGATCGAAATCGCGCTTTGGGCTGCGACGGGTGCGCCCAGGTCGAGATGCATGACCGGCCAGGCCGTGCCCAACAAAGAATCGGGCAGGCCAAGCGAGATAAAGGTGAGGTAGATGATGGGGATGAGAAGAGAGGCCATAGAATACCTGTTCAAAATCTAAGGGATAGCGGCGATTTGTCTGATGGGGGCGCGTCCGCCGGTTGTCGTCTGTCGTGCGGGGGCGCCGCAGTTTCCTAAAGGGCGTGAAACACGGGTTGCATGTGGCGGTACGTGCAAAACTCGGTAAAGCCAAGATTGCGTAGGCGTTCCCGTACCTCTGGAATATGAGCGCCCAGATGCTCGGGTTTGTGCGAGTCGCTGCCAAAAGTGATCACGTGTCCGCCCAACTCGCGATAGAGCTTGAGGATCTGGGTACAGGGTTGCAGGTCCGGTAGACCATAGCGGAACGATATGGCGTCGCGGCAGACCGTGTCGAGCGGATAGACGGAATCGTCAGAAAACTCAGTATGGACATGGTAGTCGGCAAGCATATGATCCCCCTTAAAACAATGCAGCATAGAGAAGGATACCGATTGCATGAACAGGGCGCGGACGAGAAGGATTAAAAAGCAAAAGGTTCCCGACATTAAGATGGGGCGATGCAGCGGGTGGCCCTGCTGTAACGTGCTAGGATAGTGAGCATCCGAGTACCATCTGTTTAACGGAGGGAACCAATGAGCAACGTTCTAGTTTTTGGTCACCAGAACCCCGATAACGACGCCATCATGTCGTCCGTCGTGCTGTCCCAGCTGCTGAACCAGGTTGAGTTCGATGGCAACACCTACCAGGCTTGCTGCCTGGGGCCGCTGCCCGCCGAGTCCGCTAAGCTGCTTGAGGACAACGGCGTCGCCGCTCCCATGCTGATCGACGCTATCGAGCCCGCCGCCGAGGGCGAAGAGGCCCAGCTGGTGGTTCTGTGCGACCACAACGAGCCCGGCCAGTCCGTCACCGGCCTTGAGAACGCCGTGATCGCCGGTGTTGTCGACCACCATCGTTTTGGCAACTTCACCACTGCCGCCCCGCTGCACATCGTCGCGTTGCCCTGGGGTTCCTCTTGCTCCATCGTCGCCAAGCTGTTCGAGGTTCTTGGCGTCGAGCCCACGGACGTTCAGGCCAAGCTCCTGCTCTCCGCTATGATGACCGACACCCTCATGCTCAAGAGCCCCACCGCCACCGCCATCGACGCTGCCATCGCTAAGAAGCTGGGCGACCAGATTGGCGTCGACCCGGTCAAGTTCGGTATGGAGGTCTTCCTCACCCGTCCGTCCGGCTCCTTCACCGCCGAGCAGATGGTCGGCAACGACATCAAGATGTTCGAGGTTGCCGGCAAGAGCCTGCTCATCGGCCAGTACGAGACCGTCGACAAGACCCGCGCCCTCGGCATGATTCCGGAGATCCGCGAGGCCATGCGCGCCTATCAGGCCGAGAAGGGCGCCGACGGCATCGTGCTCTGCCTCACCGACATCATGGAGGAGGGCTCCCAGGTGCTGCTGGAGGGCGATACCGCTGCTGCCCAGAAGGGCCTTGGTATTGCGGACGAGTCCGATGGCGTGTGGATGCCCGGCGTGCTTTCCCGCAAGAAGCAGGTCGCCGCTCCCATCCTGGCTGCCGCCGAGTAGCTTCTGCTCGCTATAAAACTGTTTAGCCCCGGATACCTTTGAGGCCGACGCGTGGCCCCGCTGGGTATCCGGGGCTTTGTACCCGGGGTGGAAACCTTATGGCACATGCGCCCGCCTCAGACTAGGTCTCTTCATAGATAATCGTCAAAAACGCGTTATCTGTGGAGCGAATTTTGTAATCGCTCTGTAGTTGCTTTTGAGGGCGCGGGTCGCCTATGGGTGGGATGGGTACCATAGATTGGTCAAGCGATTGACGCCGATGCCTCGCGCGATGCGGGGCTTTTTGTTTTTTATCCCGTAGCGCGCGGTGACGCGGGATAGCGTCCAACAAGATGGGAGCCGCCATGGCAGCAAGCCAGCACCTGTTCAACGAGACTCAGCGCAAGCGTATCAAGCGCCGCTACGCATACGAGGTCATCACGGAAAACGGCACCGTTTCCGCCGCCGTCATGGTTATCGCTGCGATCGCGGCGGTGATCTGCGCCAACACGGATGCCTATGAACCCATCCATCAATTCTTGTCCGAGCCCATAGGTATAGGCATCGGTCATTTCTCGGCTTCGATGTCCGTTGAGTTGTTTGTGAACGACTTCCTCATGGCGATCTTCTTCCTCTTGGTTGGCATCGAGCTCAAATATGAAATGACGGTGGGCGAGCTCAAGAAGCCCCGTCAAGCCCTGCTGCCCATGCTGGCGGCCGTGGGCGGCGTGGTGGTGCCCGCGTGCATCTACTCGTTCCTCAACAAGGGCGGTATGACCCAGGGCTGGGCGATTCCCATGGCGACCGACATCGCGTTCGCGCTGGGCGTGCTCTCGCTGCTGGGCAACCGGGTTCCCGCCGGCGTACGCGTGTTCTTCACCACGCTTGCCATTGCAGATGACCTGATCTCTATCTTGGCGATCGCTATTTTCTACGGGCACACGCCGGATCTTTTCTGGCTTGCCATGGCCGTGCTGGTGACGGTGCTTTTGGTCTTGCTGAATATACGCCAGTACTTTCGCCTTGCCCCCTATATGGTGCTTGGCCTTGTGCTGTGGTTCTGCCTGTTTAAGTCCGGTATCCATGCAACCCTTGCAGGCGTTATCGTGGCGTTCGCCGTTCCGGCGCGCTCAGGCGTTCAGCTGAGCAACCTGTCCAACTGGTTGCAAGAGAGCCTGCCGGATTTGGCGGATAAGTATGATGATGACGCGCACGTGTTGGGTCAGCATGATTTTACCCGCGCGGCCGTGGGCGTCGAGCGCATCATGCATCGCGTGTCGCCTCCGTTGGTTCGCTTGGAGCGCGCCATCTCTACGCCGGTGAATTTCTTGATTCTGCCCATCTTCGCTTTTGTGAACGCGCAGGTGCGCTTAGTGGGCGTTGACCTGGTCGCTCTGGCGACCGACCCCGTTGCGCTGGGAACCTACTTTGGCATGCTGCTGGGCAAGCCCATCGGTATTGTGGGCGTAACGTTCATCCTGGTGAAGAGCGGCATCGCCGAGCTGCCGCGCCGCGTCACCTGGGGCCACATCGCCGGCGTGGGCGTGCTGGGCGGCATCGGCTTCACCATGTCCATCCTCATCTCCGGCCTGGCGTTTCCCTCGGAGCCCTTCGAGTTGCTGGCGGCAAAGGCCGCTATCCTGTGCGGGTCGGTGACCGCCGCCGTGCTGGGAATGCTCGTGATGGGCAAGGTTACTCGTCCAAAGCTTCGCGCGCCGCAGCCTACCTCCAAGGATGCTCCCAAACCCCAGCAGGTGCATGTCGAGGCTGCGGAATAGGCTTCGATCGCACGGGCAAAACGAGCGGGTTTTCGTTGGCCGGCTCATGGGTATAGCGATATATGCAAACGGTCCGGTTGCCTTGACGGTTGCCGGACCGTTTTTATTTGGACGAGGAACAGCCGTTTTCTTGGGTTGACGATACCGCGGCGGGGCTGGTCGCGTCTGCATGGTAGATTATGCTGCGAACGCGATCGCGGCCTTCTGCGGGGAGGCGTCAGGCGTGGTCGCGCAATCAGATGGGTGCGCCCGTGGATGATGGCGGCTGTCGATAAAGGAGGAAGCGCGTATGGATATCGGGTCGTTTCAGGCCGAGGAGTTCGGTGAGCTGCAGCGTTTGGTAGATGGCCTGTACGCGGGACGCCAGACGGTCGACCGTCTGGATATGGTGGTTCAGGGCGAGATATTGGATCTGTCCCCTGACCTTATGGAGATTATCAACCTGCTTCCCCCCGGGGTATACGAGCGCCAGCGCCTGTGCGACCAGCTCAATTCGGCGCTTGCGGCCCACGGCTGGGGCGGTATGTACGGAACGGTCGAGTAGGGGAGTGCCATGAAGACACCTCAACAGCAACGCGACGAGGCCGTCGCCGCCGCGGACGCAGCGCTGAGCCATCTTGAAAGCGCCTATGACACGCTGAGGTCCGCCGGCAGATGGAGTCTTTTCGACATTTTGGGTGGAGACCTGTTCGCGACTTTGGTCAAGCACGGCAAGATCGACAAGGTCAATACCGAGCTTGATGCCGCACGGGACGCGCTGCGCGTGTTTGTCCAAGAGATTCAGGACGTGGATCAGGGCTCCGCGCTTCGCGTCGAGTTGGGCGACTTCCTTACGTTCGCGGACTTCTTCTTCGATGATCCCTTTAGCGACCTTATGGTCCATGCGCGTATCAACGACCTCAAGGGCGAGATCGAAAACGCGATTGTGCAGGTGCGCTCCGTGCGCGAGCGGCTACTGCGGTTGGCGTAGGGTTTTGGTCGCGGACGCTTCTGCGGCCCCTCGCCCTGGGCGCCCCGTGTTCATGTTGAAGACGTTACGCGTGCGCGTGTGCGGTGACGCCGACGCGCGAGGCGGGTATACTGCGACAAGGTGTTATGTATTGGCGCCGGGGCGGGTGCAGTGCGCATGCCCGCCCCGCGCTCTGTCGAAAGGCTCATCATGCAGACGATGTATCAGCAGATGGATGCGGACGCCCTGGCTCAGGCCATCGAGGCCCTGCGTGCCCAGGTTGAAGAGGTCAAGGCCCGCGGCCTCGCCCTGGATATGGCGCGCGGTAAGCCGTCGCCCCAGCAGGTGGACATTTCTCGTCCCATGCTCGACATCTTGAGTTCGGACGCGGACCTGCACGATGGCAACGTGGACTGCTCCAACTACGGCTTCTTCGAGGGAATCCCCTCTGCTCGCGCGCTCGCAAGCGAGATGCTGGGCGTGCCTGCCGAGCAGACCCTGGTGCTGGGCTCTTCCAGTCTGCTGCTCGAGCATGATATCTGCGGCCAATTCTGGCGCTGCGGCAGCCTGGGCAGCGAGCCCTGGGCGGATTATTCGGCCAAGCATAACGGCGAGACCGTCAAGTTCCTGTGCCCCGCTCCCGGCTACGACCGCCATTTTGGCATCACGGCCGACCTTGGCATCGAAAACGTTCCCGTTCCCATGACCGGCGAGGGTCCGGATATGGACGTGGTCGAGGCCATGGTTGCAAGCGACGCCAGCATCAAGGGCATGTGGTGCGTTCCCAAGTATTCCAATCCCACGGGCGAGACTTATTCCGAGAAGACCGTCCGCCGTCTTGCGACCATGAAGACGGCCGCCCCGGACTTCCGTATCTTCTGGGATAACGCCTATTGCGTGCACGACCTCTATGACGAGACCGATGACCTCGCCAACATCTTCGATTACACCCGCGGCACCGAGAACGAGGACCGTGTGGTCGCCTTTGTCTCCACTTCCAAGATCACCTTCCCTGGTTCCGGCGTCGCTTTCGTCGGTGCGTCGCCTGCGGTCATCGCCGAGGTCTCCGCGTTCCTCAAGATGGGCCTTATCAGTGCCGATAAGATGAACCAGCTGCGCCATGTGCGCTTCCTGCCCAACCTGGACGCGGTTCGCTCCCACATGAAGAAGCATGCGGAGTTCATGCGCCCGCGCTTCGAGGCCGTAGAGCGCAAGCTTGCCGATGGCCTTGGCGGCACCGGCTGCGCCACGTGGACCCATCCGCGCGGCGGCTACTTTGTCTCCTTCGATGGTCCCGATGGCTCTGCTAAGCGCGTCGCCGCCCTGTGCGCCCAGATGGGCGTCAAGCTCACCCCGGCTGGCGCTACGTGGCCCGGCGAGGATCCGCGCGATACCAACATTCGCATCGCCCCAAGCTACCCCAGCGTAGAGGAGCTCGAGGCGGCTCTCGACGTGCTGGTGCTCGCCGTCAAGCTGGTCGCGGCCGAGCTTGCAGCGGAGGAGCGCGCGTAGATGGCTGACGCCCACGCGGAGCGAGTAAAGGGCATCTTTTCCGAGATCGCCCGTCGATATGATCTGTTTAACGCGTTGTCCAGCTTTGGTATCTACCGAAGCTGGCTTCGCCGTGTCGCTCGTACTGCCGCCTGCACGGACGCCGATCGCGTTTTGGATGTTGCGGGCGGCACGGGCGACGTCGCCTTCGCCTTGTGCGAAGCGTGCCCGCCGGCTTCCATCGAGCTTACGGACTTCACGCCCGAGATGCTCGAGGTCGCAGCCGAGCGCATAACGGCTGGCGCCAACCTTGGCGTACCATGTGGCCTCAACGTGGTCGATGCCCATAATCTCCCGTATGGGGACGAGGAATTCACGGTAGTCACGTGCGCCTATGGCCTGCGCAACTTCTCTGATCGTCGCCGCGCGATGCGCGAGGCCGCGCGCGTGCTGGCACCCGGCGGGCGCTACGTGGTCCTGGAGTTTGGTACGCCGCCTAACGCGGTGTGGCGCGCGTTGTATCGCTTCTACCTCACCCATATGATCCCGTTTATCGGCAGGGCGGTGACGGGCGACCGCTCGGGTTTCGACTACCTGCGCGACTCCATCAAGGCGTTTCCACCGCAAGACGCCATTGCCCAAGAGCTTCACGAGGCGGGATTCTCGCAGGTGGAATATGAGAACTGCACCGGCGGCATCGTCGCGGTCTATGCCGCGGTGAAGTAGAGGCGAAGTATCGCTGGGGGTTGGGGCTTTTTGCCAGGCCGTGCAGAACTGCTGCAAATCGCACGCCGTCATAGGGCTTATGCCACGGGGCAGCTACAATAATCCAGGTATGTACCCGAGATAACTGACTGGATTCAAAGCATGACCGATGATTTCTTCGATGACGAGCAAGAGCTGATGGAGGCAGACGCCGCTGTGGCTTCGTCTGATGCGGATATGGTCGAGCAGGAGGCTGCGGCCGTATCTAACGCAAGCGATTCCGATGATGCGGCGGACCAAAAGCCCGCTTCTGGCAATGCTGCCCGTCGCAATGACGCACCGCCCTTCTGGATGGTGCTGGCGATTGCCGCCATCGCGCTTATCCTGGGCGTGGTGATTGGCTACATGATCGGTACCTCCGCAACCTTGGCAGAGCTTGGTAGCTCTAGCGAGCAGATGGCCCAGCAACAAGACCAGTCTGCTGGCGAGCTCGATTCCACCCAGCTGCCCGAGGGCCACCCGCAGCTGTCCGTCGATCAGGATGGCAATGCGACCGTGGTGGACTCCGGTTCCTCGTCCGCAAACTCCTCGTCCGCAAACGCGAACGCCGACGCGAGCCAGGAGTAGAGTGCCATGGCATTCAACGCAGAGCAGACCAAGCGCACCCGCGCCGTTATAGTGATCTTGCTGCTGGTGGCGGTTATCGCCCTTGCCGTTGTGGTGCTGTCCGGCGCCCTGACTCCTGCGGGGTCCCAGGGCCGGCAGGCATCGCAGCAAAGCGAGCAGATGGACGGCAACGCGTCTTCTAGCAGCCAGGCTGCATCTGATGATGCCCATACCATGGACGATGTCGACGCCACGTACGGTACCGCGGCCAAGCAGCTTAAAGCCAAGTACGAGGCCAACCCCGCCGACCCGTCGACCCTGCTGAACCTGGCCAACGGCTACTTTGATTGGGGCACCGCCGCCATGAGTCATGCTCAAGGGGACGAGGACCAACAGCACGCCATCGACCTCTTTAAGCAGGCGATCAGCTACTACGACACCTACATCGAGCACAACCCCGGCTCTAAGTCCGCCGAGGTCGACCGCGCGATCTGCGTCTTCTACTCGGGCGACCATACCGCGGCCATCGCGGCGCTTGAGGATTTTGTGGCAGGCGATTCCACGTTTGGACCCGCTTGGGCCAACCTTGGTATGTTCTACGAGAACGAGGGCCGCATCGATGATGCCAAGGACGCCTACAACAAGGCGATCGAGGCTGATCCCGAGGACACCTACCAGGTCAAGACGTATGCCCAGCAGCGTCTGACTAACCTTGAATCCACCCAAGGCGACGCTTCGTAGCGCGGCTTTGGAGCCCGGTATCTTACTAACACTTCGAGTGCAAGGAGCATCAACATGGAGCTGGTAATTACCACCAATCCCACCCCTGAGTGCTATCTCATCTCCGTGACCGGCGAGGTCGACATCTCCAACGCGTCCAAGCTGCGCGACGCCATCGACTTTGCCCTTGAGCAGCCCACCGAGGAGGTCAAGCTGGACTTTGCCGAGGTCTCCTACATCGACTCCACCGGCATTGGCGTGCTGGTTGGCGCGGCTCATCACGCGGAGGAGCACGGCAAGCGCTTTGTCGCCGTCAACGCCCAGCCCGGCGTCTTGCGCGTGGCGCAGCTGCTTGGCCTTGACAAGGAGATCGGCATCACCGCTGCGTAAGGTTCGCCTCCGCGCAGCGTAAAGCTTGCGTAAGTCCATGCTCGGAAGCGTAAGCGTTGGTTATACTAATAAAGTTGTCTATTTTCGAGGCCCGGCGCCCTTGCGACGGGTCTTGGTGTACCGAGAATTCTTGGAGGCGCCGTGTTTGGAATCAGTTCCACGGAGCTGATGATCATTGTGATCTTTGGTTTCCTGCTATTTGGACCCGACAAGCTCCCGCAGATTGGCCGCACGCTTGGCCGTGCCCTTCGCCAGTTCCGCGAGACGCAGGAGAAGATGACCTCTGTGGTTCAGTCCGAGGTCATCGATCCCATGACCGCAGCTGCAGCGGCTCCGGTCAAGCCCAAGAAGAGCGGATCCTCGTCCACCTCTTCCACGGCAGAAGACGATAGCGACCTTGATTCCGTGGGCGAGCCCACGCCGCGCCGCAAGGAAACGTTCGCCGAGCGCCGCGCCCGCCTCGCCGCCGAGAAGGCGGAGAAGGAGGCTGCTGCCGCCCAGGCGGAGGCCGCCG
>OKSH01000123.1_pt1 | contig 76488 bp, 61 predicted proteins | sample 1601231 | NCBI WGS metagenome assembly OKSH01 (sample SAMEA3541596, study PRJEB24748) | human gut metagenome | biome: human gut; feature: human-associated habitat; material: faeces | place: China | collected 2012
TAATCTGAAAAAGGAAACGCTGGTTGAAAGAATAAGGTATCAGGGATAGCAAGTATTGCTGGGATATCCTCAGTATCATAGTGGCGATAACGAGTACAGCTATTGCAATTTACTTTGGGGAATGGATAAAATCAGTTATTTCTATAAATCTCATTACGTTGTTGCTACTGGTACATATGGTTTATATCGGAATCAGATGTTATGTGAAAGAACGGGGACATTATTAGGGAATAAATAGGATATTGAGAAAACGATGATGTAAATTGTCGTTTTCTCAATTTTTTTATATGTTTAAAATACAGCTTGATGAACTTGCCTGTATTCTCTTGGGCTACAAAGATAAAATTCTTTAAATTTTTTTGTATAGTATGCTGGCGAGTCAAAACCACATTCCTCTGCCACAATAGAAATGTTCTTATCCGGGTATTCCGTTAGTACAGATGCACTTTGGATCAATCTGTATTTTAACAGATATTGGATAGGAGATTCTCCTGTGATTTTTTTGAAACAACGAAGGGTTTCTCTTTCACTGACATTTACAATTTCAGCAATATTAGAAAGGGTAATATTTTCCGGATAATGTTGTTCTATAAAAGATAAGATTGCAGCTACACGAACAGAATTTATATTTTGATGAATACACGACTCGGTTTGTTGAGGTTCCAATTCGGAGTATGTAGCCAGCATAATATGACCAAGCTGTTCTCGGACAGTAAATTCATATGCAAAGGCATCATTTTTTAACGCCTCGAATGCGATAGAAAAACAGTTTGATGCAGATGCCTTTTTGTTTTTTAATACAATACCTGAGAAGCGTGTACACGAGATCAAAGGCAGAATATATCTGGAAGCAAAGGCAGAATTGACATTACCGGTGATTAAAAGTGGAGAAAAAACAAGAGATTGAAGTTTACAATAAGGGTCTCCAGATGCACAATGTAACGCATTCGCATTTATAACAGCGATTTCTCCTTCATGAATAGTGAATGTTTCGGATAATACCTGTAGTTTCATACTGCCTTCGACGATGTGAATGACTTCAAATTCTTCATGCCAGTGCCAGGGAATAAAATCGCAGATAGCATTTGTATGTGTTGATTCATAACCCGCACAAGGAAATTCCAGTGAGCCATGCGGCTGAAGTTCTTTATTTTTATTATTTCTGTTTAAGCCACATTTTTGTAAAGCCATAATCTTTCTCCTAATTTGTCTGTTTTGTTATAGTATCTGGCGGTTTTAAAATTGAAATCCCATTTTTACGACTATATAATTATAGCATATAATAAAAATTAGGAGAATGAAAAATGAGCTTTTTATTAGGAATTATTTATCTTTCATTTATCAGCCTTGGTCTTCCAGATGCCTTGCTTGGTGCGGCATGGCCGAATATGTATCCTGAATTTCAGGTCCCGGTGTCCTATGCGGGGATGATTTCCATGATTATTGCATTGGGAACCATCATTTCCAGCTTACAAAGTGACCGCCTTACAAGGAAATTCGGAACGGGTAAGGTAACGGCTGTAAGTGTTGGAATTACAGCATTGGCTCTGTGGGGATTTTCTATCAGCCATAGCTTTATTTTATTGTGCTTGTGGGCAATTCCTTATGGTCTTGGTGCTGGCAGTGTAGACGCTTCTTTAAATAACTACGTTGCACTGCATTATGCCAGCAAACATATGAGCTGGCTGCATTGTATGTGGGGAATTGGCGCAACACTTGGACCATACATTATGGGTGCTGTACTCACTGGTGGCACCACATGGAATACAGGGTATCGAATTATTTTTGTATTGCAGATTGTGCTTACAGCAGTTCTAACATTTAGTCTACCGAAATGGAAAAAACAAAACACATTATTTGAAGAAACCACAAGTGAAAAGGTACTTTTGCTGAAAGAAATTCTTGCAATTCCGGGTGCAAAGGCAATCATGGTCTGTTTCTTTTGCTATTGTGCCGTAGAACAGACAACCATGCTATGGGCAAGCAGCTATTTGAATCTGGCAAAAGGTGTAGATGCCAAAACGGCAGCCTCCTTTGCGGGTATGTTTTGCATTGGTATTACGATTGGTCGTGGAATCAATGGATTTATTGCCATGAAACTGAAAGACAGACAGATGATTCGTATGGGACAGGCAATTATCCTGACTGGCATTATCATAATGATTCTTCCATTTGGGCAGGCTGTTTCGTTAATCGGATTTTCGTTGATTGGATTAGGCTGTGCACCGATATATCCCTGTATTATCCATTCCACGCCAGAGCATTTTGGAGCGGAACGTTCACAGGCAATTATAGGGGTGCAGATGGCAAGTGCCTATATTGGAACGTGTCTGATGCCGCCATTATTTGGCTTAATTGCGAATCACATATCTATCCGGTTATTACCGTTATATTTGTTGATTTTGCTTGTATTGATGGTGTATATGCGTGAGACTATAATAAAGGTGTAAGGGAGGTACTGCATAATGGATACAAAACAGGTTATACTTGAACTTCGTACTCAAAAGGGAATGTCGCAGGATGAGCTTGCAGTACAGACAGTAAAGCAATATAAAGAAAAGACGAAATCAGAAATAAAGGTGATATTTAATGTTTTTAAAGAGGAAGATGAACGACTCTATAAACAGTTACTCAGATAAGATGTTACAGATAAAAGAAAAGATTCAAGAAGCAGATGCTATTATAATTGGGGCTGGTGCAGGATTTTCCACATCAGCCGGTTTTGTGTATAACGGTGAAAGATTTGATAAATATTTTTCGGATTTCAGAAAGAAATATGGATTTTCTGATATGTATTCGGGAGGCTTCTATCCATATAAAACATTGGAAAAACACTGGGGATACTGGTGTAGATATATCTATATTAATCGATATACGGATGCGCCAAAACCGGTATATCAGAACTTGCATGATCTGGTGAAAGAGAAGGATTATTTTGTACTGACGACAAATGTGGATCATTGTTTCCAGAAGTCCGGGTTCGATAAAAGCAGAATCTTTTATACACAGGGAGATTATGGTCTGTTTCAATGTAGTGAACCTTGCCATAAGGAAACCTATGACAATGAAGAGGCTATTAAAAAAATGGTGCTGAGTCAGGGATTTCAGATTAAAGACGGGGAACTGCAAAAACCGGAAAATGGAGAAATAAAGCTTACGGTTCCAACGGGTCTGATTCCATATTGCCCACACTGTGGCAAGCCGATGAGCATGAACCTCAGATCGGATCAGACATTTGTTGAAGATGACGGATGGCACCAGGCAGCAGAACGGTACGAGAAATTTATACAGGAGCATAAAAAGCAGAAAATAGTGTTCCTTGAATTAGGTGTAGGATATAATACTCCCGGTATTATAAAATATCCGTTCTGGCAGATGACAAACTCATTTCAACATGCATTTTATGTGTGTCTGAACCAGGGTGAAGCATATGCACCGGACGAAATAAGGAGAAAGTCTGTTTGCATGAATGAAGATATCGGAGAGGTTCTGAAAGAACTGTAGACTTGACAGACAGATTCGATAGGAGTCTTAGAATAATTTTTAAAATTATTCCCAAATCAAAAAACTAATACCCAAAAATGAATAATTTTAAAAAAGTGGGAATAGAATAATGACAGAATGCACAGAGTGTGATAATATCAGTCTATAAAATATATTACCGAAAAATAAAAATTATTAAAAAAGTGGGAATAGGAGATGGCGGTATGCAGCTTATCGTAAGAAAAGAGTATTTAAACGAACTGATTGAATTGTATGGGACACCGGATATAAAAGTAATTACGGGCATCAGACGAAGCGGTAAATCGGTATTGCTGCAAGAGTTTGTTTCTTATTTGCAGTCATTAGAGGAACCGGTAAATATTGTTATGATAAACCTTCAGGAATTAGAGTTTGATCATTTGTTGGAGTATCATGCATTGCATAAGTATATCTTGGATCAGTACAAAGAGGGAATGACTAATGTTTTATTGATTGATGAGGTTCAGCTATGCCCGCAGTTTGAACTTGCAATTAATAGTATTTATACAAAAGGAATTTATGATATTTATATTACCGGTTCAAACGCATTTTTGCTAAGCTCAGATTTAGCAACACTTTTTACCGGAAGAACGATGGAAATAAAAGTATATCCATTTTCTTTCGTGGAATATCTAACTTATTATGGAATTACAGACAGGTATGATGAAGCTTTTGATCAGTATGTCCGAACTGGTGGTATGCCTGGATCTTATGTATATAAGACCGAGGACAGACAGTATGATTACGTTAGAGATGTGTATTCAACCATTCTTATCAGAGATTTGGTTGAAAAGTATAAGATAAGAAATAAATCAGAGTTCACCAACATATCTGAATTTATGATGGATAACATCGGTAATTTACTTTCGCCTAATAATATCAGCAAAACTTTAAAAAATGACCAGAGCGAGATAACCAGAAAGACGGTGTCAAAATACATTGGGTATTTGAAAAATGCATTTCTGTTCTATGAGGCAAAACGCTATGATTTAAAAGGGAAAAAATATCTGGCAAATAATAGTAAATATTATCTTTGTGATACATCATTTCGTTATGCAGTCAATGGTACACGAAACATGGACTTTGGAAGAATTTACGAAAATATTGTTTATCTGGAGTTGTGTAGGAGAGGATATGAGGTATATGTAGGAAAACTATATAAAAAAGAGGTGGATTTTGTAGCAAAGAAACGTGAGATTCAAATATATATTCAGGTAAGCGATAATATTTCAGATGAAAAAACATTTGAAAGAGAATATTCGCCTTTGCTTGCAATAAGAGATGCATATCCTAAGATGATAATCGCAAGAACACATCATGAAACTTATGATTATAAAGGAGTGCAAGTGGTTGATATCTGTAGATGGTTACGAGAATAGTACAAACTACTGAGTTTATAACTATACAAGGTGTCAGGCACTATGAAGTATTTAATTGACATAGCACCAGTTTAGAAGATTGGCGTTATCAGTAAATATGCGAAAACAACGCAGCGATACCGTCCGTTTAGCCAGAAATCAATATAGCAGAATAAAGGTTGTTTAGAAATTGTTTAACGTTCTCTGCCTATTTGTTTAACCGGGAACGATATAATAGCCTATATCTGTAGGGGATATTGTTATATGTGTTATAATTTTTTGTGGAGGATTTATGATATGGAAAAAATATATAACGAATCAGATATCAGACATGATTATAGAAAACTGACGAAGCTCTTGATTGAGCGGGGTATGACGATTACAACAATGGAATCTGCGACTTCAGGGCAGATTGCGTCACTGATTACAGATACCGAAGGCTCATCGGCAGTGTTAAAAGGAGCTTTCGTCACCTATTGCAACGAAGCAAAAATCATGCAGGGCGTTCCTGCCGAGATTTTGGAAAAGTACACAGTATATTCGAAGGAGACAGCGGAGGCTATGGCGAAAGCCTGTGTGAAAACATATGAGGCAAATATCGGGATTGGTGTGACGGGTACAATGGGAAATATTGACCCGGCAAACCCGGAGGCATCTGTTCCGGGGCAAGTATATTTCGCGATTGTTCTTAATGGAAAAGTACAGTCATATTATGTTGAATTAGTACCGCAGCCTACAAGACTGGCTTATAAACTGGCAGTTGCAAAAGAAGTCTATGATGCATTGATGGAGCGCATGTAAAAGAAAAATGTAGAATAAAAAGAAGGTATCATCTCGCGATGATACCTTTACTTTTTATTCAACTTCTTCCGGTTCCATGCTTCGAATATGTTCCTCAATTTTTATGAGTTCATATTTCTGACTATATTCTGCCAGATAGGTCTTATATTCTTTCGTGTCGGAAGGATATACTCTTGAGTTGTGAATGTGGATATCCACAGGCTCTTCGCTGTTCTTTGACAGTGCTACCATTGCGCTTGCGCAGTGAGCAGAGATACGTGTGAAGCTGTTCAGAATATCCGAATATACCGTCCCTTCTTCCAGGCCACAGGCTCCGTTGCTCATGCGTTCAACGTGGCGAATCTTGAGTTCATCGCACAAAGTTGTAATGACCATTCCAAGTGGTGCAACTCTCTGGGAGAGTTCTTTATCATTTTCCAAAAACGCTTTGCAAGTTGTATTAATCTCCTCGCGGACAGCTTCCATAACAACATTCAGTTCATCCCATGCTTCTTCGGAAAATTGTGTTTTGTTCTCATTCATCTCATTAGACATATGGGCGATGCATGCAGCATGGTCTCCAATCTGTTCGAAGTCATTAATCATATGTAGATAAAGAGAAACCTGTCTTGTCTGAACAGAATTCATCGGATGCTTGGTAAGCTTGATCAGATAGTCACCCAGACGGGATTCGTAGCGGTCGATCAAATCTTCTTTTCGTTGAACTTTGTCGAATTTAGCTAACTGAAAATCATTCAGCAGATTCATAGCACGATTGACATTTTTACGAAGTTTTCTTGCCATACCGCTCATAGCACGGTGACACTGTCCGAGTGCCAGTGCAGGGTAGTCAAGAAGACGCTCCTCAAGAAGATCAAAGTCTGCTTCATCTTCCAGTTCTTCCGCACTGTCTTTAACGAACCAGCATACAAGCTGCTCCAGTTTCGGGATAAATGGAAACAAAATACAGACTGTTACAAGACGGAAAACCGTATTTAAAAGTGCGATGGACACTGGCGTCATAATCGTATTCAGGAATGAAAAATGTACAAATGCATTGATGATATAGAATCCGATTGACCAAAGCAACATTCCAAAGGTATCATTCAGCAAGTATACAAGAGCAGTTCTTTTACCATTTTTATTCGCTCCGATCGCGGAAATCAGAACCGGGCAGGAAGCTCCGACACCGATACCGAGGATGATCGGAAATGCACTGGAAAATGTAAGCAGTCCTGTTACAGATAAAGCCTGCAATACACCGACTGTTGCTGAGGCACTCTGCAGGATGGCGGTAAATACAATACCTACCAGGATACCAATGACTGGGTTTGAAAATGTTGTCAACAGATCCATAAATATTTTGCTTTCGCGAAGTGGTGCGACGGCCCCGCTCATGGTCTGCATACCGGTCATGAGGATTGCAAATCCAAGCATGATATCCCCGATATTCCGGTGGACGGTTCTTTTGCTCGCCATTCTAAGAATGATACCGATAACTGCTACAACCGCTGCGATTGTGGCAGATGACAGGATACTGGCAATTCCGTTGGATCCTTCTATATAAGAAAGACATAAGATCCAACCGGTAATACTGGTTCCGATGTTGGCTCCCATGATGATACCGATGGCCTGGCGAAGCTTCATCATACCAGAGTTAACAAAACCGATAACCATGACAGTCGTTGCTCCGGAAGACTGGATAACACTTGTGACAGCTGTACCAAGTGCGACTCCCTTCAGTGGCGTATTGGTCATTTTGTAGAGAAATGCTTCCAGTTTATTACCGGCAACCTGTTTGAGTCCATCCCCCATCAAAGACATACCGAACAGGAATAAAGCAACTCCGCTTAACAATGACAATACCATAGAAAATATTCCCATAATTTCTCCTTTGTCGTCAGTTATTTACATACACTTAACTTTCTTTTAAAATTTTCTTAACACTACCTTTCTATTATGTCACGTTAAAACCGGAATTACAATTTAATCTTATTGAAAGAATAAAAAAATGTAAGATTATACAAAAAAATACCTGCTCACAGGGAACAGGTATGACAAAATCATGAGATATTTTACTTGAAAACAGGTTGCTTTACTATAGCAATGTTGATATATTTTTAACGTGTCAGAATCTTTACAGATGTATCTTCATATCCTTGCGCCAATGAAAATTTATCCTTTAATCCATCTGTGATATAAACAGTTCCATCGGTTGCTACGAACACGGCTTCGAAATCATCACTTTTCGCCCAGAGGTCATAGGCTTTATCCAGACCCATGACAAATAGTGAAGTGGAGAGGGCATCGCAAATTCCTCCTTTGTCCCCAACGACTGTGACGGACAGAAGCCCGCTCTTGGCAGGGTGTCCGGTAGCAGGATCCATAATATGCCAGTAAGTATGCCCGTCCTGTTCAAAATAACGCTCGTAACCGCCGGAGGTCACAACGGCCTGGTCGGTGACGGACAGCCCCATCATGGCAGTGTCTGGATTTTTCGGGTCCTTGATGCCGATGATCCAGGCTGATCCGTCCGGCTTAGAACCGATCGTCTGTACATTTCCGCCAAGGTTCAGAAGCGCGGAAGTGACACCTTTGTCGCGCAATGTCCGGGCTGCAAGTTCACCTGCATAGCCCTTGGCAATACTGCCAAGATCAATGGTCATACCTTCCGAAATTGTGACATTTCCAGATGCTTCGTCATATTGGATCTGTGTGTAATCTACTTTAGTCAGAAGCGTCTGAATTGTCTCCTCGTCAGGAACCTGATAGCTTCCGGTTGTAAATCCCCATGCTTTTACGATTGGGTAGATGGAAATATCCAGAGCACCGTTGGTACGCCGGCACATTTCAAGAGCATTTTTCATCAGAGTGTCAGCTTCACCGCTTAGAATTCCGGAACCATTTTCATTGATTTTATAAATCTCACTGTCAGAATCTGTGACAGATACTTTCTTTTCCAGATCTGTGATAACATTCTGCGCGTCCTGTAAAAGACTTTTATCACCGTAAATACGAAAATCCATAGTCGTATCCATGGCGAAAAATGTATCTGAAACCGGCTCAGATGTTGATTCCTGAGCCTGCTTGGAACATCCACATATTAATATTGTAAGCATAAGTAACACAGGTAAGCACTTTTTCATGTCGCGTCTCCTTAGAGTAAAATAAAACGAAATAATATTGTTACAATGCAAATTATAAAATAAACAAAGAAATATATATGTTTAATTAAGAATAATTATCAATAAATAAATATAAAATTGACAGTTATGGGAATTATTGGTAGCATTTTGTATTGTAGTTAGAATCTACTAACAAAGCTTTGATTAATATAGCATGAAAGGAGGATTACGGCAATATATTTTGTGTGATTAAAACGAAAAAAATTATCAACAAAATTCAGAAAATAATGAAGGAGAGACAAATGAAAAAGAATTGGAAAAGAATTGCATCACTGTTTCTGTCAGTGTTACTTTTACTGTCCATGACAGTTACTCCTGTAATGGCAGCAGAAGGGAAAGCAGCACCGACGGAAGTAAAATCATGTACGGTAACTGGCTTTATGCCAGAGTATATGGCTTTGGAATTTGAAGATACAGACTGGATGAATAAGATCAGCAGCGTCACAGTAAATGAGATAGATTATACAAAAGGTACGCTTGGCTGGGGAAGCAGTGGAAATCTATGGGAAGTAGGAAGTGTTATGGGAGGATATGGAAGTTATACCGCGTTAAAACTTACCAACCCTTCTTATCCGGCGACTATTAAGATAACAGCAGAGGGGTATCAAGACTTAAACTTAGAAGTGACGAAAGACACTTCAACATATCCGTATGTGTACACAGCAACTGTAAAGAAAGATACAACTGGCGGAAATACAGAGGCTACATACACAGCGATGGCAAAGAAAGCTTCTAACGGTACAGTAGCACTGGATAAAGATAAAGACCTGAAAGCAGGAGATACAGTTACTGTAACAGCAACACCGGATGAAAACTACGAGATTGATGCAGTGACAGTAACAACTGAGAACAATAAAAATGTTGACGTGACCGGTTCTGGAGAAACTTATACATTTACAATGCCGGCAGAAAATGTCACAGTATCCGCGACATTTAAGGAGAAAGCACCGGTACAGAATGGTGCAATTGAATTAAGCCAGGTCAGCATTGAAACAGATTACTTTGGGAATAACTGGGAACTTAAATTCAAAAATGCAGATGGTTATGTAGGGAAAATTACAGATGTGAAGGTAAATACTACAGCATGGGAAGAGAAGTCCTATAGCTTGTCAGCAGGTGGAGCATACAAAAAAGATACAGATAACAATAAACTTATCTTTGCAACAAAAGACTTTGTCGCTAATCCTGAAATTCCAGCATTGAAGAGCGGAGATGTAATTGCAATTTCTGCAAATGGATATGATGATCTGACATTTAAGCTTGTCATTGATACAAATGGAAACGCTTCTCTTGTAGAAGATGATGGTAAGGGAGATCCATACGAGCTTCATGTAAAAATCGAAGGAGAATTTGAGGCGGCAATCGTAGGACAGAAAGATTACGATGGAGTGTCCAGTGCCAGCGTCGGCGGTTCCTCAAGCAATAAGAACAGTGCAGTGAAAGTATACGGCGCACTGGTAGAAAAAGGAAAAGACGTTGCTGACAAGGATTGGGAAGAGCTGAATAATATGGCTAAGATTAAATTGAATGGAAGCAAATGCAGTGTTAGCATTGTTCCGGACACAGAAAAAGGAACATCTGCAGACAGTGACAGCGGTATGCAGGGCGTATATATGACGATCAGCAGTGATCTGACACTTAGCGGTACGCCAAAAGATCCTGGAAGTTATCTGGTTTCCGTGTCTATTGAGGATCAGCAGGGACGCAGCGCAGTCAGCAACACACTGCCATTCAGAATTTACAGCGGCGAGGAAACGCTTGCAGACCAGATGAAGAAAGAGAATTTTAAAGATTATGGAAATGGACTCTATGCATGGGATATTATGGAACCATGGGCAATCAGTAAATTTGGAAGTAATGTAAACGGTGAGGAAGAGAGCGTCCGTGTGCCAGCGTATTTGGAAGCATGGTTCGGTTCCCACGAGAGCGGAACTTACGGATATCTGGGGTATGACATTCCGTGGAAGCAGGTCGTAGCTGGAAATATTCCTCAGACACTTTATATTCCGAGTGGATGCAATCTGACACTGACAAATATGGAAGTACTCAGCAGTGTACATATTATTGTAGAAAATGGTGGTAAACTGACGCTTTCTGATTCTGTTGTACAGGGAATTATCGATGTACAGAGCGGAGGAACATTTTCTATGAACTATGATTCTTTCAACAACGAATTTACAACAGGAGCGTCTCTGTGTGGACAACTTCGTCTTGCAGACGGTGCTGCTTTGGAAAATGCAGCAATTTACTCTCACGCAAATTATCTTGCAAACGGAGATCTGACAGATCGTACAACTTCTGAGCCAGTTGCAGTGGCAAATGGAAATGTAACCGTAAAGGGTACGGTAGCTATATTAGGTGATGATGGCGGAAGCGATATCGGACAGACAGCACTCCGTGTAAATGGAACATTAACTCTGGCAGATAAGGACACAACACTTGTAGCTTACGGCGGAAGCGGAAAGACTCTGCTTTATACAGACGGTGGAACAGCCATTGACATTACAGAAGGCAGCCAGATTACAGGAGATGGAAAGTTAGTTGCAATCGGTGGAGATGTTCTCTGGGGGAATGGTGGAAATGCTGTATCCGGAAAAGGAACAATTGCAACGAAAAAAGTATTCCTTCAGGGAGCAACCGCTAATACATCTAACAAAGCAGAGGCTGGAAAAGCAATTGATGGAGATGTAAAAGTTATCAGTTCCAGCACTCATATTGAAGACGGAACAATGATCAGCGGTGCTGAGAATGATCCGTTAGCCGATTTGTACTGGAAAGCTGGAATTAATGCACTGCCTCCATTAGAGAAGTTTACAACAACAGATAACGGAAATAATGGTTCCGATAATGGCGATAACGGGGATAACGGAAATAACGGTTCCGATAATGGCGATAACGGGGATAACGGAAATAACGGTTCCGGCAACGGAAATACTGGCAATAATAGTAACTCCGGAAATAATGGTAACACAGGTAATAGTGGTGATTCTGGAAATAATGGAAAGATTACATCAGCAACTAAGACTGTAGCAAATGTGAATACAGTTAAGACAGGAGATACAAACAATGTATTACTCTGGGCTGCACTCTTTGCAGTTTCCTGTGCAGGAATGGCAGGTATTACAGTAGTTGCTAAGAAAAGAAAATAGTATACAGCAGATGTAAATTTGCTAATATAAAAATGCGACCGGTATTCATGCCGGTCGCAAAAATATTCTATACTAGAAGTCCTTCCTGATTTGCTAATGAGAAAACAGTGCTTGCATAGCTTAAAATATTAGCCGGTGATTTTTGATTCTCTGTAAGTATGTATCAACAGTGGTAATTCTGCCACCAGCATCCCAATCCAGCCTGCCAGGTAGGAGAATGGCAGTGCTTCAATTCCAAATCCACATACAAGAACGAGCGGTGCGGCAACAAGAACCCGAAGTCCCATATTGACAAAACTGCTGATCAGGGTAATCTTCAAATCACCGATTCCACGGAAGAATCCCTGAAGTCCATTGGTGATAGCCGGCAAGATATACATTATGGAAATCAGGTGCAGATAAGTAACACCGTGCCCGATAACTTCCTCATCTTTCACAAAGAGCATCATCAGATGTCTTGCAAAAACAAAACAGACAATAAAAATGAGGATGCCGTAAATGGTCTCCAGTACCAGTCCACATCGGAAGCCTTCACGCATCCGGTCATTTCTTTTCGCCCCCTTATTCTGCGCCATAAGTGCTGTCATGGCGTGGGCTATATTCTGCTCCGGGGTATAGGCAAAGTCATCAATCCGGTTGACCGCGGTAAATGCAGCGGCAACAGACACACCCATAGTATTAACAATTGCCTGAACACCGATTTTCCCAAGCTGTACAGTTGCCTGTTGCATTGCAGATGCCCAGCCGTATGCAATTGTACGCTTTAACAGGGAACGGTCGAAAATGAGCCATTTCTTTCCTAATTGAAGGAGTGGTACTTTTTTCTGCACATAGATAATACAGAAAATACAACACAGTGCCTCACTGATAACAGTGGAAACAGCGCAGCCATTACTTCCTGCTTTCAGTACAATGATAAAAAACAAATCTCCGAAAACATTAAGAATCGCACTTATGATCAAAAAATACAGTGGTGAATTACTGTCTCCGAGGGCTCTTAATGTACTGGAGAAAAAATTATATAAAAATGTAAACATAAGTCCTACAAATATGATGCGAAGGTAAGAAGTCGTCATATCCAAAATAGATGCGTCTACCTGTAGCAATCTGAGAAGTGATTTCGCAATTCCAATACTGAAAATGGTTAGAATTACAGAAAATACAGATCCTGAAATCATAGTCGTACTGATCTGGCGTGAGAGAGTATCGTAATCTTTCGCCCCGTAATACGTGCCGATCAGAATACTCGCGCCCATGCACAGACCATTCAGAAACAGAATGACCAATGTCGTGACCGGATTGCAGATACCGACCGCAGCCAGTGCCTCTTTTCCGATAAAATGTCCCACAATAATGCTGTCTACGGCGTTGTAAGTAAGCTGGAACAGATTTCCCAGTACAAGTGGAATTGTAAATCTAATAAGCATGGGCATAATCTTACCCTTCGTCATATCCTGTGTCATAATATCTCTCCCTGGTGTAAAACTAAACAGCGCAGGATATCCGCTCATATAAATGAAACGGTTTTCCTGCGCTTTTGATGATATTACTTCCATGTCCATTCGTCAATTGAAATCTTTACCTGAGATGAATTCCATTTATTAATCATTGATCATAATCCGAATGATTTCTTCATTTGTCTCTTTCATGCCGTCTTTTCCGAGACGTCCCACATTATCAATGGTTCCCTCGATTCCTTTTGTGATGATGCCATCACCGGCGTAGAACTGCTGCCCCTGCAGGTACATATTGTAACCAAGTATTCCGGCATCTACGGAAGCTGCGATTTTGGCTGCACAGGAAGCTTTTGCTCCGTCACAGACCATACCGGATACGATCGCGAGTGCGTTGACAACAGTATGGATCACTTCTTCATATCCACCGCCGCACAAGTATGCGATTCCGGCTCCGGCAGCGGCTCCGGCGCTGACAGCTCCGCAGTAAGCAGAGAGGCGCCCGATTCCGGTTTTCTGGTGGATTGCGATCAGATTGGAAAGTGCCAGTGCGCGGTAAGTCTTATCTTTGCTAACATGTAGCTCTTTTGCATATTCCAGAACAGGGAGAGAACAGGTCATTCCCTGATTTCCACTTCCGGAGTTGATAACGACCGGAAGCTCACAGCCATTCATTCGCGCATCAGATCCGGCAGCAGCGCGAGCTTTTGCGCGTGTGCGGACGTCGTTGCCGTAAGTATTAAGAAGTACAGTCCCAATATTTGCACCGTAATTTCCGGCGAGTCCTTCATCGGCGATTGCGCTGTTATACTCAATCTGACGGGACAGGACTTCACGGATATCGTCGATGTCAGCCATATTAATAAAATCCCAGATAGACTTTACATCCAAAAGAGTACGGTCAGTCAGTCCTTCTTCGCTTGCACCTTCAACTGGTACATAGTGAAGGATTTTTCCATTTTTTTCAATTCTTACAATGTTTGTATGATAGTTGGCAATACGGACTTTAGCAGAATTCTTTCCGGCAAATACTTCAACGATGATGTCGAAGATACAGCCGTTATCAATATGCTCGACGGTAATCTCAGTTTCTTCGAGATACTTTGCCATTTCTTTTGTCTGTGCTTCTGTTACATCAGAGATAACTTCCAGTTCTTTAGAAGCATCTCCGGCAATGATTCCGGCTGTAGCAGCGGCCGGGATTCCTTTTAAATGGTTTGTGTTCGGAACGATTACACTTTTTACATTTTTAATAATGCTTCCGCTTGCTCCGATATGTACGCGCTCCGGTATGCAGCCCAGCACTTCACGGGCTTTGGCAGCAGCGTAAGCCAGAGCAATTGGCTCGGTACACCCCATAGCCGGTATTAATTCTTCTTTTAATATCTGGATATATGCCTGATATTTAATATCTTCTTTTGTCATGAAAACCTCCAAATGCCAGTTTTCTCCTGGCAATAATAAAAAAATGTGTTATTTTATTGAACCATATTTTCGGAGAAAATGCACCTGTTATTTAAAAATTTGATGAAATTAAATGTTGTAAGAAATACTGATGATATTCTTGAATTATTTATATTCACTTTTGGGATAGATTTTTCACTATTGATTAACTTGGAGCTGACAGTTATGCTAAAAAGTGATATACTGTATATGATATTATAACATATTTTTCTACATATTTCTGCAATCCATATCGCAGCAATGGTGGTAATGGTAGATTAGAGATAATTTGAGATAATTATAGGGTGTGAGGATATACTATGACAGAGGGGAAAATGATAAGGAACAGACAGATGAATATGCTGATAATGATTGCAATTATTGTTGGAATCTGTATTCCGCTTTTCTTTACCGCGGTCCAGATCGGCGTATTTGCGAAAGAGCCAGTCGTAGAAGCCAGGCAGGAAGTGACAGATGAGAGTGCTCCGGTACTCCGCGTGGCGGTTGATGATGGGTTTTGCCCAATGTCATTTTATGATGCGGACGGGAATTTATCTGGTCTTAACGTGGAGTTGATCACGATGGTTGCTAATCAGCTTGGAATGCGGCTGGAATTCGAGTGTGGTGACTGGATGACGTGCCGGCAGAATCTGGAGGAGGGAAAAGCAGATGCAATTCTCGGTCTGGAGACATTTTCAAATATGCAGCATGTATTAAAGACAGTTCCGGTGACAACGGACCAGCTTAATATATATGGAAAGAATAAGATTGAGAGTATCGGTGCTCTTGCGAACAAGAAAGTTGCAGTGATGGCAAGATCTGTAATTATGACAATGTTTGATCTGCAGTGCGAGTATGTGGAGTACAACACGAATTCAGAGATTTTGAAAGCAGTCGAAAATGGTGAGGTGGATTATGGAATCTGCCATGAGGCTGTTGCAGAGAAGATTATCGAGAAAGAAAATCTGAGTGTTGTACCAAGCCTTACAATCATGAACAGCTTCCTGACATTTGGCGTGTGGGAAGACAAAGAAGAATTAAGAGACCAGATGAATACGATCCTTAAGTATTATGCGAATCAGGGAACGCTTGCAAGACTGGAAAATAAATGGATCGTGAACTATTCAAGAAATCGTTCCCTTAGTTATGTTATAGAGCAGAATAAAGTTTTTTATGTAGCATATCTGATCACATGGTTATTTGTTATGTTTCTTCTGAGCATACTAAAAGCAGACTATTCCAGGAAGCAGCATTACATTGCGACGCTTCTGGAATATCAGTCAGAATTAGAAAAATCCAGCCAGGAAGTCATGCGGGCAAATCAGGCGAAGAGCGACTTTCTGTCACATATGACCCACGATATACGGACGCCGATCAATGGCATAATGGGAATGGTCGAGGTTATCAAAAAGAATTGTTCCGACCAGAATAAGGTAGATGAATGCCTGGATAAAATTCAAAAAGCCTCCGGACACCTGTTGGACTTCCTTAATGATGTGCTGGATATGAGCAAACTGGAGAGTGGTAAGATTCAGTTAGAACAGATTCCATTTGAACTGGAAAAGGAGATGAAAGAACTTCAGACCATTATGGAGACTCAGGCAGAAGAAAAAGGATTGACGATTTTTTGGGATATGACGGGAATATGCCATAATGAGCTGATCGGAAGCCCGTTACATATGAGAAGAATACTTCTGAACCTGCTCAGTAATGCGGTCAAATATAATAAAAAGGGTGGAGAGATACATCTGACTGTAAACGAAATTATGCAGAACGATAAGACTGCTTTGTTTGAGTTCAAGGTCGCAGACAATGGAATCGGTATGAGTGAATCTTTCATAGAAGATAAATTATTCCAGCCGTTTGTACAAGGAGCGGGAGAAGCCAGAACAAAGTATCAGGGAACTGGACTTGGAATGTCCATTGTCCAGAGAATTGTCCGGGAAATGACAGGTTCTATTGATGTCGAGAGTAAAGAAGGAGAAGGAACCACATTTACTGTAACATTGCCATTTGCGATTAATCGCAGTGAAAATGTGCCAAAGACCATAGAGGAACAGAAACCAGACATTAGTGGAATGAAGATCCTGGTCGTAGAGGATAATGACTTGAATCTGGAGATCGCCCAGTTTATGCTGGAGGAAGATAAGGCAGTCGTAGAGGTCGCAAGAGATGGACTTCAGGCAGTAGAAGCATTTAAAAACAGCCGGGAGGGCGAACCCGAAGCAATCCTTATGGATATTATGATGCCGAATATGGATGGGATTGAGGCAGCAAAGACGATTCGAAGTCTTGACCGTGCTGATGCAAAAAGCGTCCCGATCATTGCCATGACAGCAAATGCATTTGTAGAAGACATGAGAAAGACAAAAGAAGCAGGTATGAATGAACATCTGACAAAACCTGTAGATGGTGAAAAATTACTTCAGGTACTTTACAAGTATAAAAAAGAGGCATTCTTGAAAAAAGAGCAGGAATAACATCGGCATAAATGTCGGAATGAGAGGAGAGATTTATGAGCCATATAGCAGACTGGCTTACGGCAATCGGACATAATTATTTCATTGTGATAATTGGAACAGTTGAGATTCTGGCGGCAGTGATGCTGATCACAGAGAATTTGATGAGAAGAATCCGTAAAAAAACAACCATTGACAAAAAAGAAATTGAAGCTGAGATGCTCAGAGAATTGGATGAACGGGAGAAAGAAGCATGCATTCTTCTTCGCAGAAGTGATATGATGCCAGTCTATGGTACAGGAAATCTGCAGACACTTCTTGGAGTGTCTCTTTGCGAGATACAGGACGACATTGCAGTATTTGAGCATATTGCGAAAGATACATCTGTAATAAAAAGAATCTGGAAAGATTATCAGACCTGGGATGGACATCGTCTTTTTGGTGCACAGTTTCAGTTGAAGAACGGGCAGTGGATTCGGGTATCTGTCAGGAGAAGCAGCTCCGGTGTCTATGATCAGTTTGCGTTCTATATTATTACAGAAATGTATAAAAAAATGGAAGACTATGAGCGCAAGCTTATGGAAGCAGAAGAGGCAAGCCAGTCTAAGACGACATTTCTGTCAAGAATGTCTCATGAAATCCGTACACCGATGAACGGAATTATTGGAATGCTGACACTGGCACAGGAAAAAATGGACAAAGAAGATCCAGTCATGCAGTATCTTAAGAGGGCAGATGAACTTTCTGAACATTTGTTATCTCTGATCAATGACATTCTGGATATGTCACGTATCGAGGCGGGAAAAGTAGAGCTTGAGAACCGTCCGTTCAGCTTAAGACAGCTTGGCGATAAGCTCTATGATATGTTTGCAAAAGAACTGGATGAAAGAGGCATTTATTACTCTGTGGATTTTGAAGAAGTTACTGCAGATTATGTGATCGGAGATGAGCTTCGAATCAGCCAGATTATTATTAACTTCCTTTCCAATGCAGTAAAATTCACAAAAGAAGGAGAAATTACCGTTACATTTCGTCAGATGTTAGAACGAGACGGAATGTTAGACCTGATGATCTGTGTTCATGATACAGGTATCGGTATGAAGTCAGAATTTATTAACCGAATCTTCCGCCCATTTGAACAGGAAGGAATTGAGACAGCAAAACAATATGGCGGAACAGGACTTGGAATGGCAATCACTGATCAGTTGGTACGCCTGATGGGTGGAGAGATCATTGTAAAAAGTGCGCCGGGTAAAGGCTCTGATTTTAGTGTGTTCTTACATATACCAAAGACAGAGAAACCGGCAGAAGTAATGGATGCGGATGCCGGAAACTTCGCTCAGCAGAGCACGAATGAAGAAAGTACAGCATTTAAGGGAAGACGGATTCTTCTGGCAGAGGATAATGAGGTAAATGCCATGATTGCAGAAGAAATCCTTGGTGAGATGGGAGCTGAAGTAGAAGTTGTGGAAAATGGACAGAAAGCAGTCGAGCACTTCAAATCCCATCCGGAGAACTACTATGATTTTATTCTTATGGATGTTCAGATGCCGGTCATGAATGGACGTGATGCAACGAAAACAATCCGGAAGCTTTATCGTCCGGATGCAAAGACAATTCCAATCTTTGCATTATCTGCAGATGCGTTTGTAGAAGACGAGAGATTATCTCTGGAAAGTGGCATGAATGGGCATTATGCAAAGCCGGTTGATTTCCAGGCATTGCAGAAAAATGTAGGAACGTTTCTTGAAAAAAGGGAGAAGAGATAGGCATGGAAGACAAGAAACTAAAGAAAATAGGAGTAGCAGCGGTCTCAGCGTCAGTATTGACGGTGGGAACAGTTGCGTTTGTAGCAGCCTATCAGTCAGGCAGCACGTTCAATCCATCCGACTCGAACCGCGAACTTCAAACAAATCAAGTCGTATTTTCTGATGAAGATGATTCCGTTGGACATAAAAAGAATGAAAGCAAAAAGAATGAGAGCCAGATGCTGGATAAAAATCAGGATCAGGACTCACAGAGTCAGCCTAAAGCAAAAAGCCAGGCGGATTATCTGTTTGAAAATGATGTGAAGCTGGCTGAGAATACCAAGAGCAGTGCCATGATCAACGATGGTAATGAGAATACTTCTTTCGGGAATCTGTTAGATGACGTTACTCAGACACCGGGGAACAAGCATGGAACCATTTTGGATATTACAGGAGATGCCGGCAATGCGGATACGATTATTCATGGTGGCAATGGCAATGGTTCCGGTACCGGAACAGGTAACGGGGGAAATGGAACCGGTAGTGGGAATCATGTCAATGGTAATAATCATGGCAATCCTAACAATGGCAGTAATAAATATACAGAAATATCCGATCCGGATTCGAAGAAGCCAGCGGCAACAGATGATATTTTTACAAACAGACCATTTACAGAAACAGATGTAGCAAATAAAGAAAATCCAAAGATTCATCTGATGCAGCCGGGAAGCGCAAGTTATTGTTTGTACATGGGACAACAGGTGACGGAAAAAGATATCTATAATGCCCTGGATACCTATGTATTAACAGGAAAAGGCCTGGATTGTGTCCGATATAACTGGGATGAAAATGCATATGGAAAATATGTCCGGATAGATAGTGTTTCTTTTGATGGAGGAAATACATGGGAAAATACATTTCCACTGACAATACCGGAAGAAATGAATCAGGATACAATGTTGATCAAGGCGAGTTATCGCTTGAAGGAAGAGGAAAAATGGAACGAGTATGTATATGATAATGAGTTATCGGGGGTACATGAAGAATGGATATCTTATGAAGTGAAAAAGGCATGTATTTTCTTAATGACGGAAGAACTTCCTGAAGGCACTTCTCAGATTGATGAGACGAAGGTCTTAACAGTGGATGAGCAGAAATATCCGGACGGGGAAACATTTTCACTTTTTAAATATACAGATAAATTATTGAAAGCCAGAGGTTTTGGTGATACGAGTGAGTCCGGTACTGGAAAGAGGATCCATGCGTTGCTGCCGGGCTGGCAGGAGAATGGAGTGAAAGTTCCATGGCTTTATCCGATAACCAGGGGACGTCATATTATAGAACCACAGGATCTGGTGCCGCTTAGTGATGAATACAAGGCTGTTATGAAGAATTATTGGCTGGATGATAATTTCCAGCCGGATCTTTCGGATGGCAAGCTATATAACCTTCAGACAATGACAGATTATGAAAAAAAATCATTACTTGGAAAGAGCCAAAAAGAATATTTGCAAGTTGATGTTCCAAAGTATATGCAGGCGGTAGACATGGATGAAGATGCGGATTTAAAGGTGGAGTATTTGTCTGTTCCGGATACAGTCGTGTATGTTAATGGAAGCAGCCAGGGGCTGACGGTAGATCAGGGATATATTGTCGATGAGAATAATCCTTATTATACGGCTACAGACGAAGGAATTTTGACGAATAAAGCGGAAACGGAGTATCAGGCCATCCCGGCGAAAATCCGTGAATTGTCTGTGCCGGAGAATGTGACAAAAGTTAACCTGTTAGGGAATAATAAGGTGTCTGTGTTAAAATTCAAGGCGGATTCTATGGAGCAGATACCGGAATTAGAACTTAGCCAGACGGATATGTGGGGAGATGTAACACTCAAGGGACAGAACTGTGAAGTTATTGTAAAGGATGCTCTTTTGAATGATTTTATCGAAAAAAACAAAGAACATTTTATTACCCACAATACATCTACTGGATATGCAAACTTTAAAAGCATTGCCTCAGAAGAAGAACCGGATGTTGTATACACTGTGGCATCAGATGGACAGGTGAAAGGAAATAACGCAGCACTGAGAAAAGTCATTGATACAGGGCGTTCTACCGTACAGCTTAACAGTGATACGAAGTGTGTGATGGAGAATGCTTTCGATGGTATTGCGTCTGTGAATCGTTTGCAGATGCCGGACAATGGAGAAAGTATAGAACTTGAAAAAAATTGTTTTGCAGGAAGCAGTATAAAGAACATTTTATGTTATAGTGAGGAACAATACAACTATGTTGCAGGCAGGATAAAAGAAAGCGGGGCACCGGAAGATGTTCAGGTGGAGCTTGTGAAACTTCAGACATCACAAGAAGGTTTTTCTTATTATGAGGAAACGATAGATGGAGGGAATGGTGCTGTTCTGGTAAAGGCGCCAAAGGAGCTGAAAGAATTTGCAGGCCAAGTTACAGCAGAGGATGGAATGGCTGTAACAATTACGGATATTGCGGACAGTGCTTTTGCAGGGTGTACAGATTTAACATGGGTAGAACTTCCGGAAAGCGTAACGACAATTGGATACGGAGCGTTTTATGGTTGTAATTCGCTTCAAGGTATATTGATTCATGCGAAAGAGTATGTTTACATCGGTAACCAATCTTTTGATAATTGCAGCAGTTTGCGCTTTGTTGCATCAAATGCAATGACGGCAGAGATGCAGGATGGATATGATCCGGTTATTTCCCAGATGTATAACTGGATGCAGATGACGTATTTTTACGCGCCGACAAATTCTACAGGATATGGGGAACATGCGCTGTCGTTTACACCAGAGTCAGGAGTTGAGGAATACTCTATGGCAGACATCAGTGATAACTGTAAAATGTTGTATGGAAATAGTTATGCAGAGGATGGAGAAAGTTATCCATGGCTGGGTATCCGTTCCGGAGCAAATGCAGGTGAACAGGTGGAGCTTCCTGTAACTACTTTGGAACTTTACAGCTATAGTATGGCAGATATGAAGTCTTCTACCGGAAAATACGAGATTAATTGGTCTGATCTTGATCAGCTGCAGTATTTTGATGAAGGGGTCTTTTATGAGTCGGATCTTGGCGGAGACATTCTTCTTGATCAGGGCAGTACGTATCTGTCTGATTATGTGTTCAGAGGCTGCCGTGAAATTACCAATCTGCAGGTAACCGGTCAGGTCACTCATCTGGGAAATCTGGTTTTTGAGGAATGTGAAAAATTGGAGTCTGTGACTTTGGGAAGTGCAGGGGAAGATGTTTCCATTACTGCAAATATATTTTATGGCTGTAATGCATTACGCAATCTGACTTTAGGTGGTAACTACAATGAATTCAAATTGACTATGCAGGGAAGAATGCCATATCAATTCAATAGTGCATGGACACAGGAAGAGGAATGGGAGACACTTCATATAACCATTCCATATGATCCGGAACATTTTTACATTAAAAAGTGGAGATTTTATCTAGCCGGATACCGAGAGGAATATAATGCGGAGTCAGGATATGTTTATCCGCCATATCTGGACATGTGGGAAGGATTGTACCGGGAATATCTGTGGGATTATGGAGAATATCCGACCTATGAGCAGATTGACAAAGAAGTGGAAGAAAAACTTGTGGCAGCAGAGAATGGTCTGCGCAAGATGCTTGGAGAAGAACCGGTGGATGAACCGACGAACTTTTTCCCGTATCGTAGAGATGACAATACATTGACGCTTGTTGGAGCACCATCCAATATTGAAGATGCATTTTTATGGGGCGAGATGATGGAATTTCCGGAAGGCTGGTCACTGGATTATATTGCAAGCGGAGCATTTTCAAAAAGTAAGAATCTTAGGAGTATGACCTTTATAGATAATTTGGCAGGTATTTATCCTGATATTTTTTCAGGAGTGGAGAGTGATACGGTAACCATGCGTTTCTGGACGGATGCAGTACCAAAGCTGATGATTGAAAAACAAGGGATTCCATTTGATTTTGGCATTGATAATTCCAGGATAAAATTGGAAATTAATTCTGGAATGGGAGAAGCATTTATCAACAACTGGTCTTATCCGTTGGCGGGATATTCAAGCCGTGAGACGATGGAAGAAGCCGTGAAAGCTGAATTGACTGAGAAAAATGGCGGTACAGAACCGACGGAAGAGGAATTAAAGACGGAGGTTGATCTGAGAATCCTTCCGTATATGAATATTGTCCGGGGATGGATTGGACTGGATCCGGTTCAGTCATTTGATGCAATTGGAAAGGGAGCAGAGAAAATTGATTCCAACGATGCTGTGGAAAATGCTGGTGAATCGGAAGATAAAGATACGAAAGATGATGAACAGGTAAACGATATTTTGCCAGACAATACTTTGACAGATGAAGATACTTCCGGGGATGATCAGGCAGAGGACAAGTCTCAGACAGTAACTACAGAGCAAAGGGAAGATGTGAAGAAGGAAGAGAGTAATTTCGATTCACAGGATTAAGGAACATAGAGGAGAAGTAAGGAATGATTGTAGAACAATCCAAAGAAATTATAGAACAGGTCAGTCAGGCATTTATTGGAAAAAGTGATATTGTAGAAAAAGTACTGATGACTATTTATGCAGGAGGACACATTTTGCTGGAGGACTGTCCGGGAGTGGGAAAGACGACTCTGGCGCTGGCATTTTCAAAAGTGCTCGGACTTAGTAATAAGCGTATTCAGTTCACACCGGATACGCTGCCATCTGATATTACGGGATTTACCATGTTCAACCGAGAGACGAATCAGTTAGAGTACATAGACGGAGCGGCGAATTGCCAGCTTCTTCTGGCAGACGAGATCAACCGTACTTCGCCGAAGACGCAGTCGGCGCTTCTGGAGGTTATGGAGGAGCATACGATCACTGTAGACGGCAAGACACATATTTTACCGTTACCATTTATCTGCATTGCGACACAGAATCCGCTTGGATTTGCAGGTACTCAGCCATTGCCGGAATCACAGCTTGACCGTTTTATGGTTTGTCTGTCTATCGGATATCCGACACTGGAAAAGCAGATTCAGATCCTGAACGCGCAGCGTTATCATAACCCACTGCAGGATCTGAAAACCGTGACAGACGGACAGAATATTTTAGAAATCCAGGATTATCTGAATTCCATCCGAATGACAGAAAGTGTCATGGCATATGCAATCCGTTTGTGCGAGGCGACAAGAGAGCATGTGCTGGTAGAACTTGGAGTTTCCCCTCGAGGGGTTGCTTCTCTTGTAAAAATGTCCCGTGCGAATGCAATTCTCAAGGGACGTAATTATGTTGTTCCGGAAGACGTCCAGAATGTATTTCTGGATGTGTGTGCACACCGTCTTGTGCTAAAGCCACAGGTTCAGGTGGATGGTGTCAGTGCGCGTGAGATACTGGAAGAGATTATGACCCGGGTCAAACCGCCGGTTGCCGGAAAGAGATAGTAAGAATGCCGCCAAAAATGTGGTGGCAGAATGGAGAGATTTATGAGAAAGAATCGAGTAGGGTATATGTTCCTTGTGATTCTGAGTGCAATATTGCTGTTTATTTTTGGAACTCCATTTTTACTGCTGGTTTTCTTATTTTGGATCGGATTTGCCATTATGCTTGGGATCCTGATCCGGCGAGATGCCAGACATATGTACCTGAGGATTAAGTTGAAGACAGGTGAGCTGGCAGGACGGAAATCTAAGATGAAGCTGATCGTGGAGACAAAAGGTCTGCTTCTGGCGTCCAGAGCGGTACATGTGGAACTGAAATTCTATAACCGTATGTCTGATTCGTATGAGGTAAAGTATCTGCTGTTAAATCTGGAAGAACGGAATAATCAGTATGAAGTCCCATTTTTAGCAGAACAGTGTGGAGAGATTACGGTGCGCTGTCAGGCTGCTTATGTGTATGATCTTCTGGGGCTGTTTCAGGTTCCAATTACAACTTTCGAAGAGACGGCCACGTTGGTCTATCCTCGCAGGGTGAAGATGCAGGTGGAAATGTCCAGAGATACTTATGGAAAGTCATATGAGGAAGGCCGGATACAGAACCGAAGGGGAAATGATCCAAGTGAAATGTTTGATATTCGTGAATATATACCTGGCGATGACATGCGTTCGATTCACTGGAAGCTATCAAGCAAGGAGGATACGCTATATATGCGAGAGGCGAGTGATCCGTCCCACTACAGTCTTGTAGTGCTGCTTGATCTGGGATGGGAGCATGCAGGGAAACCGGTTCCGGCAGAGATGCTTAATGCAGCAATTGCCTACAGTTATGGCATTATGGAAAAATTAGTAGAACAAAATATTTCATTTTGCGTTGCAATACCGACCAAGATGGGATTTCAGTTGTATGAAATTTGTGAACGGCGTAATTTCAGACAGTTTTTTGCTCTGTGGTTTGGCGTCCCTATGCAAAAACACGCAGGGATGGGATTTCAGTTATTCTTAAGTGAACATATGGAGCAGAAGTTTACGAGACTTCTGATTCTGACTGCAGGCGAGTATGAACAGGATCTGAAAGGAATGGATCAGCGGATCGGAATTACAGTTGTTGGAACGACAAAGGAAGAACAGATGTTATATACCAATCTTGGAAGCAGTCTGGATGTGGTGGAACTTCCGGAGAACCTGGAGCTGGAAGAGTGTTACAGAATCCGGTGTTAATGAAATGGCAAAAAGATAGATCTATAGTTTTATCTGATATTACAAAGAAAGCAAGGAAATTAATTTATGAAACTTTCCGTACGAAAAGAGCCGATACTGGAAATCGGAACGGTAGGGGAAAAAACATCATATAGTAGTACGGTCTGGGTACTTTGTCTGGCGACGCTCATGGTCTTGGGAAATGTGCTTGCGTTTGTAAAAATGTGGGGAACATTATCTCCGGGAATTGTAAAAGTGGCAGCTGTGGCATTTCTTACGATGATACTGACGGCTGTCATAGAATTTTTCAAGAGAAAATATTCTTATATAGGAATCGCGAAACTTGTTCCGTGGGTGTTATTTTTTTCAGTCGCGGGCCGGGAAAACATTTATACTGGAATGAAGATCTGGCAGAATCTTCTGATCGTTCGGTGGAATCAGATGCACGAAGGCGGAGTAGAAGTCTTTCAGGTACAGATATCTAATGTGGGTATTCAGGCATTTTCCATTGGAATGGGACTATTCATTGGAATGATGGGATATCTGCTGATCAAAGGACATCACACAATAGGCTGCTTTATCTACGAGCTGGTCTGGTTCTATCTGCTTTTGTCAGAAGGAATTTTTGATTCACTGGCAGGGAGTCTTATGTTTGCAGCTTTTCTTGGTCTTTGTATTTCTACAAAGCAGCAGAAAATGACGAAGCGGGGCGTGATATGGATGGCTGTTGTTGTAGCAGTTTTCTGCGGGGCTTCCAGTCTGATGGATCAGACAGAGATAGAAAGTATCCAGGAATTCCGTGAAAATGTCCAGGCGAAAATCCATACGATGCGGTACGGCGAGGACGTACTGCCGGAAGGTGACTTAAGAGAGGCAAAAGAGCTAAAAGCAAGCGAAGAGGAGATGCTGATCGTGAAGTCAGAGCAGGAGAAGAACCTGTATCTGCGTGGATTTGTAGGAAGTACTTATCAGGACGGAAGATGGAAGGAACTGTCAGATTCTGCATATGGCGGTGATAATACCGGTATGCTCAAATGGCTCAAAAAGCAGAAGTTTGATTCTTTAAAGCAGAACGCTTATTATTTGAATCTGGGAGACGATGCAGATGTAAATCCGGAAAATCCAGTGCAGGTGAACGTTACAGGAGCTTCCAGATATTATGTGTATATACCAGCTTCACTTGTAGATGTGACAGAGGGACGTTTGAAAGAAAGAACAGATACGAGGCTGGTAAGCCGGGGATTTACCGGTGAGAAGGAATATTCCTATATAGAAGAGTCAGGGACAAGACCGGCAGAGCTGACAGTGACAGATAACTGGGTGGCAGATCCGGGCACTGGAAAGCAGAAACGCTACAGCAAGGCAGAGGCGGTTTACCGGGATTTTGTATATAACAATTACACAACCGTTGACGAGGACATTTATGATCTGATGAAGGAAATATTCTGGAATGATTACGAATCTGAAAATGATGGAATCTACAGTGCGTTGAATCAGATCCGCAGCAAATTGAGCGAGAAATTGTCCTATGTAGATCAGCCGGAGCCATCACCGGAAGCTGAAGATCCGATCGTCTGGGGACTGACCAAGTCACAGGAAGGAAATGATATGCTGTATGCATCGGTTGCGGTACAGGCATTTCGGGCACATGGAATTCCGGCACGTTATGTGGAAGGATATTATCTCCCGGCTACGGCTGTGACAGACGGTAAGGACAGCAAAGTCATATTGACAGGGCGTGATACACATGCATGGGTGGAAGTATATTTTGATGGAGTCGGCTGGCAGCCGGTTGATGTCACACCGGGATATTACTATGAGGCACTGGCACTTCGTGACATGATCGATACGCCGGATATGGAACACAAGAGTGCTGCAATCCAGGATCAGGGAAATGATGTTGACAATTCTACAAAGCTGGAAGATGCAAAGAAAAGCAACCAAATAAAGAGTCCGAAAATTGTCCGGGATATAGCGGCAATTACCGTAGGTGTACTGACTGTTATATTCGTACTTCTCCTTCTGTGCTTTATATTTTTGGAGATTGTGCGTGTAATTTATGCATGGATCGAGAAGAAACAATTTTTAAAGTCTGATCAGAAAGATCAGGTACTTTATATTGAGCGGCACCTGTTCACGGTGTTGGCATTTATTGGAATACATGCAACGCTTGGATGGAATACAAAAGAAGTTGATGAGAGACTTTCCAATCAGTTTGAACATGTAAAACCAGGTGAATATAAAAGGGCTTCTGAATTGATTGAACGCAGTGTCTACGGGGACATAGAATTAAAACCTCACGAGATGCGGACTCTTCAGGTATTTTTGAAAAAAGTCAGAGATTCCGTGAGAGACGGTAAGAATCGGAAAGTAAAAATTATGCTTCGTTATGAGTGGATTTACAGAAAGCCTGAAAAAAATAGATAAAAATGTATTTAAGTTTTAGTATATCCATGTATTGACATGAGGTTATAATATTTATAAAATACAGACAGAAAGGGAGCGTGAAAAAAATGAAAATCGCATTATTAGAACCAATTGGAGTATCAAAAGAAGTTATTGATGAGTTATCAGCACCGATTACAGAAAAGGGACATGAATTCGTATATTATGATACTAAAACAACAGATCCAGCAGAACTTGCCAAGAGAAGTGAAGGCTGCGACATTGTTATGATCGCTAACAATCCGTATCCGACAGAGGTTGTAGAGAAAGCGGACGCACTGAAGATGTTATCTGTAGCATTTACAGGAATTGACCACATCGGAACAGACAAGTGTAAAGAGAAAAATATTATGATCTGTAATGCAGCAGGGTACTCAAACCAGACAGTTGCCGAGCTTATCATTGGTATGGCGATTGACGCATTAAGACATGTAGTAAAAGCTGACGGACTTGTAAGAAATGGTGGAACAAGTGCAGGCCTTGGAGGAAAAGAAATCTGCGGAAGAACGGTCGGAATTATTGGACTTGGACAGATCGGACTCATGGCAGCAAAATTATTCCAGGCATTTGGCGCTAAAGTTATCGCTTACAACAGAAGTGAGTCTGAGGAAGCAAAAGCACTTGGAATCGAGTATAAATCATTAGAGGAAGTATTATCAACAAGTGATATCGTATCACTGAACCTTCCACTGAATGCAGAGACAAGAGGATTCCTGTCAGCAGATAAGATTGCACTTATGAATGAGAACACAATCTTCATCAACTGTGCAAGAGGACCAATCGTAGACAACGAGGCACTTGCGAAAGCGCTGAATGATGGCAAGCTTGGATATGCATGCGTTGACGTATTTGATATGGAGCCGCCGATCCCGGCAGATTATCCATTGCTTCAGGCTAAGAATACATTATTGACACCTCATCAGGCATTCATCTCCGAGGAGTCTATGGTAAGAAGAGCAAAGATTGTATTCGATAACGTGACCGCTTATCTTGACGGCAAGCCGGTCAACGTATGTAAGTTGTAAGAATAAAAAAGACAAAAAAGACATAAAAATAGAGAATGATATAGTACTTTGATAATTTCACATATTTACAAAGTTCTAAGTATGAAAGGCAGTTTCGTAAAAGTCAGCCAAATAGAGCAGACTTATCGAAACTGCCTTTTGTTATCTTGATTTAGTGGGTTTATATGAGAGGATGTCGCGTTGGTCGTGATGTATGTAATTTGCTCATAAAAGTGTAAATGTATGTAAATGATTCGCTCATAAAAATGTGAATATAAGTATTAAAATCGCTCATAAAATTGTTAGACAGCGCAAATGATTCGTTCATGAAATTGTTGGAGCGTTGAATAAACAACGAAAATATGGTAATCTTAGTATGTGGGGTGAATTGTATGTATTTGAGACGGAAAATAGATGATTATTTGAAAGAATGGAAAAATAGTGAGGAACGTAAGCCTTTGATTATCAAAGGTGCAAGGCAGATTGGAAAGACGGAGTCTATCCGTAAGTTTGCAGAAGAAAATTATACTTCGGTTATAGAAATTAATTTTGTGGAGGAGCCAAAGTATCGTACAATTATTGTGGACGGATATGGGGCGGATGAGATTGTAAAAAGCATTTCCAGAATTGATCCGCAGAAGCAGTTTATTCCGGAGGAAACATTGATATTTTTTGACGAGTTGCAGGAATTTCCGGAGATTGCGACTTCTCTTAAATTTTTTGCTCAGGACGGACGATTTGACATTATATGCAGCGGGTCTTTGCTGGGAATTTCATATCAGAGGATTGAAAGTAACAGTGTTGGATACAAGAATGATTACACGATGTATTCTATGGATTTTGAGGAATTTTTGTGGGCGAAGGGATATCAAGACGATGTGATAGAAGATATGTTGGAGCATATGTGCCAGGGGAAAGCATTTGGAAAGGCAGAGCTTTATACATTTGAGGAAGCATTTCTTGATTATTGTATTTTAGGGGGACTTCCGGCAGTGGTTCGGGAATATATCAGCACGAATACATTTACAGGAACATTACAGATGCAGACGCAGCTTTTGGAAGACTACAAGGAAGATATCCGCAAGTATGCTGACGGATTGGATCAGACTCGTATATTGAATGTATTTCAGCATATTCCGGTGCAGCTTGCGAAGGATAATAAAAAATTCCAAATATCGAAAGTGGCAAAAGGAGCAAGGTTCAAAGATTATCGAGGGTGTATAGAATGGCTGAAGGATACGGGACTTGTAAATGTATGTTATTGTCTGCAATATCCGGAATTGCCATTAAAAGGTAATTATGATGAAGAAAAGTATAAGCTTTATTATTTTGATACGGGAATGCTGGTAGCGATGCTGGATGAGGAAGCTCAGGAAGATTTGCGTGCGAATAAAAATATGAATGTATATAAGGGCGCTTTGTATGAGAATGTCGTAGCTGAAGCACTCGTGAAAAGCGGGTATGGTCTGTACTATTATAAAAAAGAAAATGCTACGCTGGAGGAAGACTTTTTTGTAAGAACGAGAGATTCTCTTGTGCCGGTGGAGGTAAAGGCAACCAATGGACGGTCAAAGTCTTTACGGACATTAATTAAAAGTGAAAATTACCCGGATATCAAGTTTGGAATAAAATTAATTAAAGGGAATATAGGGATAGAGAATGATATTCACACATTTCCATATTTTTGTACATTTTTGCTGAAGAGATATATAAAGCGGATTTCGTCACAGAATTAGAAAAGAACATTTTTATACTGATTAAGAAGACATATTGAGAGAAGGCTGCGGTATCATGTAAGTTTGCTGAAAACTATGTCCCTAAATGAGCGCCTCTAATTGATGTCATAACAGAAATATGGTATATTTAACTTATCTGATGCCGTAGGCATCTTACATATGAAAAGAAGCAAAAAAGAATATGAGTCAGGAGTGATAGAATATGTATCAGGATGATTACAAACGTTGGATGGAGGCAGATTTGGAGGATGCGGATCTGAATCCGGAACTGGCGAGAATCGAAGAAAATGACGAGGAGATCAAGGAGCGTTTTGCAGTTGCGCTTAAGTTTGGAACTGCAGGACTTCGAGGTGTTCTTGGAGCAGGTACGAACCGGATGAATATCTATGTTGTACGTCAGGCTACGCAAGGGCTGGCGAACTGGGTAAAGACACAGGGTGGAACGCAGACAGTAGCAATCAGCTATGACAGTCGTATTAAAAGTGATGTATTTGCGAAGAATGCGGCAAGTGTGCTGGCAGCGAATGGAATCAAGGTTCGGATCTATGATGCATTGATGCCTGTACCGGCTCTTTCATTTGCAACACGTTATTATAATTGTAATGCAGGTGTTATGGTAACAGCATCTCATAATCCGGCTAAATATAATGGATATAAAGCATATGGTCCGGATGGATGTCAGATGACAGATGATGCGGCAGCAATTGTTTATGAAGAGATTCAGAAGACGGATGTTCTGACTGGTGCAAAATACATGCCATTTGCACAGGGGGTTGAAGAAGGACTGATCCGTTTTGTGGGTGATGATTGTAAGAGAGCTCTTTATGATGCAATCGAGGACAGACAGGTTCGTCCGGGACTTTGCAAGACAGCAGGACTGAAGCTTGTATACAGTCCGCTCAATGGATCAGGACTTGTTCCGGTCACACAGGTATTGAAAGACATTGGAATAACAGACATTACAATTGTTCCTGAGCAGGAGTATCCAAATGGATATTTCACAACATGTAGTTATCCGAACCCGGAGATTTTCGAGGCACTTGAGAAGGGACTGAACCTTGCAAAGGAGACTGGCGCAGACTTGATGCTTGCAACTGACCCGGATGCAGACCGTGTTGGTATTGCAATGAAGTGTCCGGATGGTTCTTACGAACTCGTCAGTGGAAATGAAGTCGGAGTTCTGCTTCTTGACTACATTTGTGCAGGACGTATAGAGAAAGGTACGATGCCAAAGAATCCGGTAGCAGTGAAATCTATCGTATCAACACCACTTGCAGATGCAGTTGCAGAGCATTATGGAGTAGAGCTTCGAAGTGTACTGACAGGATTTAAATGGATTGGAGATCAGATCGCAGGTCTTGAGGCAGCAGGCGAAGTTGACCGTTTTATTTTTGGATTTGAGGAGAGCTATGGATATCTGGCTGGTCCATATGTACGTGATAAAGATGCTATTATTGGATCTATGTTGATTTGCGAGATGGCTGCTTATTATAGAAGCATTGGAAGTTCTCTGAAGCAGAGAATGGAAGAAATCTATTCCGAGTATGGACGTTATTTGAATAAGATCGACAGCTTTGAGTTCCCGGGACTTAGTGGTATGGATCGTATGTCTGAGATCATGCAGGGATTAAGAGACAAGCCGCTTGAGGAGATTGCAGGTTATAAAGTTGTAAAAGTCACAGATTATAAGAAACCAGAAGAGACAGGTCTTCCGGCTGCAAATGTACTTATTTATAAGCTAGAGAACAACGAGACAGTTATCGTTCGTCCTTCCGGAACGGAGCCGAAGATTAAGATTTATTACACAACGCTTGGTAAGAATCTTGCGGAGGCGCAGGCTGAAAAAGATAAATTATCTGAGGCGTTAAAGCCAATTATGAAATAGAATATCCTTGATTATGACCGTACAGAAACTATTGAGAAAAGTAATGGCTGTGCGGTTAAGATATAAAAGGAGGTATGTCACTATGTTGCACGAGATATCATTTGCGTCATATAACGGACGCGATCAGGTTCAAGGCTGGATTTATGTTCCGGCTTGTAAGTCAAAAGGAATTGTTCAGGTGATCCACGGATTTGGTGAACATTCCAGACGATATCTGCACATGATATCTGCATTTTTAGATGCAGGGTATATTGTGGCAGCAGATGATCATGTCGGTCATGGAAAGACAGCTATGGTCAATGATGTATGGGGTGACTGGGGAGATAAAGGTCCGCATACCATGATGGAAGATGAGCATACATTAAAAGCAATTGTGTGCGAAAAATATCCGGACTTGCCATATTTTTTATTTGGCCACAGCATGGGATCCTTTATAACAAGAGATTTCATTGCAAAATATGGAGATGAACTGACAGGAGCTACTATTTGCGGTACAACCGGAATCTTCCGCGGAGCAAAAGAAGTGGGAGAAAAGCTGAAAGAAGTAATTGATGCCGGACACGGCGAGGAATCTAATCCAGAATTTGCAGGGGAACTGATGGGCTGGATGTGCGAGCGGTGCGGCGAGATCAGTATCGGAAATGAGTGGATCTGCGCAGATCCTTATGTACAACGCGACCATGCAGAAGACCCATTTGACGCATTTACAAGACCAACCAGTAACCGTTCAATCTATGATTTTATACAAATGATGGAACAGATCGAAGGAACCAAGTGGGCAGATAAAGTTCCAATCGACCTGCCAATTTACAACATCGCAGGAGACCAGGATCCAGTCGGCGAATACGGAGTAGGCGTCTACCAGGTAAGTAACTGGTTGATACAGACCGGCCATACAGTCACAACAAAGCTGTATTCTGGATATCGTCATGAAATACATAATTATGCAGAGATAAAAAATGAAGTCGAAGCAGGAATTATCGCATTCATGGATGGAATGTTAAGTTAAAAATGAATAGGTTGGGGACGTAGTAAAATGTTAAAATGCTACGTCCCAATTGTATTTTGCGGCGTCCTTTTTGAGAATCAGGGGGTCCCTGATTGGATCTAGAATTAGGTGGGAATAAAAATATGAATGAGGAATTATAAAAAATGAGTGGAAAATTATATGGTGTCGGTGTCGGTCCGGGAGAGCCGAAGTTAATGACGTACTTGGCAGTGGAGACGATTCAGAATTGCCCGGTAATCGCAGTGCCTGCAGATGGAAAAGAACATGCAATCAGTTATAAAATTGCATCTGGAATTGTGAAGGATATGGATCAGAAAGAATGTCTGGGACTGTCTTCACCGATGACGAAAGATTCGAACGTTTTGAATGAAAATTATCAAAATGTGTCGAAAGAAATCATGAAGAAATTAGATGAAGGAAAAGATGTGGCATATCTGACGTTGGGAGATCCTACAATCTACTCGACATACATTTATATTCAACGGATTATAAAAGAGTCAGGCTATGAAGCAGAGATTATTAATGGAATTCCTTCTTTTTGTGCAGTGGCGGCTAAACTTGGAGATAGTCTTGCAGATAGATCCGAGCAGCTTCATATTATTCCATCCAGTTATGATATAGAAGAAGCATTGGAACTTCCAGGAAATAAGATTCTTATGAAGGCAGCTTCAAAATTGTCGGATGTGAAGAAGATTTTGAGAGATCATGAATTAGAAGCTCAGATGATTGAAAATTGTGGCATGGAAGAAGAAAGAATATATCAAAATATCGATGAGATGCCAGAAAAAGCGGCGTACTACACAACGTTGCTAGTAAAAAAATAAATGGCATTTTTAGAAAAAAACGTGTACTTGTAAGAAATGTGTTCTTTGCAAGTACACGTTTTGATATTATTCAGTCACTGTATTTTTCTCCACAGCATTTTCTTTCTCCGGGAACATTTTTCCAAAGATAAAACGGATACATGGTCCGCAGTAGAACATCTGCCAGAAAAATGCGACTGGGAAATTGAAAAATGTGGTCTGAAACCATGTGGAAATAATGTTTGAACCAGCATTTTTGAACAGTACAGTTGCAATCAGACTCATGACCGGGCACATAATGCAGATGATCATAGCAGAAATAGCAAGTGTGATTACAATCGGTCTGTCGTTTGGTGTGACTATGCGAAATGCAAGTGCATGAGCAAGCTTGTCTACGATAAAGAATTCCAGTAAAAATGCGACTGGCCACATAATCTTCATTTCGCCAAAAGCCATAAGGAAGACTTCGTTACTCATTCCACCAATATTTAGGGAAATGTTGTAGCAAATCATTACATAGACCATAAGGAATGACATCATCAGTGTGAAAATAACATTTTGAAATAAATTTTTTGGCATAATTGGTTCTCCTTTTTTTGAAATATTTGGTAATTAGTTAAAAAAGAGTACAAAAAAGACACTTGTGTTGTTCGTTATCAAGCATACACTTGTGTCGTTTCCAATTATACCATAGTTCTATATAAAATTTTCGTACAGGTATGGAGTATAGCAAAAAAAATGAAGAATTGCAAGTGTAAAAAAAATAAACGGGAGACGTAGCAAAACGTTGAAGTACTACGGCCCCATCAGCGATTAACGGTGTCCCTTTTTTTATATTTGTGATATACTGGAGGCAAATATTAGCTGGAAGGACTAGATTATGAAACCTGTAGTAGTAAGAAATGTTGCGATTGGTGAGGGTATTCCGAAAATCTGTGTGCCGATTGTTGGTAAGACGATAGATGAGATTTTGAATCAGGCGAAGCATATCTGTGAGATAGGAGCAGATGTAGTAGAGTGGCGTGTGGACTGGTTCGAGGAAGTGAAAAATTACGAAAGTGTGGAAAATGCTGCGAAGCAGTTGAGAGATATTCTTGGAGAGACACCGATTCTTTTTACATTTCGCACCGCGAAGGAAGGTGGCGAGCGCACGATAGAATTAGATGAATATGTAGAGCTGAATGAAAAAATTGCGAAAAGCGGGTATGTGGATATTGTGGACGTAGAAGCATTTACTGGGGACACGTATGTGGAAAAAGTGATAAAAACAGCACATAAATGTGGAGTAAAGGTGATTGCATCCAATCACGATTTTAGGAAGACGCCACCGAAGGAAGAACTGATTGCACGTATGCGAAAAATGCAGGAACTTGGAGCTGATATTCCAAAGATTGCGGTGATGCCGCAGAGCATGGAAGATCTTCTGACACTTTTGTCTGCCACGGAAGAAATGAGACGATGCTATGCAGACCGCCCGGTTATTACAATGTCTATGGCAGGAACCGGGGTACTGAGCCGTATGTGCGGGGAAGTCTTTGGTTCAGCACTTACATTTGGTGCGGTGGGGAAAGTATCTGCACCGGGACAGATTGATGTGGAAGAATTAAGAATGGTACTTGGAATCATACACAAGAGTTTATAAATTCTGACCGGTATGTTGATTGCCGATATGAACCTTCGAGATATATCTCTTTTTTTGAGTACTTTAAATTGTTACTGTGTCGTACAAGGTTAATATGCTCAGATCAATCTGTCTTTTATATCAGCAAAATTAATCTGTAGTTTCCCATCATAAATCATAACAGGGATAATATCATCAAATGTATACATATGGGGATAATCTTCTCCTTCGAAGAAATAGCACAGTACGGTCTCACGTTTCGAATCTACGATCCAGTATTCCCGGACACCGGCGCTCTGATATTTAGAAACTTTTTTTATGTAATCGTGGCTGCGGCTGGAAGGACTTTACATGTACCTTTGTTATTGTGTATATATAGCTTAAGCTCGAAAAGCAGTTCACTGATCAGTTCCTGGTGTACAGAACGAGGTACTTCCAGAAAGAACAGATGCCCGTCGATGAGTTCGGCTCGAACATCATTCAGTGCTTTCAGAGTTGCAAAATAGCTTGACTGGGAGGCATGGAATAGACTATGATAGTGAAAAAGAAAAGGTGAGAGGACTGGGGAAATTATGAAAAAGAGTAATCCAAAGGCACTTATGCCAATTGGTGTATTTTTGGTTTTGTATCTGGGGCTTGGAATTGTTTTTGAATACGTGATGAAGATACCGATGGGATTTTACAACATTCCAATTGTACTTGCATTTATGGTGGCCATTTTAGTGGCCTGTTTTCAGAACAGGGAAGTTAGTTTTGATGAGAAATTGTCCATCATGGCGCAGGGACTGGCAGATAAGAATATTATTACAATGTTGTTGATATTTCTTGTGGCGGGCAGCTTTGTTGGAGTTGTGGGAAGAAGCAGTGCAGAGAGTGTGGCGTATTTCATGCTTTCACTGATTCCGGCCAAGTTTTCCGTGGCGGTGTTATTTGTAGTTGCGTGTTTTGTATCAACAGCTATGGGAACTTCAGTCGGAACAATTACATTGATTGCCCCGATCGCGGCGGCAGTTTCTGATGCTTCAGGATTTGATCTGGCGCTCTGCATCGGTTCGGTCATGGGTGGTGCTATGTTTGGGGACAATCTTTCTTTTATATCAGACACGACGATTGCGGCGTGCAACGGACAGGGCTGTCCGATGAAGGATAAATTCAGGGAGAATTTCTGGATTGCATTTCCTGCAGCATTGGTAACGTTAGGTCTGATACTTGTATTGTCATTGCGCACGGATCTTGGTGGGGCAGTGAACCATGAGTATCATCTGATCCAGATGGTTCCATATATTTTAGTACTGATTGGCGGTATTATCGGGATCAATGTATTTCTGGTACTTTTGATCGGTATTTTCTCCGGAATTGTAATTATGCTTGCGACAGGACAGACAAGCTTTGTGGACTTGATCAGCAGCATGGGATCTGGAATTTCCGGAATGTTTGAGACTTGTATGGTAGCGGTACTGGTAGCAGCATTGTGTGCGCTGATTCGCGAGTATGGCGGCTTTGAGGCGCTGCTGTCTGTGATACGCAGGATATTTCGTGGACGAAAGGGCGGTCAGTTTGGCATGGGGCTTTTAGTAGCTGCAATGGATATCGCAACGGCGAATAACACGGTGGCTATTGTCATGGCAAATCCAATTGCAGTGGAGATGTCTGAAGAATATGGAATTACACACAGCAAAGCAGCATCATTGTTGGACACATTTTCCTGTATTTCGCAGGGAGTCATTCCTTATGGTGCTCAGATGTTGGTGGCATTGTCTGCAATTCACGAGATGGGGCATGAACTTTCAGCATTTGATGTAATACCGAAGTTGTTCTATCCGGGATTATTGTTAGTCAGTTCGCTCATATTTATTTTTATAATTCCTCAGAAGAAAGTTTCATAAGTGGATAGAAACTGATTTTGCCAAATGACTTTTGGGAAAATTGACAATGACATTTATTTCTTATATAATAACCTATTGAAATGGTAAGAAAAGGGGACTGCAACAGATGTTAAATCAGTTTTCAAGAACACAGTTATTGCTAGGGAAAGAAGCAATGGATAAATTAAAGAATTCCAGAGTCGCAGTGTTTGGTATTGGCGGAGTCGGTGGATATGTGTGTGAGGCTCTTGTAAGAAGCGGAGTCGGCCATTTTGATTTGATTGATGATGATAAGGTGTGTCTGACGAATTTGAACCGTCAGATCATTGCTACGAGAAAGACTGTTGGACAGTATAAAACAGATGTGATGAAGGAGAGAATGTTGGACATCAATCCAGATATTGAAGTAAATGTTCACAAATGTTTTTTCCTCCCAGAGAATGCAGAGGAGTTTCCGTTTGATCAGTATGATTACGTGGTTGATGCAGTAGATACGGTGACTGCCAAAATTGAACTTGTTATGAAAGCAAAAGAGATGGAAGCGCCGATCATCAGCAGCATGGGAGCTGGTAATAAACTTGATCCAAGTGCATTTCGTGTGGCAGATATTTACAAGACAAAGATGTGTCCACTTGCGAAGGTTATGCGCCGTGAGTTAAAACAGCGTGGCGTGAAGAAATTGAAAGTGGTATATTCCGAGGAGAAGCCAACGAGACCACTGGAGGATATGGCTATCAGCTGCAGAAATCATTGCATCTGCCCTCCGGGAGCCAAGCATAAATGTACTGAGAGAAGAGATATTCCGGGAAGCGTTGCATTTGTACCTTCGGTTGTCGGACTGATCATTGCAGGAGAGGTAATCAAAGATCTGACTGTAGAGGAGCGCGCAATTTATTTTAACTAGACAAGAAGATCGAAGATAACAAAAAAACTTGAACTGTGTGGTCATAAAACAGATATTTAGAAAGTGAGGTACTTTTTATGGAATTACAGGCAGCATTTGAAACAAGACGGAGTATCAGACATTATGATTCGGAGAAGAAAGTAACAAAAGAGCAGGTGGAGACATTGATTAAAGCGGCAAGTCTTGCACCGTCCTGGAAAAATACACAGACTTCCAGATATTATTGTGTATTATCCGAGGACAAGATTGCAGAATTCAGTCAAAAATGTCTGCCGGAATTCAATCAGAAAAATTCAGCAGGTGCAGGCGCGTTAATCGTTACAACATTTGTAAAAGGACTCGTTGGATTTGATAATGATGGAAATCCGGTAAATGAAGCTGGAGACGGCTGGGGATACTATGATCTTGGACTGCAGAATGAGAATCTGCTTCTCAAGGCAACAGAGCTTGGGCTTGACACATTAGTCATGGGAATCCGGGACGGCGAAGCTATTCGTGAGATGCTTAATATTCCTGAGACAGAAAATGTAGTTGCAGTCATCGCGGTTGGTTACAAAGCAAAAGAAGCCAATATGCCAAAAAGAAAAGAGTTAGAAGAAATCGCAAAATTCTTCTAAAGAAAATATTAGATTCAACGGATATAACATATAAGAACAGAATACAAAAATTTGTATTGATAAATATAGTGAGAAGTCTTGAAGTCGCCGTAAATTATAAGAGATATGGCTGGCTGTATCGAACGATCGTCAATTTTTTGCAATTTTACGAGCATAATTAAGAGGACATATGCACTGTCTGAACCGTTTTTTAGGTGAGTTTGCATATGTCCTCTTTAATTAATGGCGTAGCAAGAATGCAGAAATTTTAGAACAATCCTGTAATCTTTCCTTCTGCGTCGACATCAATTCTTTCAGCAGCCGGTACTTTTGGAAGTCCTGGCATGGTCATGATATCTCCGGTCAATGCTACGATGAATCCGGCTCCTGCGGAAATCTTTAAGTTTCTTACAGTAACGTCGAAATCTGTCGGTGCACCGAGTTTAGTGGCATCATCTGTTAAACTGTACTGAGTCTTTGCCATACAGATCGGAGCGTTTTCAAATCCAAGGTCAGAGAGCTGTTTTGCCTGTTTCTGGGCAGCAGGTGTCAGGACAGCTTTTCTTCCACCGTAAACTTTCTGTACGATCTGGTCTAATTTCTCCTGGATCGTTGTATCTTCCTCATAGCAGTAGTGGAAGTCATTTGGCTCATCACATAAGCGGATTACTTCTTCTGCCAGCTTAAGACCACCTTCGCCGCCTTTTGCCCATACCTCAGAGAGAGCAACGTTGACGCCAACTTCTTTACATTTTGCTTCTACAAGATCAAGCTCAGCCTTTGTGTCTGTTGGGAATGCATTGATTGCAACAACACAAGGAAGTCCGTATACATTTTTAATATTATTTACATGTTTCATCAGGTTCGGGATACCTTTTTCCAGAGCCTCTAAGTTCTCTTGGTTCAGATCCGCTTTTGCAACGCCGCCGTTGTATTTCAGAGCGCGTACTGTTGCTACGATAACAACTGCGTTTGGCTTCAAGCCAGCCATGCGGCACTTGATATCCAGGAATTTCTCAGCACCGAGGTCAGCACCAAATCCGGCTTCTGTGATGGCGTAATCAGCGAGGTTCAGAGCCATCTTTGTAGCTGTTACAGAGTTACAGCCGTGTGCGATATTTGCAAATGGTCCACCGTGAATAATCGCCGGAGTGTGCTCCAGTGTCTGAACAAGGTTCGGCTTCAAAGCATCTTTTAACAGTGCGCACATAGCTCCTTCTGCGTGAAGGTCGTGAGCGGTTACTGGTTTTTGCTCAGAAATCTTTCCATATGTATAACCAACAATGATGCGGCCAAGTCTTTCTTTCAAATCTGTAATGTCTTTAGACAGACACAGAACAGCCATGATTTCGGAAGCAACAGTGATGTCATATCCGTCCTCTCTTGGTACGCCATTGATTCTTCCACCAAGTCCGTCTGTTACAAAACGAAGCTGGCGGTCATTCATGTCAACACAGCGTTTCCATACAATTTTACGTGGGTCGATATTTAATTCATTTCCCTGGTAAATATGGTTGTCGATGAGGGCTGCTAATAAGTTGTTGGCAGCTCCAATTGCGTGAAAGTCACCGGTGAAGTGAAGGTTGATATCCTCCATTGGTACAACCTGCGCATATCCGCCACCGGCAGCACCGCCTTTGATTCCGAATACAGGTCCAAGAGAAGGCTCGCGAAGTGCGACCATAACCTTTTTATTCAGACGTTGCATTGCATCAGCAAGTCCGACAGTTGTGGTTGTCTTTCCTTCTCCGGCAGGTGTCGGGTTGATTGCTGTGACAAGAATTAATTTGCCATCTTTGTTCTGGGATTTCTTTAAGAAATTGTAGTCAATCTTTGCTTTGTATTTGCCATATTGCTCTAAGTATTCGTCCGGGATTCCGGCTTTCTCTGCAATGGCAGTGATTGGTTCCATTGTACACTCCTGTGCGATCTCGATATCAGTTTTCATCTTCATTTCCCTCCTGTTAATAAAAAAGGACAACATCTATCGTTAGGATAAATGTTGCCCAGACGGTCGGCTTAATACGACTTCTGATTCCTCTGTGGTACTCCACAATTATCCGCCAGTCATCAGAATGCTTAGTAATATCTTATGGTATCCGGAACTAAAAGTCAATGAAAAAATGAACTTCATTGATATTTATAAGGTAAAATGTTACAATAGTTAGGCAATTTTAAAGTAAATTTTTGAGAAACCAACGACAGGAGGGCATGTGATGACATTACAGCAGTTAAGGTATGTGACGACCGTTGCGGAGACAGGCACTATGAGCGAAGCAGCCCGTCGTCTTTTTGTTTCTCAGCCAGGACTGACAAAAGCAATTAGAGAACTGGAACAAGAGATGGGAATTATCATTTTTGACAGGACGAATAAGGGAATCGAAGTGTCAAAGGATGGAGCGATATTTTTAGGATATGCAAGGCAGGTGCTGGAGCAGGCATCACTTTTGGAAGAGCGCTATAAGCTTCAGGCAGGAGGCAAGAAAGAATTTAGTGTCTCTACACAACATTATTCTTTCGCAGTCAATGCATTTGTTGACCTAATCAAAGAATTTGGCGGGGACAATTATGATTTTTCTCTTCGAGAGACACAGACATATGAGATCATCGATGATGTGGCGAAGATGAGAAGTGAGATTGGAATTTTGTATCTGAACGATTTTAACCGGACCGTATTAAAGAAGATCATCAAGGCGAATGATCTGGAATTTGAGACTTTATTTACGGCCAGACCACACATTTTCGTCAGTACTTCAAATCCGTTAGCAGGAAAAGAATCTGTAACGATGGAAGATTTAAAGACATACCCATATCTGTCTTTTGAGCAGGGAGAACACAACTCTTTTTACTTTTCAGAGGAAATATTCAGTACTACAGAGCGTGCGAAGAATATCCGTGTACGTGACCGCGCGACACTTTTTAATTTACTGATTGGACTGAATGGATATACGGTGTGTAGTGGAGTCATTGATGAGGAACTGAACGGAGCTAATATTGTGGCAGTACCTTTAAAAGAAGAAGGAGATATGGAGATTGGAATTCTGACGCACCACAGAATTCGTGGGAGCCGGATGAGTGAATTTTATATTCAGGCTCTGCGAAAATATATCAGCTGGAAGAATGCCGAGGCATTCTTGATATAAAATTTATATACCGGCAAAACGGTGAAATTGACTTTTGACATGTGCATCTATATAATAGGAAACTGAAAATACAAAGGATGAGTAGAGGTGTTACACATGGTCGGTAAGAATTTTTCGGGAAAGCAGATGTCAGAGGCATTTATAAACAGTGCATTTCTGGCGTTATCAGGAGGTTTTCAGGACGCTTATACATATAATACGAGAAATGAAGTTTTTTCTAACGCGCAGACAGGAAATGTAGTATTGATGAGTCAGCATTTTATGACCGGAGACTGGAAAGCCGGAGTACGATATTTGCTGCCTCTTATAGCATTTGTTCTTGGAGTTTTCGTGGCAGATCAGATTCAGATGCGGTATAAATATGCCAGACGGCTTCACTGGAGGCAGGGGATTCTGCTTGCAGAGATCGTCATATTATTTGTCGTAGGATTTATTCCGCACAGTCTGAATATGACAGCGACGATTTTTGTGTCCTTTGCCTGTGCGATGCAGGTGCAGACATTCCGGAAGATGGGTGGTTATTCCTATGCAAGTACCATGTGCATCGGTAACTTAAGAAGTGGAACGGCAGCGTTTTCTCATTATCTTCAGGATAAAAAAACAGAGCAGTTAAAGCAGGCCGCTTATTATTTTGGAATTATCTTTTTATTTGCGATCGGAGCAGGACTTGGCGGCAACTTGACAGAACATTTTGGAATCCATATGATCTGGATCTCCTGTATTCTCCTGGGGCTTAGCTTTTTATTAATGTTTGAGAATGAGTGATAAAAATGAATATAACAGAGTTAAGATATATTATTGAAATTGCACAGTGTGGTTCGGTGAGTGCGGCATCCAAGCGTTTGTATGTTGCACAGCCGAACATCAGTAAGGCAATCCGGAATCTGGAAGAGGAATATCAGATCCAGCTCTTCGTGCGGACAGCGAGGGGAATGGTTCCTACCAGGGAAGGACAGCAGTTTATTGCGCAGGCGCGGCGGGTCATTCAGGAAATTGAAGGGTTGAACCGTAAATTCCCGGGAAATAAAAAAGGGACTGATGTAGACATGAAAATTTCTATACCAAGAGCCAGCTATGCATCTTATGCATTTGGAAAGTATGTAGAGCAGGTGAGAGATGCAGAAGAGCTGAGACTGCACATCCGGGAGTGCAATTCTGTCCAGGCGCTGGACAATCTTACGAAAAAGCATTACAATCTTGCGCTGATCCGGATGGAAGACAAATATGAAGAATATTACTATTCCATTATTCATTTAAGAGGTCTGGAATATGAAAAAATCATGGATTTCCAGTACCGTCTTGTTGTCAATGAGAATGATCCGCTGGCAACGAAAAAACTGAATGGATATGAAGATCTGGAACCTTATATCGAGCTGATACACGGAGATTCCAGACTGCCGAACGGGGAGTATCTGGACATTAAGGAAACGCCGGAGAATCAGAATGCACACAGACGGATTCATGTATATGAGCGTGGCAATCAGTTTATGCTTCTGAAAGATATACCGGGAACTTATATGTGGGTGTCACCGATTCCGGAAGAACTTCTCCGAAGAAATGGACTGGCACAGCGTAAGATAGAATGGCAGCAGCGGCGGATGAAAGATGTTATGGTATATCCGGGCAGAAAGTTTCTGAGTGAAGATGAACGGGAGTTTATCCGGCAGCTGAAGAAAGAAGCAATAGAAGTCTCAAAATAGCGAGGCTTCTTTTTTTGACCTTTAAAGTTACTTGAAACTAATAAATATATGCAAAAGTATATATCACTCATGCTTTATTGATATTTTTATGGCAATAAAAATTGAGATAAAATAGAAATAGAATAAATTTGATTCATGAGGAGGTTTTTTATGTTAGACGCATCTTATTACGAGAAGACAGATGAGATTATTGCCTGTCACACGCGTGAAGAGCGGTCGCTGATTCCGATTATCCAGGATATTCAGGAGGAATACCGCTATCTTCCACCGGAATTATTAAGTTATGTGGCCGGAAAAATTGGCATTTCAGAAGCAAAGGCTTTCAGCGTTGCAAGTTTTTATGAGAACTTCTCGTTTGAAGCAAAGGGCAAATATGTTATTAAAGTCTGTGATGGTACGGCCTGTCATGTGCGTAAATCAATTCCGATACTGGAAGGATTATATAAAGAGCTGGGGCTTAATAAAGATAAACACACAACAGATGATCAGTTATTTACAGTAGAGACCGTTTCCTGTCTTGGCGCATGCGGACTTGCACCAGCAGTCATGATCAATGACGAGGTGTATGGTAAGATGACACCGGAAAAAATGAGTGAATTAATCAAAAAACTGCGGGAGGAATAACAGATGAAACTGGAAAACAGAACACAACTTACACTCCTGCGTGAACAATGCCAGGAGAAGAGAAATAAAGAAACATGTAAGATACTGGTCTGTGGAGGGACCGGATGTCTTGCAGGTGGTTCTGACAAAATCTTTGACAGATTCAGTGAACTGACAGCGGGTATGGATCATGTTGAGGTCAGAATCGGAGCAGAGATTGCACATGGAGAACATGTCGGCGTTAAGAAAAGTGGATGTCATGGCTTTTGCGAGATGGGTCCGCTTGTCAGAATTGAACCTTATAATTATCTCTACTTAAAAGTAAAGCTGGAAGACTGTGAAGAAATCTTTGAAAAGTCAGTCCTCCATGGAGAGCCAGTCACACGTCTGATGTACAAGCAGGATAATGAGGTCTATCAGACTCAGGAAGAAATTCCATTCTATGCAAAACAGACAAGACTTGTTCTGAAAAACTGCGGCCACATTGATGCAGAACATATTGAGGATGCACTGGCAGTAGGTGCATATGAAGCATTTGAAAAAGCTGTATTTGAGATGACGCCGGAGGCCGTAATCAAGACGATTACCCAGTCAAATCTGCGTGGACGTGGAGGAGCTGGTTTCCAGACTGGAAGAAAATGGTCCCAGGTTGCCGGACAGAAAGAAAAAATCCGTTATGTCGTCTGCAATGGTGATGAAGGAGATCCGGGAGCATTCATGGACAGAAGCATCATGGAAGGAGATCCGCACCGCATGATCGAAGGTATGATGATCGCAGCCTATGCGGTACAGGCACAGGAAGGATATATTTATGTCCGTGCGGAATATCCGCTGGCAGTCAGCAGACTTCGCATTGCAATCAGACAGGCAGAAGAGCTTGGAATTCTGGGAGATAATATTTTGGGAACAGGATTTAGCTTCCATTTACATATCAACCGTGGAGCAGGAGCTTTCGTATGTGGTGAGGGCTCAGCCCTGACAGCATCCATTGAAGGTAAGCGTGGAATGCCGCGTGTAAAACCGCCTAGAACCGTTGAAAAGGGATTGTTTGGAAAACCGACGGTTCTGAATAATGTTGAGACTTATGCGAATGTACCGATGATCGTGAAGCATGGAGCTGACTGGTATACAGGAATCGGAACACCGGAAAGTCCGGGAACGAAAGCATTTGCCCTGACGGGAAATGTAAATAATACCGGTCTGATTGAGGTGCCGATGGGTATTACGTTAAGAGAGATCATCTTTGATATTGGCGGCGGAATCCGTGATGGCAAGAAATTTAAAGCTGTCCAGATTGGAGGACCATCTGGAGGATGTCTGACAGAATCACAGCTGGACAGTAAGATGGACTTTGATTCACTGACGAAGATTGGTGCTATGATCGGTTCTGGCGGACTGGTTGTTATGGATGAGAATACCTGTATGGTTGAAGTTGCAAGATTCTTTATGAACTTTACGCAGCGTGAAAGTTGTGGAAAATGTGTACCATGCCGTGAGGGAACGAAACGTATGCTGGAGATTCTGGAGCGTATCGTTGCCGGAGAAGGAAGAGAAGGTGACATCGAAGAGCTGGAAGAGTTAGCTGATATGATTGAAAACACAGCTCTCTGCGGTCTTGGAAAGAGTGCGCCAAAACCGGTAATCAGCACGATCCAGGCATTCCGGGAAGAATATGAAGAGCATATCCGTGATAAGAAATGCCGTGCCGGTATCTGTGCAAATCTCCGGAATTACAAGATCGATCCGGAAAAATGTAAGGGATGCTCCAAGTGTGCAAGAAATTGTCCGGTTGGTGCCATTACAGGTAAGATTAAATCACCGTATGTGATCGACAGCGCAAAATGTATCAAATGTGGAGCATGTTTAGAGAATTGTTCCTTTGGTGCAGTCTATACAGAATAACCGAGGAGGAAAGAATATGGGATCAATGATGATCGATGGCCGGCGTGTGGAATTTACGGATGAACCAAACGTTCTGGCCGTTATCCGTAAAGCCGGAATAGATATACCAACATTATGCTACCATTCTGAATTATCCATTTACGGTGCATGCCGTCTTTGTACTGTAGAAAATGAATGGGGAAAGACGTTTGCTTCCTGTTCAGAAAAACCGAAGGACGGAATGGTCATTTATACGAATACACCAAGACTGATCAAATACAGAAAGCAGATCATAGAATTGCTTTTAGCATCGCACTGCAGAGATTGTACAACCTGTATCAAGAGCGGGGAATGTCATCTCCAGGATCTTGCACACAGACTGGGAGTGCACGATGTCCGGTTTGAGAATACAAAAGAGCCACATCCGATTGATGATAGCTCACCGGCAATTGTACGTGATCCAAATAAATGTATTCTCTGTGGTGACTGTGTGCGTATGTGCGACAATGTACAGGGAGTAAATGCCATTGATTTTGCCTATCGTGGAACAGAAGCAATTGTATCTCCTGCATTTAATAAGCCAATTGCCCAGACAGACTGTGTAAACTGTGGACAGTGCCGTGTTGTCTGTCCGACCGGAGCAATCAGTATTAAGACGAATATTGATGTTGTCTGGGATGCGCTTGCTGATAAAGATACCATTGTAATTGCCCAGATCGCACCGGCTGTACGTGTGGCAGCAGGTGAGGAATTCGGAATTCCAAAGGGTGAGAATGTGATGGGAAAACTGGTCGGAGTTCTTCACAGACTTGGCTTTGATGAGGTCTATGACACAGCATATGGAGCTGATCTGACAGTTATGGAAGAGTCGAAAGAATTTATGGAGAGATTCAACGCAGGAGAAAACCTTCCGTTATTTACCTCATGCTGTCCGGCGTGGGTGAAATTCTGCGAGAACCGTTATCCGGAACTTGTTCCACATCTGTCTACCTGCCGTTCACCACAGCAGATGTTTGGAGCAGTCGTAAGAGAATACTATAAGAATCCGGAAAATAATGCCGGTAAAAAATTAGTATCTGTATCAATTATGCCATGTACGGCAAAGAAAGAAGAAATTCTTCGTCCAGAATCAAAAACGAATGGCAGACAGGACATAGATTATGTTCTGACAACAACCGAATTGATTTCTATGATTAAGCGGGCAGGAATTATGTTTGACCAGGTTGAAATCGAATCTGCAGATGTACCATTTGGAATTGGTTCCGGAGCCGGAGTGATCTTTGGAGTGACAGGAGGAGTCACAGAAGCTGTTCTTCGTAAGATTACACAGGGACACAAGCGTGCAGATATGGAAGAATTGAAGTCCAGCGGAGTGCGTGGTGATGATGGAATCAAAGAGATTGTCTATGATTATAATGGCAAAGAAATCAAAGCTGCAATCGTAAGCGGCCTTGCAAATGCAGACCAGCTGCTGAAGAAGATTAAGAGCGGAGAGATTCATTATGATTTCGTAGAAGTTATGGCATGCAGACGCGGATGTGTCATGGGTGGCGGACAGCCACTGGATGCAGGTGCACATACGAGAGAAGCACGTATGCAGGGACTGTATAAGGCAGATGTCAATACCCAGATTAAGAAATCAGATGAAAATCCGATGGTACAGTCTTTGTATGAAGGACTTTTGAAAGGTAAAACACATGAACTTCTGCACAGAAATTTTACGGAAGCTGAGAAAGAAAAGAATAAATAAAAACAGACCTGCATATAGTTGGAGATGACTTTTTAACAAAGTTTTGAATATTTAAAATTATTTTGTAAAACTACATAAAATCTTAAGAAAAGGAGTGTATAGTGGAGTGTGAAAGAGAGGGTTATTATGGCTTATCACACAACACCATACTTACTCCTTTTTTTGCCGGCAGCACTTCTTTTCTATCAGATCACTCCGGCAAAATGGAGAAGTTATACATTGCTCATATTTAGTTATTTGTTTTTCTGGAGCTTTAGTGAAAAATTAATTATTTATCTGATCGGGACAACATTTCTGACACACCATATCTGTATTTGGATGGATACGATGGACAAGCGCGATAAGAGAAAAAAGAGAGTACTTCAGTTAGGTATTTTTTTGCTTTTAGGAACGATTTTGTGTCTGAAGTATCGAAATTTTTTCTTTGGAAATGTTTCGAAGCTGGCAATGTTGCTTCATATAGACTGGAGCTATCGGGATCAACTGATCTTCCTGCCAATTGGAATTTCTTTTTATACACTATCTGCAATCGGATATATGACAGATGTGTACTGGGGAAAGGTAAAGGCAGAGTACAGTCTGGTGAAGACCGCATTGTTTCTTGGATTCTTCCCGATAATCGTAGAGGGTCCGATCTGCAGATGGGAAGATGTGGAAAGTACTTTGTTTAAAAATGAATCTGTAAAGGCAGCGAACGTTTTTAAGGGGAGTTATCGGATCATCTGGGGATTGTTTAAAAAGATGATTATTGCGGACAGGCTTGCAGTGCTGGTCGACAAGGTGTATGTCGGATACGAGAGCTACAGTGGTGCCGTAATCGTGGCAGCGGCGATTTCATATACGATACAGTTGTATATGGAATTTTCGGGCTGTATGGATATGGTCATCGGAAGTGCCGGACTTTTTGGAATTCACCTGCCGGAGAATTTCAGCCAGCCGTTTTTTGCAAAGACATGTACAGATTTCTGGAAACGATGGCACATTACGCTTGGTGTCTGGTTCAAGAACTATATCTTTTATCCAGTATCCATTTCCAAGACGGCCAGAAAGTGGAATAAATTTACGAGAAAACATTTCAAAGGGGATTTTGGAAAATATATGGCGAGAATGGGAATTGCAGCAATGGCACTTTTCCCGGTATGGATCAGTAATGGTCTTTGGCATGGCCCGAAATGGAATTATATTTTTTACGGATTATATTACTTTGGTTTGATTTTTATGGGACTTGCATTGGAACCGATAAGAGACAGAATTCTTGCGGTACTTCATATTAATCCGGAGAGTATATTCTATAAAACATTTCAGACAGTGAAGATGCTGATCATCATCTTCACGGGTGAAATGTTTTTCCGAGGAGATGGTTTTCGTCAGGGATTTCATATGTTTAAAAGTATTTTTCAGGGATTCACGACAGAGACGTTTAAGGATGGCACTTTGCTTACATTAGGTTTGGATCAGAATGATTTCAGAATTATAATAATTGGCTGTATGATAGTATTTTTCGCAGATCTGATAAAGGAATATTGGCCGAAAGAAACAAAAATGTGTCAAAAACAGTGGATCTGCACGGTTGAAAAAGCATTTGTTCCTGGAAAATGGGTCATTTGTTATGGTCTTGTTATGGCAATTCTGATCTTTGGGGCATATGGAGAAGGTTATCAGATGATCGATTTGATTTATGCAGGATTTTAGGGGATATAGACATGAAGAAAAAGATAGGAATATTTATATTTATAGTGATATGCAGTACAGTAATGTTATCTGACTGGATAGAACGTATCTATATCGGCAGACTTGCAGGGCTGCCGGGAAGATATAACAGCTATGTCGGTATTCAGAAAGAACAAAAAGACTCTATAGATATGCTTGTACTTGGGGACAGTGAGAGCATGACGTCGATATCTCCGATGGAATTGTGGAAAAGTACCGGAATTACAAGTTATGTATGTGGACAATCTGGTCAGCGCATTTCGGAATCATATTATATGTTAAAGCATGCTTTAGATTATCAGTCACCACAGGTCGTACTATTGGAAACTAATATGTTGTTTCGCTATACGAATACACCGGATAGTCTGCGCAGTTCTATCAGCGATACAGCTATGTACTATTTTCCGGTGTTACAATATCATAATTTGTGGAAAAATATTGTGAATGACCAGATACCAGAAGGATGGCAGTCTTACAAAGGCTTTGCAATCCGGCCGGGAGTGGCACCGTACAGCAAAGGCAGTTACATGAAGAAGACGAAAAAGGAAAAAGAAATACCCCAAATAAATCTCTGGTATTTGGATAAAATCCGGAAACTGTGTGAGAAAAACAAAATTCAGCTTTTGCTTTACACATCGGCTTCTCCGGTGAATCACAATTACAAGAGATACAATGCAGTGCTAAAATACGCCGGAAAGTATGGAATTCCTTATCTTGATTTTAATCAGAAGCTTAAGGAACTGGGAATCGACTGGAAAAGTGACACTCTGGACAAAGGGGATCATTTGAACCTGTCAGGAGCACATAAAATTACAAATTACATGACCACGTATTTGCAGGAGCATTATATGTTGCCAGATCATAGAGGCGATGAGAAATTTACGAGATGGGATACGATGGCAGAGCAGTATTCAACGGAGACAGGATATTAGAGGTGCGTAGTAGAAGTATGTTGTGCAATTGCATGACGCGCACCTCGCAACAAGAATACCGCAGTATTCTTGAATAGGTTGTCAGAATTTCATAAAAAATCCCAAGATGGAGAGAGAGTAGAGGAGTTGTCCATCTTGGGATTTTATCATTTTACTGCAGTTAGTCTGTATAAAAATGATAAATAATTTGCTTTTTATAAGTTTCACTGGCTTTTACCACAGGGCTTGGAAAATTCGGATGATGAATAGCATCTGGAAAATATTGTGGCTCGAAGCACACAGCATCTCTTGCCTCGTATACATGCCCTTGCTTTCCGGCAACATGCTCCAGATAGTTGGCAGTGTAAAGCTGGATTCCCGGATAATCTGTCGATAAGTCCATGGAGATGCCGCTCTGGTCACCTGTTGCGGTCAACACTTTGTGAGGAACGCTATATCCGGTTCCAATTACCCAGTTGTGGTCGTAGCCGCGGGCAGTCTGTAACGTAGAATCTTCAATATCAGTGCCAAGATAACGTCCGTCCCGAAAATCCATAACCGTTCCGGTGACAGAAGTAATCTCTCCAGTTGGAACAGAAGCAGCATTAGTTGGAGTATAGAAGTCTGCTGCCAGCGTAACCTTATGATTCAGAATATCACCGGAACCTTCTCCGTTCAGATTGTAGTAACTGTGGTGCGTCATGCTAATCAATGTATCCTGATCCGGAGCTGCTTCGTATGTAATCGAGAAAGCAGGCTCTTCGTTCTGGCCGGAAATCTCGTAGGTGACAGACATGGTCAGTGCTCCTGGGAATCCCTGATCCATATGAGGACTTTCCAGAGAAAATGTAATGGAGGTGTCTGTTTTAGCGGCTACGTTCCAGATCCGTTTCGAGTAAGAGTCCGGACCGCTGTGAAGATTATTTTCTCCATCGTTGGCAGCCAGTTTATATTCTGTACCATTCAGTGTAAATGAAGCACCTCCAATACGATTGGCGCTTCTGCCGACATTATTTCCAAAGCAGGTGTCATCGGCCACGTAGCCTGCAAGATCATCATAGCCAAGGACAATATCCGTTAGCTTGCCATTCTTATCCGGGACGAGCAGGCGTACGAGAGTGCTGCCGTAATCTGTGACAGAAAGTTCGATGGCGTCATTTTTTAATGTATATAATCTGACTGTTCTGCCGTCACATAAAGTTCCAAAATCGGTAGTTGTAATCATAATCCAATCTCCTCGTAGAAAACAATTCAAGAATGCCTCTGCAATCATGCCGGAGGCTATCCCAGCTGATATATAAAACTGAAACTAAATTCAGTATAATACCTGGAAAGAAGTTTCGCAAGAAATAAACTTATAGACTTATATGGACATATAAAATGTAGACAAAAGAAAAGAAAAAGAGCATAATGTGGTTATTGAAAAAATTAAAGGAAGAAAACATATGAAAAGATATAATAGAAAGAAAAATATCCGCTGGAATACGATGAAGATTCTGGTAACCGGATTTTTGCTTGTAATTGTGACCGGAGCAGTTCTTTTATGGCTTCCGGTCAGTAACCAGAAGCCGATTGAATTCTTTGATGCGTTATTTACATCGGCATCTGCAGTGTGTGTGACAGGGCTGGTCACGATCATTCCACAAACTCAATTTACATTATTTGGAAAAGTGATTCTATTGATTTTGATACAGATTGGCGGACTTGGAATCATTGCCTGTGTAACGGCATTCTTTTTTCTCTTACGCAGACAGATTACTGTCAGGGAGCGTATGGTTATCCAGGAAACGTATAACGCAGATTCTATTGGTGGTATTGTAGGAATGGTCAGAAGAATTCTGATCGGAACATTTACGGTTGAGGGTGTGGGAGCTTTATTCTATGCAGTGCAGTTCGTGCCGGAATATGGATTGCTGCGTGGAATCGGGTATAGCATCTTTCATTCGGTATCTGCGTTCTGCAATGCAGGAATTGATATACTAGGTTCAGACAGTCTGGCAAAATATATCTGTAATCCACTCATTAATATTACGACAATGCTTCTAATCATCTTAAGTGGTATCGGATTTAGTGTCTGGTATGATGTGCTGGGGAATATTAAAAAAATCCGAAAGAAAGAAATTCCTGGAAAATGGTGGTTTACAAGGCTACGGTTACATTCAAAGCTTGCAATCGTAACAACCTTGATATTGTTGGCAGCGGGAACATTATTGACATTTTTACTGGAATATCATAATCCGGATACAATTGGACACCTAAGTTTTGGAGAGAAATGGATGGCATCTGCCTTTCAGTCAGTGACGACCAGAACAGCGGGATATTCTACATTTTCACAGGCAGGTATGCATGAAGAGACAAGATTTCTGAATATCCTTTTGATGTTTATCGGAGGATCACCTGGAGGAACGGCAGGAGGTGTGAAGACTACTACTATAGCAATGCTCATGCTTACATGCATTACATTTGTCCGTGGGGGACAGGATACGGAATGTTTTGGAAGAAGAATATCCGCGCAAAATGTCAGAATGGGATTTGTGACAGTCGTGCTTGCGCTGATCTGTTACTTGACAGGAACAACATTGATTGCAGTATTTGAAGCAGACAAGTTATCCTTTCTGAACATTATGTATGAGACGGCATCTGCGCTTGGAACCGTCGGCCTGACAGCAGATCTGACTTCGCATCTGTGCCGGGAGAGTCAGGCGGTAATTATTGCATTGATGTATATTGGAAGAGTCGGACCTGTGACAATTGCACTTTTGTTTGCAGGAAAAAAGAATCAAAAAGACAGGGTGCGTACACTTCCGACGAATAATATACTGGTGGGATAAAAAATATGGAAGATAAAATAAAGATGTAATATGGAGGAGATACAGTGAAGAAACAATATGCAGTATTTGGGTTAGGCGGTTTTGGAGAAAGTGTTGCCATTGAGCTTCAAAAATTAGGTTGTGAAGTGGTTGCAATCGATGCAAATATGGAGCGTGTGGAGGCAATTGCGAATCAGGTGTCCTATGCTATGAAAGCAGACATTGAAGATGCAGACTTTATCCGTTCGCTTGGAACGAGGAATCTGGACGGAGTTGTGGTAGCGGCATCAGACAATATGGAAGCAAGTATCATGGCAACACTCGTATGCAAGGAAATTGGTGTTCCATATGTTATGGCAAAGGCAAAAAATGAACTTCATGCAACAGTGCTTAAGAAAATCGGAGCAGATTCTATTATTTTTCCGGAAAAAGAGATGGGAACGCGTGTGGCAAGGAATCTGATGTCTGCAAACTTTACGGACTGGATCGCACTCTCGCCGGATTATAGTCTGGTCGAAACAGAAGTGCCAAAAAAATGGGTTGGCAGGACGCTTTTAGAGTTAGATGTAAGAAAAACTTATGACGTTATTGTTGTGGGAATCAAGATGGGGGACAAAGTAGAAGTCAATCCAGATCCAAGAGAACAGCTAAAGGAAGGAAATGTTCTGATTTTGATTGGCTCAAATCGGGCACTGGAAGCTATACAGTAGAAGAATGGAGAAAAACGAATGAATTTGATTTTTCTGGCAGCGGGCAACAGTATCCGATTTGGCTCGAACAAGTTGTTATATAGGTTGAATGGAAAATGTATGTACCGCTATGGACTGGAGGTTGTAGATGCATTGTGGCAGAAAGGGCTTTTAGATACCATAGTGATTGTGACGCAATATGAAGAGATCATCTATGACATAGAAGCACATTTTCCGTACATGAAAACCGTGAATAATCCACATCCGGAAACTGGAATATCCGGATCAATCCGCCTTGGAGTGGAGAAGCTTATAGAATTGGAAGAAAAATGTGGAAAAACAGGCAACCGAAAGAGGGAAGGCTGTATGTTTGCAGTGGCAGACCAGCCATATCTGACAAGAGAATCACTTGAAAACATGGTGGAGACATGGGATGTCTCAAAGAAAGGTATTTTGGTTAGTGAAAATGCTGGAAGAATGGGGAATCCTGTGATTTTTGCGTGCAAATATTACGAGGAACTAAAAAATCTTGAAGGTGATGTGGGTGGAAAATGTGTATTAAAAAAACATCTGGACGATGTCCAGATGTTTGAAATGTCAGCGTCAGAGCTTAAAGATCTGGATTCACTGACGGAGATTTATGAATGACCATAACGACCCAAGGATTTTCTTTGGAACATTCCGTATCCGGAAAAAGCTCCAGTGATGTCCAGAAATATCCTGCTTTGAATTTTCTGCGGAAGCGATAGATGACAGATCCTTTTTCATGGAACATACGCAAACGAAGCTGGTCAAGAGCCATGATAGAGCGAAATTCATCTGCATCGTCCGGGTGGACCAACTGTTCGCCCAGCAGGCGGGATATGTAGGTCGGATAATCGGTTTCATATTCAATTCCAAACCCCTCAAGAGACGGATCTCTTTTGATCGTTTCCATACCTCCGGTGATCAGATTAAATCTGGATAGCAGAAGCATATGATCCAGAAGAATCCGGAAAATATTGTCGCCTAGCTTCCACATTTCAGGGGAACTAGGAAGTGCTTCACGGACATTACGGATCCGGCTGACCTGTTCATGGGCGACCCGGAAGTTCTCGATTGGGATCGTCTGAATGAGTTTTTCAGCTGCTTCTACCGACATAGGTCTGTAAAAATAAAATCCCTGACCATAGTTACAGTTCATGGATTTCAGAATCTCGGACTGTTCCTTTGTCTCAACACCTTCTGCGATGATCACAAGATCAAGCCGGTGAGCCATATCTACGATAGATTTCAGAATCTGAATTCCTTTTCCTTTATTCTTTGCATCGATCTGCATGAACTTCATATCTAGTTTCAGATAATCTACATTCGCGTCTTTTAACACATTTAAAGAAGAATATCCACTGCCAAAATCGTCCATGAGCACGTAAAAGCCCTTTTGGTGGAAACGGGTAATAGTATTCTTTACAATGGTGTTGCTCTCTGCAAAGATAGATTCTGTAATTTCCACAGGCAGATATTCCGGGGAAATGTGGTACTGCTCAGTAAGCATTGACAAATATTGAGGCACGTCAATATTCGTAATGTCTATCATAGAGACATTGATGGAAATCGGAACAAGTTTGTAGCCTTTATCCTGCCAGGCGGCTAAAGTTTTGCAGACAGATTTCCAGATGTACATGTCAAAGCGGGTAATAAATCCACTGCTTTCGAACAGTGGGATAAATTCTCCTGGTGAGACAAATGTTCCGTCAGATTTCTGCCATCTGGCAAGCGCCTCCATGCTGACCAGTTCACCGGTCATCATGTTACATTTGGGCTGAAGATAGAAGATAAATTCGTGATTTTCCAGTCCATGTCGTGCATCCCGGAGAATGCACTGCTTTAATTCTATTTTTTTAGTCATGCCGGATTCGAAATAGCAGATTCTGTTTCCAATTTTTCCAACAACACTGGAAGCCGCAATCTGCGCATTGTTGCACATCGTGCTGACATTCTGAGATTCGTCTTCAATCCGATAAACTCCGATGGATGGAAGGAAACTGTCATCTTGTTCCAGCTTACCAATGTAATGATAAATTGTTGCATAAATGTGGCGGAGTTTGTGACCGTCATCTGGCATGCAGATAAAAAAGTCGTCGGCACTAAAGTGTCCGATGATGTAGTTATCTTCCCGATGAAGGTTTCGAAGATAGGAGGCAATTTTCAGAAGCAGATGATCACCGCTGTCCTGCCCGTACCAGTCATTAAATAATTTAAAATTCTCAATATCGATGGCTACGATACACCAGCCTTGCGGATGCTTCTGGTCCAGAAAAGCACGCACTTCATTTAAAAATCTTTTTCTTATATATAGACCGCTAAGCGGTTCTAGATCTTGGATTGAGTCCGGGTAATTTGGCATAAAGAAGTCCTCCTGTTATCAAAATTATCAATTCATTTTACGCCAATCACTATTATAACATTCGTCAAATATGAGTTCAACATGGAGAGGAAAAAGAAAGGGGAAAATTCTTATGGAAATTTTTTCCACTTTCTGAATTTGATAAATAGAGGTGACGCGATTAGAGGCAGGAAATAAAATAGAGGTGACGAGGCTGGAGACATTGAAGTAGCAGGAAGTGAAAAAAATGTAAAATATACTAAATCACTTGGAATAAAAGGTGACAACATTTTTCACATGATTTATAATAGAAAGGTGTCTGGGGCTTTTGCCGGGACATTTTGAAATCTGATATGGGTCAGAAGGGAGATTATGTTATGCTGGAGGTAAAGAATCTTACATTCCAGGTTCAGGAGAATGGAGTAGAGAGAAGCATTGTTGAAAACATCAGTTTCGATGTTGCGGACGGCGAGATGCTTGTCATTACCGGACCAAATGGTGGAGGAAAATCCACACTTGCGAAAGTTTTAATGGGAATTGAAAAAGCAAGCGCCGGGCAGATTATTTTAGATGGAGAGGATATCAGCAATTATGATATCAATCACAGAGCAGATGCAGGAATCGGTTATGCATTTCAGCAGCCACCGAGATTTAAAGGAATGACTGTTATGAAGCTGTTGTCACTCTCAGCAGGTAAAGAATTAAAAAGAGAAGAGTGTTGTAAGCTTTTAAGTACGGTCGGTCTTTGCGCAAATGAGTACATTGAAAGAGAAGTGGATGGCACACTATCAGGCGGTGAAATGAAACGTCTGGAGATTGCAACCGTACTTGCAAAATCGCACAAATTATGTATTTTTGATGAGCCGGAGGCAGGAATAGACCTTTGGAGTTTTTCCATGCTGATCGAACAGTTCGAGAAAATCCACAAAGAAAAGAAGGAAAGTCTGGTTCTCATTTCACATCAGGAGAGAATCATTCAGATGGCAGACCGGATCATGGTCATCGAAGACGGTAAGATCGCGTCCATTGGAGCAACTGACGAGATCCTTCCACAACTATTAGGAAAGACAGCAGATTCTTATAGCTGTCTGACATGCAGATAAGGAGGGAGGAAAGCAATATGATGACGTTAGATGAAATTACAAAAAAAGTACTGGAACAGATCGATGCAAGTGGATTTAAACAGTCAGGTGCATTTAACTTAAGACACAATGGAATTGCCCTCTGCCACGGTGACAGCGAGCATATCAAAATTAAGAAAAAGCAGGATAAGCCGGGCATCGACATTTATATTGATGGTAAGACAGATGGAGAAGAAGTACATATTCCGGTCGTTGTAGACGCCACAGGAATGACCGATGTGGTTTATAATGATTTTTATATAGAAGAAGGAGCAAATGTAACGATTGTTGCAGGCTGTGGAATTCACAACAGCGGTTGCAATGAAAGCCGCCATGATGGAATCCACACATTTCACGTAGAAAAAAACTGCAACGTACGTTATGTGGAGAAACATTATGGAGAAGGCGAAGGAACAGGAACAAGAGTCCTCAACCCGGTCACAGAAGTTTATCTTGGCGAGAATTCCGTATTTACACTCGATACCGCACAGATAAAAGGTGTAGATTCCACTGTACGCGAGAATAATGTATATCTGGAAGCAAACTCAAAACTGTACGTTATAGAGAAGCTGATGACACATGGAAACCAGGAAGCAACTTCCAATATGATGGTAGAAATGAATGGTGAAGGAAGCTCTGCACAGATCGTATCCAGATCCGTTGCAAAAGGCAGCTCCAGGCAGATATTTCACCCAAGAGCAGTCGGTAAAAATCTTTGCCATGCTCATGTACAATGCGACTCTATTATCATGGATCACGCAGAAGTCAGCTCTATTCCGGAGATTAACGCAAAACATGTAGATGCAGCAATTATCCATGAGGCGGCTATCGGAAGGATCAACGACGAGCAACTTGTAAAACTCCGTACACTGGGAATGACAGAAGAAGAAGCAGAAGGAGTCATAATCGAAAACTTCCTGAACTAAAAAATGTTAAAAATTCATGTTAAAAAATAACTGGGGACGTAGTACTTTGTTAAAGTGCTACGTCCTCATCGTTGATTAGGGGGGTTCCTTTTTTGCTGTTTTTTCTATTTTTGAGCAAAGAAAAACACCATAAACCCTTGAGTTTACGGTGTTTCGCATCTTATGTCCAATGCGGAGAAAGGGACTTGAACCCTCACAGGATTGCTCCCACTAGAACCTGAATCTAGCGCGTCTGCCATTCCGCCATCTCCGCTCGACAAAAGATATGATATCATAGGTTGACGGAAAATGCAAACACTTTTTTGAATTTTTTTGAAAAATTGTTGTTGTTCTTTCGGTGGAAGGAAAGTTAATTACAAATGTCTTTTAATGGGCTGATCGTAATACCTTCTTCTGCCATAGCTTTTCGGATTTTCTCAACGAAAAGAAGAGCTTTTTCGCCATCACCGTGAACGCATACGGAATCAGCCTGAATGGAAATATCTTTTCCGGTGATTGTTGTAACTTTCTGCTCTTTTATCATGCGGATCACGCGGGCAATTGCTTCGTTCTCGTCTTTGATGACTGCACCTTCTTTGCGGCGGTTCACAAGTGTTCCGTCTTCTTCATAGGCGCGGTCTGCAAATACTTCGCTGGCTGCTTTAAGCCCCAGATCTTTTGCTGCATGGATCATTTCACTGCCAGAGAGTCCCATTACGATGATTTCCGGATCATAGGACTTAATAGCTTCACAGATAGCTTTAGAAAGCTCATAATCTTTTGCAGCCATATTATAGAGGGCTCCATGTGGTTTTACGTGCTGCAGGCGCATATTGTGGGCTTTGCACATACCTCCAAGAGCGCTGATCTGATACAGAGTATAAGCTTTTGCTTCTGCCGGAGAAACGGCCAGATTTCTACGGCCAAATCCCATCAGATCCGGAAATCCCGGATGCGCACCGATCTGAATTCCGGCTTCTTTTGTCTGCTCGATTGCAGTCGTCATTACAACCGGATCAGATGCGTGAAAACCGCATGCAATATTCGCAGAAGAAATCAGTGGAATAATCTTGTCATCATTTCCAATCGTATAACGGCCAAAACTCTCACCTAAATCACTATTTAAATCAACTTTGTACATAATAACATAACCTGCCCTTCTTTTATAAAATGATGTTGGGGTGGGGACTAAGGACTTTCATCCACTTAAGAGAAAGCGCATGTGGATGAAAGCCCTTTTGACCCTGGCATCAAACATTGATTAATTACATATATAATAACATAAAAATTGCATATGAGATATGTAAAACATGGATTTTCAACACGAAAAAAGAGCAAGAAGCATATGACCAGCCGACTTTATGCAATGAAGATGAGACTTATGAAATCGTGGAAGCCAATGCTGAATACGATTTCAGCGCTTTAAGGCTCATCGGAATGTTTTGCATAACGGAGGCTGGGGTAATGCTTCTGCTCTTAGTGTTATTGTTCGAAAATTATTTCAGCAAGATAATTAATCAATTTTTAACAACCGCTCAATAAATCCGGTATCTGCATTTCCTTCACAGAATTCAGGATTTTTCATGATCCGGTACTGGAAGTCCAGATTTGTCTCAACGCCCAGGATCACCATCTCGTCCAGCGCAGACCGCATTTTCTGGATTGCAGCATCTCTGTCCGGTGCATGAACGATAACTTTCGCGATCATGGAGTCATACTCGGAAGGAATGCGGTAGCCAGTGTAAAGACCGGTATCAACACGCACACCATTACCAGAAGGAAGGTGCAAATGTTTTACCACACCAGGACTTGGCATAAAGTTTTTCTCCGGAATTTCAGCGTTGATACGGCACTCAATGGCATGTCCGCGTGGTGTGACCTCTTCCTGAGTGAAGCTAAGCGGCTCGCCCATGGCAACACGGATCTGTTCAATAATCAGGTCTGTGCCTGTAACCATTTCTGTGACACCGTGCTCGACTTGAATACGGGTATTCATTTCCATGAAGTAGTAAGTTCCGCTTTGGTCAAGAATGAACTCGATCGTTCCGGCATTTGTGTAACCAACAGCTTTTGCGGCAAGAACGGCATCGTGGTTCATGGAAGCGCGGGTATTGGCTGTGATAGCCGGAGAAGGAGATTCTTCAATCAACTTCTGGTGGTTGCGCTGTACAGAACAGTCACGTTCGCCGAGAGCCACTACATTTCCATGAGTGTCAGCCATGATCTGGATCTCTACATGGCGTGGGTTTTCAATATATTTTTCAATGTACATGGTGTCATCGCCAAATGCGTTGGCAGACTCTCTTTGAGCCATGTTGAAATTGAATTCAAAATCATCTTTAGAGCGGGAGACACGCATACCTTTTCCACCTCCGCCGGAGGAGGCTTTGATCATAACCGGATAACCGATTTCGTCTGCAAGCTTTTCGCCGGTCTCTACGTCGTAGACTGGATCTTTCGTACCTGGAACGACCGGAACTCCGGCCTCCATCATTGTCTTTCTGGCGTGGGATTTATTTCCCATGCTGTCGATAACATCTGCACTTGGTCCGATAAATGCAATACCGTGTTCTTCGCACAGACGTACAAAGTCTGAATTCTCAGAGAGGAAACCAAATCCAGGGTGGATCGCATCGGCTCCGATGTTCAGGGCAGCTGTGACAATTTGCTGCATATTCAGGTAATTGTTTCTGGCAGGGCCTTCACCGATACAGATACGCTGGTCGGCGAGCTGTACGTGAAGACTGTCTTTATCTTCTTTGGAATAGACTGCTACGCTGCGGATACCCATATTACGGCAGGCGCGGATAATACGAACAGCAATCTCTCCGCGGTTTGCAATCAATATTTTATGAAACATGGAACTCCTCCTTAGTCGTCAAGCTTCTTTACTTTAAAGAGTGGCTGACCATATTCAACTCTCTGTTCGTTGCTGACAAGAACGGCCTCGATCTCGCAGTCAAAATCACTTTCAATCTCATTCATCAGTTTCATAGCTTCCAGAATACATACAGTCTCGCCGGCTTTTACGCGGTCACCGACTTTTACGAAAGCTTTAGCTTCCGGTGAAGGTGCGGAGTAAAATGTTCCGACGATCGGGGAAGTAATGTATGTTTCTTCTTCCACTTCTCCAGAAGTCTCATCTGCAGTAGCAGCTTCCGGTGCAGCAGTTCCTGCAACCGGCATTCCCATACCTGGTGCAAATGGGACGGCAACGCTTTCGCCTGCGCGTTTACTCATTTTTATTTTAATATCGCCTTCCTGAATGGAAAATTCCTGCAGGGAAGACTCTTCGATAATCTTTACAAGCTTTTCAATTTTATCTAAATTCATGATGTCCTTCCTTCCTTTCTTTTTACTGGAATAATTTGCTGATTCGTTTTGCGACCAGACGGCAGTCCAAAACCTCTTTACAAGGCTGGTAGATCTGATGTCTGAATTCGTTCATTTCTTTTGCTTCAAGTGCAAGGAGTTCCTGGGCTTCTTCTACAGTAACTGCCTGGAACTTCACTTTATGATCTGTCTTTCTCTGAACCAGTTTTGGAATATCTACAGAGATGACTGTAGCAATCTTCGCATATCCGCCGGTAGTCTGTCTGTCCGCCAGCAGAATGATTGGTCTTCCATGGCTAGGTACCTGAACAGAACCGAATGCGATTCCATCAGAGATAATGTCTGTTGTTGACTTTGATGCAATAAATGGTCCTTCCAGACGGCAGCCCATGCGGTCGAACTCACTCGTTACAACATATTCGGAAGATAGAAATGTCTCTTTTCCTGCCGCGGTAAATGCATCGTCCTGTGGTCCCATAATCACGCGCAGTGTAATGTTGTCCTGATCAAACTCGTTGAGATCCAGGCTTCTAGACAGGAAATAAGGCAAGTATCTTCTTTTGGCACGGAAGCTGATATAGTCACCGTCTAAGAGGCGGCGTCCCTTAAATCCTCCAAGCCCACATTTGATGTTGGTAGAGCGGCTTCCCATAACGACCGGGATTTCCAGATAACTGGAAAATGCGATGTAGCCGCGGCTTCCGGTACGGCAGCCACGAAATGAGAGAATATCTCCACGGTGCATATAGAGCGCCGTATACATTTTCACAGGCTTTCCGTTGACCTGCGGCTGAAAATCACCTCCCGTGATAGCGATGATCGTCTCGGAAGTAAATTCCAGTGTTGGTCCAAGAAGAGTGAATTCGAGAACTGCTTCATTTTCCGGATTATCCAGAAGAAGATTGGCAATTTTGAAGGAGCGGCGGTCCATAACACCAGATACGCCGAACCCCTGGCTCTGATAGCCCGGGCGCCCACTGTCCTGTACAGTTGTAAGCATTCCGCCTTTTAAAATGCGAATTCCCATATTACACTCCTTTCTGGCGAATCACACACTCGTAAGTTTCCTGATTCACCTGTTCTTTAATCTCAAGAAAATCTTTTTCTGTGACCGGTACAAAATGAATATAATCACCGGCTTCGAAAAGGATTGGAATCTCGCGGTTCGGATCATAAGTCTTTACCGGAGTCAGTCCCAGAAGCTGCCAGCCTCCAGGGGAGTCAAGCGGATAGATCCCAGTCTGGGAACCACCGATGCCGACGCTTCCTGCCGGAATCTTAATACGCGGATTTGCAAGTCTTGGTGTGTGGATCCGTTCGTCCAGTCCCCCAAGATAAGAAAATCCAGGAAGGAATCCGAGCATGTAGATCAGATAGTCTTCACTGCTGTGGATATCAATTACTTCCTGAGTAGAAAGATTGGCATGCATTGCGATATTTTCCAGGTCAGGTCCATATTCGCCACCGTAGCAGACCGGAATATCAAAGATCCGTGATGGAGCAGTTTCCTGGCTGACCTCAAGTTTTAACAGCTTTTCCAGACGCTCTTTTAATGCGCCGTAATTTACAACTCTTGGATCGTAGTTGATCAGAAGACTTGTAAATGCAGGAATCATATCTTTGACTCCTTCAACATGCTGGGCCTTCATCAGATGGACGAAGGCCGTAATTTTTGCATTGATCTCCGGGGAGATCTCCTGTCCGAATTCAATCAGGACAGAAGAGTCACCGGCTGTGTGGATTTTAATTTCTTCCATAAAAAACATCTCCTTATCCGAACAGTGCGCTCAGCTTTCCAAGGGAAGTGATTCCAAGGTATGCAGAGATTACAACTACAATAATTCCAAGGATCAGAAGCACGATCGGGTGTTTGTAGTTCTCGCCCATGATAGACTTCTTCTGAGATGCAATCAGACATACTCCCAATGTAATAGGAAGGATCAGTCCGTTGAGGGCACCTGCTAATACGAGCAGAGTTGCAGGCTGTCCGATGAGAGCCATAACAACGGTGCTAAGAGCGATAAATCCAACGATGAACCATTTTTCATTGTTGGCAATTGTCTTGCTGAAAGTTTTCAGGAAAGATACAGATGTGTAGGCGCATCCGATGATAGATGTAACAGCCGCACACAAAAGTACCAGTCCGAAGAAACGGTATCCGATCTGACCTGCACCCTGTAAAAATGCGTCGGCAGCCGGGTTGCTTGCATCAAGAGTTGTAGCCGGGGAAGTTGCAGTCTCAACAACAACGCCTAAGATTGCAAGGAACAGCAAGATACGGACGATCGTTGCAATTCCGATTCCCATAACAGAACTCTTGTTGATCTCTTTTAAATTCTCTTCTTTTGTAATACCGGCATCGATCAGACGATGTGCACCGGCAAATGTGATGTATCCGCCAACAGTTCCGCCAAGAAGTGTCAGAATTGCAGGGAAGATACTGTCCATAGGAGCAGTTGGTACAAATGTTTCCTTTACAGCCATTCCTACTGGTGGTTTTACAATCAGGATGACAACAAAAATAACGACGATCATGATACCACCAAGAATTTTTGTCAGTGTGTCCATTGCATCTAATGCATTTTTGTAAAGGAATACACAGATCGCGATTGCTCCTGCGAGGAAGCAGCCATATGTAGTCGGGATGCCAAGCAAGCTGTTGAATCCGAGGGCACCGCCGCCAACGTTACCAATGTTGAATACAAGTCCGCCGGCTACAACGAGGAATGCGATCACATATCCAAGACCAGGCAGGACTTTGTTAGCAACGTCCTGACCACGCATACCGGATACGCATAAGACTCTCCATACGTTAAGCTGAACGATTGCTGCTAAAATAACTGATACTAAGATTACGAAGCCAAAGCTTCCTTTGAGGTTTCCTGTGAACTGTCCGGTCTGTGTAAGGAATCCAGGACCAATTGCAGAGGTCGCCATAAGAAATGCTGCACCAATGAGAGCACTGGCACTTTTTTTGTTTGTGTTTTTCTCCATAACTACTCTTCCTTTCGATAAATTCTAATTTTTTGATACCATACGAATTGCTGCGTGCTGTACACTCTCGCAATTCTATCAGATATTCGCATATCGCGCAGCTTACGCCACGCTTCTAGGCTCATATCTGGGCATGTCATGAAATCTAACTTTCATTTTTGTGCAAGCACAAAATGAAAATAGATTTATGACACTGGTATCTATATAGTATACAATTATACAGAAACTCGGGGGAATACGCAAATAAAAAACAGAAAGTTTAGAAAAACTTTCTGTTTTTAACTACATTTTAACAGACTTCGATGCCATTTACCTCAAGATGGTCGTCAATCGCGATGACAAGACAACGTCTTCCATCGATTTCACGGGTCTCTACGAGGTCGGATCTTTCCGGATTAACTTTTACTACAATATCAGGTGTCTCAATCTGGAAAGTTTTGACACTGGCAATGTTGGAAGCAAGGAGAGTATTTTTCTCACCGACAGCTTCCTCAAAATTCTTATCGAAATGTTCCATTTTTTCTTCAGGGACTCCACTTCGCTCTAACAGGTGTTTCACGTCTGGACGGGACAGCTCCAGTGGGTCAGGAGATTCCTTGGCTTCTTCCATAAGTTCATTCAGATTGTCGTGGATATTGCGGACGGTGTCATAGTCACAATCCTCACCGAGTGTATCACTGACAAGAGACTGGAACGTTGTCTTTTGATCCTTTGCAGTAAGCGGTGTAATATTGCCAAGTACATTTGCAATAAAGTCAGGCTGGAGAGCTTCTGGTTTCTTGGAGTAGTACAGGACGTGATGAACGTCACTTGCACGATCCTGGAAAGCCGGGAAGAGAAAACCGGTCGCAGGCATCTCCACGAACCAGTCACGGATACGGTCTTCAATATTGTTCTTTTCGGCGTTATATGTAAGTCCGGCTTTCGTCAATTTTACCGGGCAGATACTGCACATGATATGTTCATATACGGTATCGGAAGCGTCAAACATTTCCATATTATCGGAAGATTTCCCCGGCACATCGTATGCAGCATGAATCAATATAATATAGTAGTTTTCCGCGAATTCGTAGTTCTCAATAACCTTGTCGTAGAATTCTTCCAAAAGCAGATCATCAGTAAGTTTCGTATCGCGCAGCCTTAAAAGGAGCTCCTGCGCGCCGCCTTCCAGCTCCTGGTCCAGCGGGAATTCCATAGTCATCAGGTTCTTGCCAACAGTTCCGGATAATGTATGCTTGAAAATGTCAAAATACTTGAAAGCTTCTTCCTCCGGCATGGAAAGAAAAGCTTTTTTCATCTCCATTTTTTTCTCTTTTTCATGATCCACATAACAGCCGCAGATACGGGTAATTGTGCAGTTTTCCGGGGTAAACTGCTTGCGGATCTCCAAAACTTCTTTTTTATTCATAAATCAGATACACTCCCTTACGATATAGTTACCATAAAAGATAGTATAGAGAGTTTTCGGGGGAAAATCAATGGGTTTTGGAAGAGGAGAAAAGTCGGATTTAAGAAAAATGTTCTTGACAAAGCTTTTTTTGTTATGTATACTTTGAAAGTCAAAATAACTGAAACTCAAATAAATTGAAGTTCAAAGAAAAACTTCAGAAAGGAAAGATATGAGTGCAAGATTTTGTGGAACAGGCTCCTGTGTCCCGGATTATGTTATGGATAATGATGGGGTTGCAGAGCTTGTAGAGACAAGTGATTCATGGATCAGAGAACGGACCGGAATTGCGAGACGCCATATTGCAGTGAAAGAGACGACCGTGTCCATGGCGAATGAAGCTGCAAAACGAGCTCTTGATAATGCAGGAGTTTTGCCAGAAGAACTGGATCTGATTCTGATGTCCACGATTTCTTCGGATGTCATTATTCCATGTGGCGCATGCGAAGTGCAAAAGGCCATTGGTGCAGACAAAGCAGTCTGTTTTGATTTGAATGGAGCATGTACCGGGTTTGTACTGGCATACAATACAGCATTGGCATACATAGAAAGTGGGATTTATCAGACAGTTCTGATCGTAGGAAGTGAATCGCTGTCCAGGCTGACGAACTGGAAGGACCGTGGGACGTGTATTCTTTTCGGAGACGGCGCCGGTGCAGCAGTAATAAAAAAAGATGAAAGAGCCAGTTATATTCCGGCGGCACATTCTGACGGGACTCGAGGAGAGGCGCTTTTGTGTTACAGTAAGCGAGAGGAGAATGGACTTCCTTTTCAGAAAAATGATGAGATTGGCGGGAAACATTTGAACAGTGAAGACTATCTCATGCAGATGGACGGTCAGGGAGTATTCCGGTTTGCGATTAAGCAGGTACCGGAAGTCATTCAGGAAGTGCTGGAAAAAAATGAAGTAAAACCAGAAGAAATCGATTGGTACATTTTACATCAGGCGAACCGGAGAATTCTGGAAGCCGTAGCAAAACGAATGGGCGAACCGGTCGAAAAATTCCCAATGAACATGGAAGAGTATGGAAATACATCTTCCGCAAGTATTCCGATTCTGTTAGATGAAATGAATAGAGACGGAAGATTAAAACGAGGACAGAAAATCGTGCTGGCAGGATTCGGGGCAGGCCTGACCTGGGGCGCAACAATTATTGAATGGTAAAAGGAGAAAAAAATTATGTTAGAGCAGATTAGAGAGATTATCGCAGAGAATTTAGCAATTGATGTGGAGAAGGTTACAGAGAGTGCAGATTTCAAAGAGGATTTAGACGCAGATTCCTTAGACCTCTTCGAGATGGTAACAGCATTAGAAGATGAATATGAGATCGAAATTCCGGAAGAAGACCTTCCAACACTCAAAACAGTCGGCGACGTAGTGAAATACGTGGAAGTACATAAAGAATAAAGATATAGCCTTCGACAAATTGCAGACTCTTTTAGAAGTGTGAATGCAAGAAAGGAAACAAATTATGCAGACAGAAATAACAAGACTTCTCGGAATAAAATACCCGATCATCCAAGGTGGTATGGCATGGGTAGCTGAGCATCATCTGGCGGCTGCTGTTTCAGAAGCAGGTGGTCTTGGACTTATTGGTGCCGCCAGTGCTCCGGCAGAGTGGGTGCGCGAGCAGATACGGGCAGCACGCAAGCTGACGGACAAACCATTTGGTGTGAATATTATGCTTATGAGCCCTTATGCGGCTGATGTTGCGAAAGTAATTGTGGAAGAAGGTGTCCAGGTCGTGACGACTGGAGCCGGAAGTCCGGGAAAATATATGGAAATGTGGAAGGAAGCAGGAGTGAAAGTAATTCCTGTTGTTGCTTCTGTGGCTCTTGCGAAACGTATGGAGCGGGCAGGAGCAGATGCAATTGTTGCAGAAGGCTGCGAGTCTGGCGGACATGTCGGAGAGAGCACGACTATGACACTTGTACCACAGGTCGTTGATGCAGTCGATATTCCGGTTATTGCCGCAGGTGGAATCGGAGATGGAAGAGGAATTGCAGCAGCATTTATGCTGGGAGCAAAGGCTGTACAGATGGGAACTGCATTTGTTGTCACAGAAGAGGCACAGGTGCACCAGAATTACAAGGATAAGATTTTAAAGGCAAGTGACATTGATACAAGAGTTACAGGACGTACAACAGGACACCCGGTACGGGCACTTCGCAATGAGATGACAAAGAAATACTTGAAGATGGAACAGGAAGGTGCTCCATTTGAAGAGTTGGAACTTATGACTCTTGGAGGTCTTAGAAAAGCTGTCGTAGACGGTGATGTGAAGACTGGAAGTGTCATGTCAGGCCAGATCGCGGGATTGGTAAATGAGCAGATGAGCTGTCAGGCATTGATCCAAAAACTGGTCAGAGAAACAGATGCTTTGATAGGCACTCTGAATCTGTATGAAACCGAAGTGTAGTAATTGGAGGATAAGAAATATATGAGTAAGATTGCATTTATTTATCCGGGACAAGGGGCGCAGAAATGTGGCATGGGTGCAGATTTTTACGAAAACAACGCCAGTGTCAGAAAGCTCTTTGATGAAGCAGGCGAACGGCTGGGGCTGGATATGAAAGCATTGTGTTTTGAGGAAAATGATCTCTTAGACCAGACAGAATATACACAGGCGGCTATGGTAACAACATGCCTTGCCATGACAGAAGTTCTGATGGAACGTGGAGTGAAACCAGATATTACAGCGGGACTGAGCCTTGGCGAATATGCAGCCATCTCTGTGGCCGGCGGGCTGGAGCCAATCGATGCGATCCGCCTTGTGAGAAAACGTGGAATTTTGATGCAGCATACAGTTCCGGCAGGAGAAGGCGCTATGTGCGCAATTCTTGGATTAGATGCAGAGAAAATCGAAGCAGTGACAGCAGAGATTGAAGGTGTATCTGTAGCGAACTATAACTGTCCGGGTCAGATTGTTATTACAGGAAAAACAAAAGCAGTTGAAAAAGCGGCAGAACATTTAAAAGAGGCGGGTGCAAAACGTACCGTAATGTTAAATGTTAGTGGTCCGTTTCATTCTACGCTCTTACTCCCGGCGGCAAAGGAACTGGAAATGGAGCTAGATAAGACAGAATTTCATGAGCTTATGATCCCTTATATTACAAATGTGACGGCAGAAGCAGTTACGGATGTTCGTAAGAGTCCGGGATTACTTGTGACACAGCTTACATCGTCCGTTCGCTGGCAACAGAGCATGGAGAAAATGATCGCAGACGGAGTTGATACATTTATCGAAATCGGGCCGGGCAAGACTTTGGCAGGATTTATGAAAAAGATTGACCGAAGTGTCAAGGTCTGTAATGTAGCAACATGGGAAGATCTGGAAAAGATCATATAGAAACAAGGCGAAAATGACAGGAGTTATAAATAAAATGGAAAAAAAGGTAGCAGTTGTGACAGGAGCTTCCCGTGGAATTGGTGCGGCAATCGCAAGAGAGCTGGCAGCAGCGGGCATGTATGTTGTGATCAATTACTGTGGCAGCGAGGAAAAAGCACAGGAATTAAAGACAGAAATTGAGCAAAATGGAGGAGAAGCTTCTATATATAAATGTGATGTTTCTGACAACGTGGCATGTAAAGAATTTATTGGAAATGTGATCGCAGAATACGGACATCTGGATGTGCTGGTGAATAATGCAGGTATTACAAGAGATGGTCTGTTGATGCGGATGTCAGAAGAAGATTTTGACGCTGTGTTAGATACGAATTTAAAAGGTGCATTTCATACGATCCAGGCAGTATCCAGACAGATGTTAAAGCAAAGAAGCGGGCGCATCGTGAATATTTCATCTGTAGTTGGTGTGTCTGGAAATGCAGGACAGGCCAATTATGCAGCTTCTAAGGCCGGAATTATCGGACTTACAAAAGCTGTGGCAAAAGAGCTTGGCTCCAGAGGAATTACTGTGAATGCAGTAGCTCCTGGATTTATTGATACAGATATGACGCAGAGCTTGCCGGAAAAGGTTGTAGAGGCTACGCTTGCCCAGATTCCTCTTGGAAAATTTGGAGAGCCTGAGCAGGTGGCAAAAGCAGTTGCATTTCTCGCATCGGAAGATGCTTCTTATATTACCGGACAAGTGCTGCATGTAGACGGCGGCATGGTAATGTAGAAAGTGATGCAGGGGAAGGAGTACAAAAAAGATGGCAAATAATAAAGTCTTAAAAAGAAGAGTGGTCGTGACCGGACTTGGTGCAATTACTCCAATTGGAAATAGTGTAGCTGAATTTTGGGACGGAATCCGCAAAGGTAAGGTTGGAATCGGTGAGATCACAAAGTTCGACACTACAGATTATAAAGTAAAACTGGCAGCAGAAGTCAAAGACTTTGTGCCGGGAGATCATATGGATAAAAAAGCAGCCAGACGTATGGAAGCATTTTCTCAATATGCGGTTGCAGCAGCCAGAGAAGCTTATGAAGATTCTGGACTGGAGATTGAAAAAGAAGACCCATTTCGCGCTGGCGTGATGATTGGTTCCGGAATTGGAAGTCTTCAGGTAGCAGAGCAGAGCTATGAAAAAATTCTGACCAAGGGACCGGCAAGAGTGAATCCGCTTATGGTGCCTTTGATGATTTCCAATATGGCAGCGGGAAATGTGTCAATTCAGTTAGGATTCCGTGGAAAATGCAGCAATGTCGTAACTGCCTGCGCCACAGGAACGAACTGTATTGGTGATGCATTCCGTACAATCCAGTACGGTGACGCAGATATGATGCTTGCAGGAGGAACCGAAGGCTGTGTATGCCCACTTGGTATTGCCGGATTTACAGCACTGACAGCACTTTCTGCTTCTACCGATCCACTTCGTGCCTCCATTCCATTTGATAAAGACCGGGATGGATTCGTACTTGGTGAAGGTGCGGGAGTTGTAATGCTGGAAGAGCTGGAGCATGCAAAAGCGCGTGGAGCAAAGATTTACGCAGAAGTGACCGGTTACGGATGTACAGGGGATGCCTATCATATTACTTCTCCGGCAGAAGACGGAAGCGGTGCAGCGAAGGCAATGGAGCTTGCCATGGAAGAGGCCCAGATTACACCGGCACAGGTAGATTACATCAATGCCCATGGAACAAGTACCCATCACAATGACCTGTTCGAGACACGCGCCATTAAGAAAGCATTTGGCGAGGCGGCGAAAGACGTGGTGATCAACTCTACGAAATCCATGATCGGTCACTTGCTTGGAGCAGCAGGCGGAGTAGAATTTATTACTTGCGTCAAAAGCATGGAAGATGGATTTATCCATCAGACGGTCGGAACAAAAGAGGCCGATGAAGAATGTGACTTAAATTATGCAATTGGAAGTCCGGTAGAGAAAGAAATCAAGGTAGCCATGAGCAATTCACTTGGATTTGGCGGACACAATGCAACAATTTTAATTCAGAAGTATGAAGCGTAAGGGGGAACCTGGAAATGGACGTAGAACAGTTGATGAAACTGATTGATAAAGTCTCTGAGTCAGACCTGACTGGATTTAAATATGAAGAAAATGGTATAAAATTGCAGCTGAATAAGAAAGAGAACCTGGTGATGGGAACGACTGCGCCAATGCAGGCTGTTACACCGGAAGCTGTGAAAGTTACAGGTGCTTCTTCTAAAGCAGCCACAGATTTAGAAGAAGGCGTACAGAAACAGACTGGGACATCTGAGGCGGCTCCTGTTGGAAATGTAGTCAAAGCTCCGCTTGTGGGAACATTTTACGCGGCTCCGGCAGAGGATGCAGAGCCATTTATTCAGGTTGGCGATTCCGTGAAAAAAGGTCAGTCGGTTGCAATTATTGAGGCCATGAAGCTGATGAATGAAATCGAGAGTGATTTTGATGGAACAGTCACGGAGATTCTTGTAAAGAATGGCCAGGCAGTAGAGTACGGCCAGCCATTATTCAGAATTGCGTAGGAGGTTATCATGAAACATTTGGATATTAAACAGATTCAGGAAATCATACCTCACAGACATCCGTTTCTGTTATTGGATTATGTAGAAGATTACGAGCCGGGTGAGTATGCAGTGGCGTACAAATGTGTTTCCTACCGGGAAGAGTTCTTTGCCGGACATTTTCCACAGGAGCCGGTCATGCCGGGTGTGCTGATCGTGGAAGCGCTGGCACAGGCAGGTGCGGTAGCGATTTTAAGTGAGCCGGAGAATCAGGGAAAAGTCGCATATTTTGGCGGAATTGATAAATGCAAATTCAAAGGGAAGGTCGTGCCGGGGGACAAGCTTCGTCTGGAAACAAGAATTATCCGGAAAAAAGGACCGATTGGTGTCGGAGAGGCTGTCGCTACAGTGGATGGTAAAAAAGTAGTCAGCGCGGTACTGACATTTGCAGTAGGGTAGGTGATCTGTGTGATTAAGAAGATTTTGATTGCAAACCGTGGTGAGATTGCAGTTCGGATTATCCGTGCGTGCCGGGAAATGGGAATTGAGACGGTTGCAGTATATTCAGAGGCAGACGCAGAAGCCCTTCATACAAAGCTTGCAGATGAAGCGGTCTGTATCGGACCGGCACCATCATCTCAGAGTTACTTAAGTATGGAGAATATTATCAGTGCAACGGTGGTGAGTGGGGCAGACGCCATTCACCCGGGTTTTGGCTTTTTGTCAGAGAACAGTAAATTTGCAGAACTGTGTGAGCAGTGCGGAATTACCTTTATCGGACCGCCGGCAAATGTCATTGCAAAGCTTGGCAATAAACAGGAAGCAAGAAATACGATGGAAGCAGCAGGTGTTCCGGTCATTCCAGGAAGTAAGGAGCCAGTCTGTGATGTGCATACCGGACTTTTGCTTGCACGGGAAATTGGTTACCCGGTTATTATAAAAGCTGCCCTCGGCGGAGGTGGAAAAGGCATGCGTGTGGCATATTCCGAAGAAGAGTTCACGCAAAGCTTTCAGACCGCACAGAAGGAAAGCCAGATGGCATTTGGCGATGATACCATGTATATTGAACATTTTATGGAGGAGCCGAGACATATCGAATTTCAGATTCTGGCAGATTCCTATGGAAATGTAGTGCATCTCGGAGAACGTGACTGCTCTATTCAGAGAAATCATCAGAAAATGATCGAGGAGGCTCCGTCAGCGGCGTTGTCTTCAAAGCTTCGAAAGAAGATGGGAGAGGCAGCAGTAAAAGCTGCGAAAGCCGCAGGCTATGTCAATGCAGGAACCATTGAATTTCTTTTAGAGAACAATGATGCCTTTTACTTTATGGAGATGAATACCCGAATTCAGGTGGAGCATCCGGTGACTGAGTGGGTGACTGGAATTGACTTGATCAAAGAACAGATCCGTATTGCAGATGGACAGAAGCTGTCATTTACTCAACAGGATATTGAAATCAATGGGCATGCCATTGAGTGCCGGATCAATGCGGAAAATCCGGAAAAAGGATTCCGGCCGTCACCTGGAACTATTACAGATCTTCATTTGCCAGGAGGAAAAGGAATCCGTGTAGATTCCGCAATTTACAGTGGATGCAGCATTTCTCCATATTATGATTCCATGGTTGCAAAGCTCATTGTCTGGGCGAAGAACCGGGATGAAGCAATCCAGAAAATGCAGAGCGCACTTGGAGAGGTTATTATTGAGGGCATCGACACGAATGTGGATTATCTCTATGAATTATTAAATAACCCGGTATATCAATCCGGAGAGTTTAATGTGAACTTCATAGATACTATAAAGCATTAAGGTATATAACAACCGTGGAGTGAAAGAGTATAAGGAGTGGACATATGAAGTTAGATAATATGTTTAAGAAAACAAGACGTCCTTCCGGAAAAAAAGGGCATATCGGTGGGAAACACCAAAGCCCGGAAGTTCCGGAGGGACTTCTGTGTAAATGTAACAAATGTCAGAAAGCAATTATTACAGAGGACGTTATAACAGGCGGATATATTTGCCCGAAATGTCATGGATATTTCCGCATGCCGGCACCAGAGAGGATTCGGTCAATTGCAGATGAGGATACATTCGAAGAGTGGGACAGGGGAATTGAAAATACGAACCCGATCGGATACAAAGGGTATCCGGAAAAGGTGGAAACATTAAAACAAACAACTGGATTAGATGAAGCAGTGGTGACTGGAAAAGCTGCAATTAATGGAATTGAGACAGCACTTGGAGTCTGTGACGGACGCTTTTTAATGGCGAGTATGGGAGAAGTCGTAGGCGAGAAAATTACAAGGATGGTGGAACGTGCGACAGAAGAAAAGCTTCCGGTTATCATCTTTACATGCTCTGGTGGAGCAAGAATGCAGGAAGGAATCGTGTCTTTGATGCAGATGGCAAAGACATCTGCTGCACTGAAACGTCACAGCGACGCTGGACTTCTTTATATTACGGTGCTGACAGATCCAACAACCGGTGGTGTGACGGCAAGTTTTGCTATGCTTGGAGATATCATACTGGCAGAGCCGGGAGCACTTATTGGATTTGCGGGTCCTCGTGTCATTGAGCAGACGATCGGTCAGAAACTTCCGAAAGGATTCCAAAGATCCGAGTTCTTAAAAGAACATGGATTTGTAGACCAGATTGTAGAACGCCAGCAGATGCGGCAGGCGTTGGGAAAAATTCTGAACATGCATCGGACTGGAAATGAAAAAGTCGAAAAAGCAACAAAAGAATTTCAAAATAGAAAAACTAAGTCAAAAACTCTGGAAGCCTGGGACCGTGTACAGATTTCCAGAAGAAATGACCGCCCGGTTGCAGATCACTATATAGAAGCTTTGTTCCAGGATTTTATAGAACTGCATGGAGATCGGTATTTTGCCGATGATACAGCAATTGTCGGAGGAATCGCAACATTTCATGGAAGAGCAGTGACAGTCATTGCCCAGGCGAAGGGACAGAATACAAAAGAGAATATCGGACACAATTTTGGTATGCCGTCACCGGAAGGCTACCGGAAGGCATTGCGTCTTATGAAGCAGGCAGAAAAATTCCACCGCCCGGTCATCTGTCTCGTAGATACGCCGGGAGCATTTTGCGGAATTTCCGCAGAAGAGCGCGGCCAGGGAGAGGCGATTGCAAGAAATCTGTATGAGATGTCAGCGCTGAAGACCCCGATACTTAGTATTGTTATCGGAGAAGGTGGAAGCGGCGGTGCACTTGCAATGGCGGTTTCAGACCAGGTATGGATGCTGGAGAATTCCATTTATTCCATTCTTTCACCAGAAGGCTTTGCAAGCATTTTATGGAAGGACAGTACGAAAGCTGCGCAGGCTGCAAAAGTTATGCGTCTGACAGCAGCAGATTTAAAAGAAATGGGGATTGTAGAGAAGGTGTTTGCAGAACCAGAACATTTTACAGCAGAAACGATGAGCAATATTGCAGATGAACTGGAGAAAAATATCGAAGGGTATCTGGAAGAATATACAAACAAAGACATCCAAGAATTAGTGGATTCCCGATATGAACGCTTCCGTCGGATGTAGCAGGATCTGAATTCAAGAATGCCTCGGCATTCTTGCTGCGAGGTGCGCGTCATGCAATTGCA
>OKSH01000140.1_pt1 | contig 72742 bp, 92 predicted proteins | sample 1601231 | NCBI WGS metagenome assembly OKSH01 (sample SAMEA3541596, study PRJEB24748) | human gut metagenome | biome: human gut; feature: human-associated habitat; material: faeces | place: China | collected 2012
TAGAGCTTACTGATTTTAACTTTCTGCTGTTTGTCCGGATCATGATGGTTGACAACAACCATATCCTGGTTCACTGCGATCGTACCGTTATCTACTTTACCAACACCGATACGTCCTACATACTCATTGTAATCAATTGTACTGATAAGAACCTGAGTCGGAGCTTCCGGGTCGCCTTCCGGTGCAGGAATGTAGTCTAAGATTGTATCAAACAGTGGTTTCATATCTTTCATGTCATCTGTCAGCTCTAAAGCAGCAACACCAGCTTTTGCAGAAGCATATACGAACGGACAGTCAAGCTGCTCATCCGATGCACCAAGATCAATGAGAAGTTCCAGAACTTCATCGATAACAGACTCAGCTCTTGCTTCTGGCCGATCGATTTTGTTGATGCATACAATAACAGGAAGTTTTAATTCCATTGCTTTTCTGAGAACGAACTTTGTCTGTGGCATAGCACCTTCAAATGCATCAACTACGAGGATAACTCCGTTTACCATTTTAAGGACACGTTCTACTTCGCCACCGAAATCAGCATGTCCAGGTGTGTCAATGATATTAATCTTTACCCCATTATAAGTAACGGCAGTATTTTTAGAAAGAATAGTGATTCCACGTTCTCTTTCAATATCGTTGGAATCCATGACACGTTCCTCAACGGCCTGATTTTCACGGAATACGCCGCTTTGCTTTAATAATTCATCTACCAGTGTCGTTTTACCGTGGTCAACATGGGCGATAATTGCGATATTTCTTACATCTTCGCGTTTTGTTTTCATTTTATAACATCCTTTTCTTTGAATCTTCACTTGTAAACACTTCTAATTTAATATATACAACTTTATTAGTCTACCACATTTTTGAAATTTTACAAGGGTTTAAAAAAGTTGTTCTAAATTCTGTACTTTAAGCATAGATTATTAAAGACCATAGGAAATACGTTTTAGAGGAAGGAGAACTTAAAATTATGTCAGATAAGATTATTGAAAATAACCAGGTGACGATTATGGGAGAGATTGCTTCAGATTTTACTTTCAGCCATGAGGTATTCGGGGAAGGATTTTATATGGTAGAGGTAAAGGTGAAGCGTCTGAGCAACTCGGAAGACCGGATTCCACTGATGATTTCGGAGCGTCTGATTGATGTGACAAGAGATTATACAGGTGAGTATATTATGGTGAATGGTCAGTTCCGGTCTTATAACAGACATGAAGAGCAAAAAAATCGGCTTGTATTATCTGTATTTGTAAGAGAGTTGGAGTTTATTGATGAAGAACTGGATGGGGCGAAGACGAATAGCATTTTCCTGGACGGCTATATCTGTAAACTTCCGGTCTATCGGAAAACTCCACTTGGGAGAGAAATCGCTGACCTTTTGCTGGCGGTGAACAGACCATATGGAAAATCAGATTACATACCATGTATCTGCTGGGGAAGAAATGCGAGATATGCTTCTGCATTTGAAGTAGGAGAGCATGTGCAGATCATAGGCAGAATACAGAGTCGTACTTATATAAAGAAGTTATCGGATACGCTGACGGAAGAGAGAACCGCGTATGAGGTATCTGTAAGTAAATTGGAATGTGTGGAAATATAAAAAATGGGCAGGTCAGAATGTTCGCAACTTGTTTAGAAGTATAGTCTTTCATTGACATCCCTTGATAATGATGCTAAAATTTCAATTAATAATGAATCATGACAGATAATTTAAAGCGCATGAAAAGTCAGGAGGAGTACGATGGCTATATTTACTGGAGCTGGAGTGGCAATTGTCACACCATTTAATGATGATGAAGAAAGAAGTATTAATTATGATAAGTTAGATGCACTGCTTGATTACCACTGCAATAATGGAACAGATTGTATTGTAATCTGTGGAACAACTGGCGAGTCTGCAACAATGACAGAAGAAGAACATATGCAGTGCGTAAAGTTTGCAATTGACAGAGTGAAAGGCAGAATCCCAGTTATTGCAGGTACAGGTTCTAATTGTACACGTACAGCAATTGATATGTCTAAGGAGGCAGCAGATTATGGGGCAGACGGATTACTTCTTGTTACACCTTATTATAATAAGGCCACACAGGCAGGACTGATCGCACATTATGAAGCTGTAGCAAAAGAAGCGAAGGCACCAATTATTATGTATAGTGTTGCAAGCAGAACAGGCTGTAATATTGAGCCGGCTACTGTGGCAGAACTTGTAAAGAATGTTGACAATATTGTAGGTGTAAAAGAGGCATCTGGAAATATTTCCCAGGTTGCAAAGATTATGTCTCTGACAGATGGTAACATTGATCTGTACTCAGGAAATGATGATCAAATCGTACCATTACTTTCTCTGGGAGCAAAGGGAGTGATTTCGGTTCTTTCTAATGTAGCTCCAAAGGAGACGCATGATATTTGTGCGAAGTTTTTTGAGGGAGATGTGAAAGGAAGTCTGGACCTTCAGTTAAAAGCAATTCCGCTTATTGAGAAGCTTTTCTGTGAAGTTAATCCGATTCCTGTTAAGAAAGCAATGGAACTTATGGGAAAAGACTGCGGACCGCTTCGCATGCCATTAACTGAACTTTCACCAGAACACACAAAAGCACTTGCACAGGCCATGAAGGGTTTTGGAATTGAGCTGGCATAGAGATTTTTTAGAATGGCAGTAGGAATGATAATTACAGATAAAAGGATATCCCGGGTGATATCCTTTTCTGTCATGTAAAAAGACAAGGAGGAAAAATATTATGGTACGTGCGATTATGCATGGCTGCAATGGCAAGATGGGACGTGCGATTACCACACTTGCAAAAGAAGATGCAGAGGTAGAGATTGTGGCAGGAGTGGATGCATATACGGAAGTTGCAAATGAATATCCAGTGTTCGATAGTATCGAAAAGTGTGATGTAGAAGCAGATGTTGTGATTGACTTTTCAAATGCAAAGGCAGTAGACGGACTTTTGGATTATTGCGTAGAAAAACAGATTCCTGTTGTTCTTTGCACAACAGGACTTTCAGAGGAACAGCTTCAGGAGGTAGAAGAAGCATCCAAGAAGGTAGCAGTTCTTCGTTCTGCTAATATGTCACTTGGAATCAATCTTTTGATGCAGCTTTTGAAAGAGGCGACAAAAGTATTGTCTCCGGCAGGTTATGATATTGAAATTGTTGAGAAGCATCACAACCAGAAATTGGATGCCCCAAGTGGAACTGCAATCGCTCTTGCAGATTCTATCAATGAGGCGGCAGATGGACAGTACGAGTATGTCTATGACAGAAGTCAGGTCAGAAAGAAACGTGATAAAAAAGAACTTGGAATATCAGCCGTGCGCGGAGGTACAATTGTTGGGGAACACGAAGTACTCTTTGCAGGAATAGATGAAGTGATTGAGTTCAAACATACAGCATACTCCAGAACTGTATTTGGAAAAGGTGCTGTAGAGGCTGCAAAATTCCTCGCCGGAAAAGAGGCAGGAAAATACGATATGTCAGACGTAATATTAAAATAATATTACGAGGAATCTTGGGGCAGATTGCAGGAATGCAAAGCACAAAGCAATCCGTAAATATTATAGTTGGAAAAAACAACCATATTATATAAAGGAGAGGTTATGAAAGATTTAGAAGCACGTTATTTGGAGAGACTTTCTCAACTGTATCCGACCATTGCTAAGGCATCAACAGAGATTATTAACTTACAGGCAATTTTAAATTTGCCAAAAGGTACGGAACATTTTCTTACGGATATCCATGGGGAATATGAAGCATTTTCCCATGTCCTTAAGAATGGATCGGGAGCAGTTCGTAGAAAAATTGACGAAGTCTTCGGAAATACTATGAGTAGTAAGGATAAGAAGACCCTTGCTACTCTTATTTATTATCCAAGAGAGAAGATGGAGCTCATTAAGAAAAAAGAAGAAAATATGGAGGACTGGTATAAGATTACGTTGTATCGTCTGATTGAAATCTGCAAGCGAACTTCAAGTAAGTATTCCAGATCTAAAGTCAGAAAAGCTCTGCCTCCGGAATTTGCTTATGTCATTGAGGAATTGATTACAGAGAAAGCAGATGTTCTGGATAAGGAGTCCTATTATAATTCTATTGTAGATACAATCATCCGGATCAAACGTTCCGAAGAGTTTATTGTGGCTTTGAGTGAATTGATTCAGAGACTTACTGTAGATCATCTGCATATTGTAGGAGATATTTATGATCGTGGGCCGGGACCACATATTATTATGGACAAGCTGATGGGTTATCATTCTATGGATATCCAATGGGGAAATCATGACGTACTCTGGATGGGGGCGGCAGCAGGACAACAGGGCTGTGTTGCAAATGTTGTCCGCATCTGTGCAAGATATGCAAATCTGGAGATTTTGGAGGATGGCTATGGAATTAACCTCCTGCCGCTTGCTACATTTGCATTGAACACATATCGGGATGATCCATGCAGCTGCTTTGAACTGAAGGATGATCCGGACTATGATCCAAGTGAAACAATGCTGAACATGAAGATGCATAAGGCGATTTCTATTATCCAGTTTAAGATAGAAGGGCAGATTATCAAAAAAAATCCTGGATTTAAGCTGGAACACCGAAATCTTTTGCATCTGATTGATTATGAAAATGGTTTGATCGAGTTGGATGGAAAAACATATGAACTTCTGGATAAAAACTTCCCGACGATCGATCCAAAACGGCCATATGCATTGACAGAAGCCGAAGAAGAGGTGCTGGATCGTCTGACACAGGCATTTGTCAACTGCGAAAAATTACAGAGCCATATGCATTTCCTTTTAAGTAAAGGTGGATTATACAAAGTATACAATAACAACTTGTTGTATCACGGTTGTATTCCGCTGAATGAAGATGGAAGTTTTAAGTCAGTAAAAATATACGGGCGTTCTTACAAAGGAAAGGCACTTTATGAGGTGCTGGAAAGCTATGTGAGAAAGGGATTTTATGCCATTGACGAGAAGGAACGAAAGCGTGGGAAGGATATGATGTGGTATATCTGGCTCAGTGAGAATTCACCGCTGTTCGGTAAGGACAAGATGGCAACGTTTGAGCGATATTTCCTGGCAGAAAAAGAGACACATAAGGAGAAAAAGAATCCTTATTATGATTTTTTGGAAAATGAAAAGGTGGTCGACCGTATTTTGAAAGAATTCGGACTAGAGCATTCCTTTAGTCATATCATCAATGGTCATATGCCGGTAAAATCCAAAAATGGAGAAAATCCGATGAAATGTGGAGGCAAAGTATTTGTTATCGACGGAGGATTTTCAAGAGCATATCAGAAACAGACCGGAATTGCAGGCTATACGCTGATCTATAATTCTTATGGTATGATTTTAAGTGCCCATGAGCCGTTTGAATCGAAAGAATCAGCAATTGAAAATGAAACAGATATTCATTCTGATACCATTGTGACAGAAATTGTATCAAAGCGTCAATCTGTTTTAGACACGGATGTGGGAAAAGAACTGGTAGAACAGATCCATGATCTGGAATTTCTCCTGGAGGCATACAGAAGCGGCCGCATTGCAGAAAGACTGTAAAATAATGTCAATCTCTAAAAAGGTATAGAAAACTGTAAAATGCAGATATTACTATCAGCAAGTGAAGTATTTGCATGTAGCATTCTATACGGAAAAGGAGACGAAAATTATGAAACGGTTAAAAAAGTTATTGTTGATTATGATGTGTGTTGGTATTCTAGTTTCAGTTACTGCCTGTGCAGGAAATTCAAATGATAATGGAGCAGGGCAGAATGATGTGGTGAATGACAATGGCGCGAATGACACACAGACTGGTGATAGTGCCATGGACAAAATCGGTGACGGCCTGGAAGATGGAATTGACGATGTCGGAAAAGGCGTAGGCGATGTAGTCGATGATCTGGATGGTGATGGACGGTCGGATAACCGGAAAAACACAAACAATAACACAGTGAATGATGCGACGACTGGTAATGACAATGTAAACGACAGATAAGAAAAGAATGTAAGATAAGAAGACAAGGTCACATTTTTTCGGGGATAAATGGATTTGTCCCTGTGAGAGTGTGGCTTTTCTTTTAGATAAGGAAAGGAGTTTTTTCATGCATTTCAGACCTTGTATAGACATACATAATGGAAAAGTCAAACAAATTGTAGGCGGTAGTCTTACTGATCAGGGGAATCAGGCAAAGGAAAATTTCACGGCCTCTGAAAATGCGGATTATTATGCAAAAATGTATCAGAAAGACGGACTTATAGGGGGACATGTGATACTTTTAAATCCGGTATCTTCAGAATATTATAGAGAAACGAAAGCGCAGGCAATACTGGCACTTGGCGCATATCCAAAAGGACTTCAGGTGGGCGGCGGAATCCATGACGAAAATGCAGAAGAGTTTCTGAAGGCGGGGGCAAGCCATGTGATCGTAACATCTTATGTGTTCCGCGACGGGAAGATAAATTGGAAAAATATGGAAAAACTTAAACATGAAGTGGGGAAAGAAAATGTTGTCATTGATTTGAGCTGCAGGAAAAAAGAAGACGGTTATTATATAGTGACAGACCGCTGGCAGAAGTTTACGGATGTAAAACTGACACAGGAAGTTTTAAGGGAAATTGCCGGATATTGCGATGAATATCTGGTGCATGGTGTAGATGTAGAAGGAAAATCAGCAGGAATTGATGAAGAGCTGGCAAAAATTCTTGGAGAGTTCGATATGATACCAGTGACTTATGCAGGAGGAATTGCAAGTCTTGAGGACATTGAACATTTTAGAAAAAAGACGGGTGGAAAAGTGGATTTTACAATAGGAAGTGCGCTGGATCTTTTTGGAGGACATCTTCCATATGAGCAGATTAAAAAATATTAGTATAGAATTTATGCAGCTTAGTTCGCAACAAGAATGCGAGAGAATTCTTGAATGATGAGAAAATATTTCAAGTGTGAACAGTTTGAAAACACTTTGTAAATTGGTTGAATTGCATTCTTGATAGTGATAGAATGGATACTGAGTAAATTTACGGACAAGGAGTAATGTATAGATATGGGCTTATTGCAAAAAATTTTTGGAACACATAGTGAAAATGAGTTAAAGCGTATCTATCCCATTGTAGATGAGATTGAAGCGTTGGGGCCGCAGATGGAGCAGCTTTCCGACGAGGAGCTTAAGAATAAGACACAGGAATTTAAGAGCCGTCTGAAAGACACAGAGACACTGGATGATATTCTGCCGGAGGCGTTTGCAGTTGTGCGTGAGGCGGCAGGACGTACACTTGGCATGAAGCATTACAGAGTACAGTTGATCGGAGGAATTATTCTTCATCAGGGACGTATTTCTGAGATGAAGACTGGTGAAGGTAAGACACTGGTTTCTACACTTCCGGCTTATTTGAATGCATTGACCGGTGAGGGGGTGCACATTGTAACAGTCAACGACTATCTGGCAAAGCGTGATGCTGAGTGGATGGGACAGGTTCATGAGTTCCTGGGACTGACTGTCGGAGTGGTATTGAATAGCATGGATAATGATGAGAGACGTGCTGCATACAATTGCGATATTACTTATGTAACGAACAACGAACTCGGATTTGATTATCTGAGAGATAACATGGTTATTTATAAAGAGCAGCTCGTTCAGCGTGGACTGAAATATGCTATCATCGATGAGGTCGATTCCGTATTGATTGATGAGGCGAGAACACCACTGATCATTTCCGGTCAGAGTGATAAATCTACCAAGCTATATGAAGCATGCGATATTCTTGCGCGTCAGTTGGAAAAAGGCGAGGCGAGTGGTGAATTCAGTAAGATGAATGCCATTATGGGCGAGGATATTGAAGAGACTGGTGATTTTATCGTCAATGAAAAAGAGAAGAATATCAACCTGACAGAAGATGGTGTAAAGAAAGTCGAAAAGTTCTTTCATATTGAGAACCTGGCTGATCCGGAAAACCTGGAAATCCAGCATAATATTATCCTTGCGCTGCGTGCACATAATCTGATGTTCCGTGACCAGGATTATGTTGTAAAAGACGATGAAGTACTCATCGTTGACGAGTTTACCGGACGTATTATGCCGGGACGCCGTTATTCAGACGGACTTCATCAGGCAATCGAAGCAAAAGAGCATGTGAAGGTTAAGAGAGAAAGTAAGACACTGGCAACCATTACTTTCCAGAACTTGTTTAACAAATTTGAGAAGAAAGCCGGTATGACAGGTACGGCTCTTACTGAGGAGAAGGAGTTCCGTGAGATTTATGGAATGGATGTAATTGAGATTCCAACCAATCGTCCGGTTGCGAGAAAAGACTTGGAAGATGCCGTATACAAGACAAAGAAGGAAAAATTCAATGCAGTATGTGATGAAATTGAGAAAGCACATTCAAATCATCAGCCAGTGCTTGTTGGTACAATTACAATTGAGACTTCTGAACTTTTAAGCGGCATGCTCAAACGAAGAGGAATTAAGCATAATGTATTGAATGCTAAGTATCATGAACTGGAGGCTGAGATCGTGGCGCAGGCAGGTATTCACGATGCTGTCACGATTGCAACGAATATGGCCGGTCGTGGTACAGATATCAAGCTGGATGATGAGTCAAGAGAAGCTGGCGGATTAAAGATCATCGGTACTGAGCGTCACGAATCCAGACGTATTGATAACCAGTTACGTGGCCGTTCCGGACGTCAGGGAGATCCGGGAGAATCTAGATTCTACATTTCTCTGGAAGATGACCTGATGAGACTGTTCGGTTCTGAGAGACTGATGCAGGTGTTTGAGGCGCTTGGAGTAGAAGAAGGCGAGCAGATCGAGCATAAGATGCTTTCCAGTGCGATTGAGAAAGCTCAGCAGAAGATTGAGAGCAATAACTTTGCAATTCGTAAGAATCTGTTAGAGTACGACCAGGTTATGAATGAGCAGAGAGAAATCATCTACGAAGAGAGAAGACGTGTGCTGGATGGCGAGAATATGCGTGATTCCATCTTCCATATGATTAACGATTACATTGAGAATACTGTAGATGCTGAAGTTTCAGTAGATCAGGACTATGAGGACTGGGATCTGATTGAATTGAACCGTGTAATAGGAGCGGTCATTCCGATGGCACCGGTGACACCGGATGATGTCAAAGGCATGGGACAGAAAGAGCTGAAGCATCTGTTAAAAGAGCGCGCAGCAAAAGCATATGAAGCAAAAGAAGCAGAGTTTCCGGAGCCAGAGCATATCCGTGAGCTGGAACGTGTCGTGCTTTTAAAAGTTATTGATGCAAAATGGATGGATCATATTGACGATATGGATCAGCTCCGTCAGGGAATCGGTCTTCAGGCTTACGGTAACCGTGACCCGAAGATTGAGTATAAGATGCTTGGATATGATATGTTCGGTGAGATGACTCAGGCAATTACAGAGACAACAGTCAGAACTTTGATGCATGTAAGAATCGAGCAGAAAGCTGAGCGCGAGCAGGTCGCAAAAGTAACTGGAACCAATAAAGATGACACAGCTCTTCGTGAGCCGAAGAAGCGGGAAAACAAGAAGGTCTATCCAAATGACCCTTGCCCATGTGGAAGTGGTAAGAAGTACAAACAGTGCTGTGGAAGAAATAAATAACAGACAAATCTAAAAAGGGATGAATCTCCCGTTGCGAAAAGCGACGGGAGAGATGTCGTTATGCAGTAAGTTAAAAATATAAAAAAGAAAGAGGTGAGGCAGTGTGATTGAATTAGAACAGTATAAGGGAATTATGAACTCCTATGAAGAACCTCTTGCCGAAATGAGGGATTCACTTTGACATTTCCGGCAAAGAGAACAGGGTTGAGGAACTGGAACGTAAGATAGAAGAACCGGGATTCTGGGATGCGCCGGAAGAATCACAAAAAATCATGAAAGAATTAAAAGATCTTCAGGAACATTTGAAAGTGATCCATGCATTATATTCAGAATATGATGATATCTGCACACTGATCGAGATGGTTGATGAAGAGGAAGACCGCTCGATGGTGAAGGAAATTGAAAAGGATATAGCTCATTTTGAGGAAGATTTTGAAAAACTCAGAATTGAGACATTGTTATCTGGAGAATATGATTCCTGCAATGCGATTATGACATTACATGCCGGAACAGGCGGAACGGAGGCATGTGACTGGGTGAACATGCTGTACCGTATGTATACCAGGTGGTTTCAGACAAAAGGATTTTCGGTTCAGGTACTGGACTATCTGGATGGAGATATTACCGGAATAAAAAATATTACATTTGAAGTAGTTGGAGACAATGCCTATGGCTATCTGAAATCAGAAAAAGGTGTACATCGGCTTGTAAGAATTTCGCCATTTAATTCAGCGGGAAAGAGACAGACTTCTTTTGCTTCCTGCGATGTGGTGCCGGATATTGAAGAAGACATTGATATTGATATTTTAGATGATGATCTGAAAATTGATACCTATCGTGCAAGCGGGGCTGGCGGACAACATGTCAATAAGACATCTTCTGCAATCCGAATCACGCATTTGCCGACAGGAATTGTAGTTCAATGCCAGAATGAAAGATCACAGCATCATAATAAAGAAAAAGCTATGCAGATGTTGAAGGCAAAATTAAAGCTGCTGCAGGAGCAGGAACAGGCAGAAAAAGTATCAGATATCCGGGGAGAAGTAAAAGACATCGGATTCGGTAATCAGATAAGGTCCTATGTTATGCAGCCATACACGTTGGTAAAAGACCACAGAACGAATGTGGAAAATGGCAACGTTACGGCGGTTCTTGACGGAGATCTTGATATGTTTATAAACGCCTATTTAAAATATGTATCAGGCGGTGAAAAGGGAGGAACGGTATGATAAATATAGCAGTGATGGGGTATGGTACAGTTGGTTCAGGTGTCGTGGAAGTTATTGATACCAATGGTGAGCGCATTGCCCAGAGAATCGGGGATGCACTGAATGTAAAATATGTGTTGGACATCAGGGATTTTCCGGAAGACCCGATACAGGAAAAAGTAATTCATGATTTTGAGACAATTATCTCTGATGATGAGATTCAGATTGTTGTGGAAGTCATGGGAGGAATCGAGCCTGCGTATACCTTTGTGAAAAGAAGCCTTCTTGCCGGAAAATGTGTCGTAACTTCCAATAAGGCACTTGTGGCAAAGCACGGTGCAGAATTGCTTTCTATTGCAAAAGAAAAGAACATAAATTTTCTGTTTGAGGCAAGTGTAGGCGGTGGCATTCCGATCATCCGTCCGCTTAATTCTTCGCTGACAGCAGATGAGATTGAAGAAATTACCGGAATCCTCAATGGCACAACGAATTATATGTTGACGAAGATGTTTTATGAGGGAGCAGATTATGCTTCTGTATTAAAGGAAGCACAGGATAACGGATATGCAGAGCGAAATCCGGAGGCAGATGTAGAAGGGTATGATGCCTGCAGAAAGATTGCAATTTTGTCATCTCTGATTTCCGGTCAGCAGGTAGATTTTGAAGATATTTACTGTGAAGGAATTACACAGATTACAGTAGAAGATATGAGATATGCAAAGGCTATGGGAACCACAATCAAGCTTTTGGCTTCCAGTAAGACACATGCCGGAAGACTTGGCGCGATGGTCGCACCTTGCATGCTTTATCCGGATCACCCGCTTTACAATGTAAATGGTGTTTTCAATGCAATTTTCGTTCATGGAAATGTCTTGGGAGATGCGATGTTCTATGGAAGCGGGGCAGGAAAACTTCCAACAGCAAGTGCTGTTGTATCCGATGTTGTGGAAGCGGCCAAGAACCTGAACCGCAATGTGATGACTATGTGGAAAGAAGAGAAACTCCGTCTGGAAGATAAATCTTCCATGAAGAGACGATTCTTTATCCGTATGAAAGGGAACGTGGAGGAGAAGATTGAAGATATCCGTTATTCCTTTGGGGATGTTGAAATCGTGAAGGTTGACGGTCTGGACGGAGAGTTTGGATTTGTGACTCCGATCATGATGGAAGGTGATTATGATACAAGAGCGAAGAGTTATGAAGACCAGATTCTTCATATGATCCGTATTGAAGATTAGGGAAAGGGAGAAACTATGCTGATCGTTAAAAAATTTGGCGGGACTTCTGTTGCCAATAAAGAACGAATATTTAATGTGGCAAGACGCTGCATTGAAGACTATAAAGCAGGGCATGATGTGGTAGTCGTGCTTTCTGCGATGGGAGATACAACAGATGAGCTGATTGAACTTGCAAATTCCATCAACCCAGATGCAAAAAAGCGTGAGTTGGATATGCTTTTGACAACAGGAGAACAAGTGTCAGTATCATTGATGGCTATGGCTATGCAGGCACTGGATGTGCCAGCGGTATCTCTAAATGCATTCCAGGTTGCGATGCATGCAACATCACGTTATGGAAATGCAAGATTTAAACGTGTAGATACTAAGCGTATCAGACATGAACTGGATTCCAGAAAGATTGTGATCGTAACAGGATTCCAGGGTGTGAATAAGTATGACGATATTACAACACTTGGACGAGGTGGTTCAGACACAACTGCAGTTGCGCTTGCTGCGGTACTTCATGCAGACAAATGTGAGATTTATACAGATGTTGATGGAGTCTTTACAGCTGATCCGAGAATTGTAAAGAATGCAAAAAAATTAGATTTTATTACTTATGATGAGATGCTGGAGCTGGCGAGCCTTGGAGCGAAAGTACTTCACAACCGTTCAGTCGAGATGGCAAAAAAATACAATGTAGAGCTGGTAGTCAGATCTAGTCTCAATCAGACAGAAGGAACCGTAGTAGGGGAGGGAACAGGAATGGAAAAACTGTTAGTAACAGGAGTTGCAGCAGATAAAAATACAGCAAGAATCTCTGTAATCGGAGTAGAAGACAAACCAGGGACAGCTTTTAGTGTATTTGATACATTAGCAGCCAATAACATTAATGTAGATATTATTTTACAGTCTGTAGGACGCGAGGGGACAAAAGATATTTCCTTTACTGTTGCTTCGGATGATCTTGAACATGCGTTAGAAGTTCTGGATAAGAATAAAGAAAGACTTACGATTAAGGATATTACATACAACAAAGATGTGGCAAAATTATCTGTTGTAGGAGCAGGAATGATGAGCAATCCGGGAGTTGCATCCAGAATGTTCGAGGCGCTGTACAATTCCAGAGTCAATATCAACATGATTTCAACATCAGAAATTCGTATTACAGTACTCGTAGCTGAGAAAGATATTGACAAAGCTATGAATGCAGTACATGATGAATTTATCATGGAAGAATAACAGATGGGATCTCTTCCCAATCTGTTATTCTTCCTGATTATTTGAATTTGCAAGAAAGCCGGTAATAATCTGTCTCACTTCGTCAGAAGCAGCACGAAAAAGAAGTAAAAGCTTTAGCTCTTCATCGGTGAGATAGATGATATTATCGGATTTTTTGCATTTAATATACGGAATTTCGCCCTCGGAAATTCTATCGGGCTGCATGGAATACAGAGGAATCTTGTAGCCGTTACAGAATAAAAGTTCATCAATGGTAATATGATAAAAGTCAGCAATTGATTTGAGTAATTCCAGATCAGGGGTGCGTGTGCCACGCTCGTAATTGGAATATGTCTGACGAGAAATATTCAGATATCTGCTAAATTCATCCTGCTTAAGATTACTTCGCTCACGCAGAATACGAAGATTCTCGGTCAATTGGATATTGGCCATTGATGTTTCCTCCATTGAATCAAAAATATGTTTACATCATAACAATTTGTTCAATAAATAAAAGAATATGCGCCGAAACGTGGCAAAATAAGAAAAAGCAACAATATGTTGCTTTTAAATAAAATTAACAATATAATCAGACTATTTTAAACTAAGAGTACTGTTGTGATATTCGCTGGAGAATGTAACATCTGTTCCAAACCATTCTGGTGGTGTGAAAGAGAGTGCCGAAGCTTCATCTGGAAATTCTACTTCAGCCAGAAGCAGTGGAGCCAGATCGTCTTCAAAGACATCTAATTCAATAGTTAGAGAATCATTGAGTGGAATCATATAACGTTTTTTTCTGATGAGACGTCCGTCAATCTTTGTGAGCAGATGCTGATATGAAGCTTCATCAAGTGGCAGATTATATTCTTCTCTTGCCATGAGACCTTTTGATTTATAAGTGAGTTCATGTTTATTATTGTCCTTCCGGATACGAATAACCGGATCCGTGTTCAGATAAGCCTGTTCGATGTGACGACAGGGATAATTCTGATAATCTTCCGGAAGAGTATCAATATCAATAAGATATTTGCGTTCTATTTCCATATTATAATACCTCCATGGCATAATCATAATTCAGTTTACACAAAAAGTAAACAGTGTTACTATTAAGAAAATGAGTCAAGAAAAATAAGAAAAGGAGAGATCCGTTATGAAATTTAGTATGAAAAAAGTAACTGTATTATTAGCAGATGGATTTGAAGAGATTGAGGCTCTGACGGTAGTAGATCTGCTTCGAAGAGCAAAAGTGTATGTGGATACAGTATCAATTACAGATGATTATACAGTGCGCGGAGCACATGGAATACCTGTGCAGACAGAGGATCTGATCACGGAGATTGATTTTAAAGAATCCGATATGATCGTGCTTCCGGGTGGAATGCCGGGAACAACGAATCTGAAAGAAGATGAGAATGTCAGAAAGGCAGTTCAAGAAGCATATGACGACGGAAGATATGTGGCAGCAATTTGTGCGGCACCGACAATTCTCGCAGATATGGGACTTTTAAAAGGAAAGAGAGCGACTTGCTATCCAGACATGGAAAGTGAGATTGAAGATGCATATCTGACCGGAGCACCAGTAGCCACTGACGAAAATATCATTACAAGTCAGGGAGTTGGAACTGCAATTGATTTTGCACTGAAACTGATCGAAGTGCTTATCAGCGAAGAAAAAGCAGTAGAAATTGCAGATTCTATTGTATATCAGAGATAATTTATGAAAACCTTATAAAAAAACGCAATATCCGTAAAATCGAACTGGATATTTGGAAATGTTTGTGATATACTTCTTGAGTGAATGCAATGTAATATGCCCTTTTGCGGATTGCCCATGCAAGGGGGATAGAAATAGGAGGAAAAGGGTAGATGAGTTTACAGGTAGAAAAATTAGAAAAAAATATGGCGAAACTCACAATTGAAGTTTCTGCTGATGAATTAGAAAAAGCACTTCAGAACGCATACAAGAAACAGAAAAATAAAATCAGTATGCCAGGATTCCGTAAAGGAAAAGTTCCGCGTCAGATGGTTGAGAAGATGTATGGAGCAGATGTATTCTATGAAGATGCAGCGAATGCACTGATTCCACAGGCTTACTCAGAGGCTTATGATGAGTGTGATCTTCAGATCGTATCTCAGCCGGAGATTGATATTACACAGATCGAGAAAGGAAAACCGTTCATCTTCACAGCACTTGTTGCTACAAGACCGGAGGTTACTCTTGGAGAGTACAAAGGACTTGAGGTAGATAAAGTATCTACACGCGTAACACAGAAAGAAGTTGACGCTAAGATCCAGGAAGAGGCAGGAAAGAACGCAAGAACAGTTGCAGTAGAAGGACGTCCGGTTAAAGACGGAGATGAAGTTGTTCTTGATTTTGAAGGATTTGTTGACGGAGAAGCATTCGAGGGCGGAAAAGGAGAGAACTATTCTCTTACAATTGGTTCCGGAACATTTATTCCAGGATTCGAGGATCAGCTTATCGGAGTAGAGGCAGAGAAAGAAGTAGAAGTTAAAGTTACATTCCCGGAGGAGTATCACGCAGAGAACCTTCAGGGAAAAGATGCTGTATTCAAATGTACAGTACATGAGATCAAAGAGAAAGAGCTTCCAGAGATTGATGATGAATTCGCAGCAGAAGTATCTGAGTTTGATACATTAGATGAGTACAAGGCTGATGTAAAAGCTAAGATTAAAGAAGAAAAAGCTAAAGAAGGAAAAGCAAAAAAAGAAGATCAGGTAATCGCAAAAGCTATCGAGAATGCAACAATGGAGATTCCTGAACTTATGATCAAGACACAGGCGCGCCAGCAGATGGATAATTTTGCTCAGAATCTGATGTCACAGGGACTGACAATGGAGCAGTATGCACAGTTCACAGGAATGACAGCAGACAAGATGATGGAGCAGATGCTTCCATCAGCAGAGAAGAACATTAAGACACGTCTTGTTCTCGAGGCAATTGCAAAAGCTGAGAATATTGAGATTTCTGACGAGAAGATTGATGAGAAGTTAGCTGAGATGGCTAAGTCTTACGATATGGAAGTTGAAAAACTTAAAGAGCTTGTAGGAGAGGCTGAGAAACAGCAGATGAAAGACGATATGGCTGTTCAGGAAGCAATTGATTTCCTTGTTGAGAACGCTGTAGAGAAATAATAAGTCACTGAAATATAACAGGGAGGCATATGTATGAGTTTAGTACCTTATGTCATTGAACAGACAAGCAGAGGAGAGCGTTCCTATGATATCTATTCAAGATTATTAAAGGACAGAATTATATTTTTTGGAGAAGAAGTTACAGATGCATCAGCGAGTGTAGCAATCGCGCAGCTTCTTTTCCTGGAAGCAGAGGATCCGGAAAAGGATATTCATCTGTACATTAACAGTCCGGGCGGATCTGTATCTGCAGGTCTGGCAATTTATGATACTATGCAGTATATCAAATGTGATATTGAGACAATCTGTATCGGTATGGCAGCAAGCATGGGATCATTCCTTCTGGCCGGAGGTACAAAAGGAAAGAGACTTGCCCTTCCAAATTCCGAGATTATGATTCATCAGCCATCTGGAGGAGCTCAGGGTCAGGCAACTGAAATTCAGATTGCAGCAGAGCATATTCTGAAGACTCGTGAGAGATTGAACCGGATTCTTGCAGAGAATACAGGACAGCCGCTGGAGGTCATTAGCAGAGAGACTGACAGAGATAATTTTATGTCCGCTGAGGAAGCCAAAGCATTTGGATTAATCGATGAAGTAATTACAAGACGATAGGGAACAGATATGTTCCCTATTCTTTAATGAGGTGTAGAATATTGGGAAGAAATGATGATCAGATAAGGTGTTCATTTTGTAATAAGTCACAGGCTCAGGTGAAAAAATTGATTGCAGGACCGAATGATACTTATATCTGTGATGAATGTGTGGAAGTATGCTCTGAGATTATAGAAGAAGAGATGGCATATGATGAGAATGATTCCTGGACTCCATTTTCAGATATCAATCTTTTGAAACCGGAAGAAATCAAGGAATTTCTTGATGATTATGTGATTGGACAGGATGAGGCAAAAAAGGTTCTTTCTGTTGCTGTATATAATCACTACAAGCGTATTATGGCACAGAGAGATCTCGGCGTCGAATTGAATAAGAGTAATATACTGATGCTGGGTCCGACAGGGTGTGGTAAGACACTTCTTGCCCAGTCACTTGCAAAAATTCTGAATGTTCCATTTGCAATAGCTGATGCAACAGCTCTTACTGAGGCAGGATATGTAGGAGAAGATGTGGAAAATATTCTTCTAAAACTGATTCAGGCTGCAGATTATGATATTGAACGTGCAGAGTATGGTATTATCTATCTTGATGAGATCGATAAGATTACAAGAAAATCTGAGAACCCGTCAATTACAAGAGATGTATCTGGAGAAGGCGTTCAGCAGGCACTTCTTAAGATTGTAGAAGGCACGGTTGCAAATGTTCCTCCACAAGGTGGAAGAAAGCATCCACATCAGGAATTGATACAGATAGATACAACGAATATTTTATTTATCTGTGGCGGTGCATTTGAAGGAATTGATAAGATTATTGAGAAACGTATTGATCAGAAATCTATCGGATTTAATGCAGAAATTGCAGAGAAGCATGAAGATGATGTAGATAAATTGTTAGCTCAGGTGCTGCCACAGGATCTTGTGAAATTTGGATTGATTCCGGAACTGGTAGGGCGTGTACCAGTTACAGTATCTCTTGAGATGCTGGATCATGATGCTTTGATCCGTATCTTGACAGAGCCAAAGAATGCAATCGTAAAGCAGTATCAAAAACTTTTGGAACTAGATGGAGTGAAATTAGTATTTGACGATTCTGCATTAAACGAGATTGCAGATATATCATTGAAAAGAAAGACCGGAGCTAGAGGACTTCGGGCAATCATGGAAAATACAATGATGGATATTATGTATCGCGCACCGTCCGATGAGACACTGAAAACGTGCCGGATCACCGGTGACGTGGTGACAGGAAAAGCAAAACCAGAGTGTGAACACACTTCTGTGAATACACAAAGCGCATAATGAAAGAGGCGGGTACGAGTAAAATTGTTCCCGTCTCATTTTTGAATTATAGGAGTAAACAGTATGGAAAATGAGTTGATGAGTCTGCCGATGGTGGCACTTCGTGGACTTGCAGTGCTGCCAGAGCAGGTGACACATTTTGATGTGAGCCGTGAAAAATCTGTGCAGGCAATCACACAGGCCATGAAAAAAGATCAGAAAATATTTCTTGTAATGCAGAAGGAAGTTGAAGTGGAAGAGCCAAAGGAGTCAGATCTTTACAGAATTGGCTGTGTTGCAACTGTAAAACAGATTGTAAAGCTTCCGGGAAATATGAAACGTGTTCTAGTATCGGGAGAGCAGCGTGCAGGTCTTTCCTGGATTGAATCTGAAGAACCTTATTTTCAGGCCGCGGTAAAAATATTGCCGGATTTCTGCAAACCGGAAGACCGGGAACTGTTGGAAAATCCAATCAATGAAGAAGGAATGGTACGTGGACTTCGTGAACTGTTCAGGGATTATATGTCAAAAAATCCAAAGCTTGCAAAAGAACTCGCTATGATGATCGAAGAGATAAAATCGCTGCGCGTCATGGTCGATACAATTGCTGCTAATCTTCCAATGGATTATGAAGATACCCAAAAAGTTCTGGAAGAGCAGGATATTCTTCAGAGATATGAAGACATTTCTCTTCGTGTGGTCAATGAGATGCGCGTACTCAGTGTGAAAGAGGAACTTCAGAAAAAGGTAAAAGAGCGTGTAGATAAGAATCAGAGAGAATATATCTTAAGAGAAGAGATGAAACTGATTCGTGAGGAACTAGGGGAAGATACACTTCTGACAGATGCGGAGGAATTCGAACAGGCAGTGAAAGATTTAGATGCATCTTGTGAAGTGAAAGAAAAATTAGCAAAAGAAATCAAAAGATTTAAAAGCCAGATGGCAAGCCCGGCAGAGTCTGGTGTTGTAAGAACTTATATTGAAACGATGCTTGAGATGCCGTGGAATAAGAGATGTGAGGAGAATCTTGATATCAAAGCTGCGAAAGAAAAGCTTGATGAAGAACATTATGGTCTGGAAAAGGTAAAAGATCGTATACTGGAATTTCTGGCAGTTAGAATTCTCACAAGTAAAGGACAGACTCCGATTCTTTGCCTTGCAGGCCCCCCGGGAACAGGTAAGACCTCTATTGCAAGATCACTTGCAGAAGCGCTTGGAAGACCTTATGTCCGCATTTCTCTTGGTGGTGTGCGTGATGAGGCTGAGATCCGGGGACATCGCAAGACTTACGTAGGCGCAATGCCAGGAAGAATTGCGACAGCACTTCGAAATGCAAAAGTAAAGAATCCACTGATGCTTTTAGACGAAATTGATAAAGTTAGTAATGACTATAAAGGAGATACATTTTCTGCACTTCTGGAAGTGCTGGACAGTGAACAGAATGACAAGTTCCGTGATCATTATCTGGAAGTTCCAATCGATCTGTCAGAGGTACTGTTTGTTACGACAGCTAATACATTACAAACAATTCCAAGACCACTTCTTGACCGTATGGAAGTAATCGAGATCAACAGTTATACAGAAAATGAGAAAATTCATATTGCCCAGAGACATCTGATTCCAAAGCAGTTAAAAAGTCATGGACTTTCAGAGGAACAACTTTCAATCAGTAAGAAAGCACTTCAAAAAATTGCGACCGTGTATACAAGAGAAGCGGGAGTTCGTCAATTGGAAAGGAAAATTGGAGGTATCTGCAGAAAGTCAGCCAGAGAGATTCTGGAAGATAATAAGAAATGTATTAAAGTTACAGAACGTAATCTGGAGCATTATCTAGGCAAAGAGATTTACCAGTTCCAGAAGGCAAATGAACAGGATGAAGTCGGAATTGTCCGAGGACTTGCATGGACCAGTGTCGGAGGGGATACACTTCAGATTGAGGTTAATGTGATGCCGGGGGAGGGTGAGATCCTTCTGACTGGTCAGCTTGGCGATGTAATGAAAGAATCTGCAAGAGCCGGGATCAGTTATATACGTTCTGTCAGCAAAGAACATGGTATTGATGAGAAATTTTTTAAAGAACATGATATACATATCCATATTCCAGAAGGAGCAGTACCAAAAGATGGACCGTCTGCAGGTATTACAATGGCAACGGCGATATTCTCAGCCGCGACAGGAAGAAAGGTACGTGCGGATGTGGCTATGACCGGTGAGATTACACTAAGAGGAAGGGTGCTTCCAATCGGTGGATTAAAAGAAAAACTTTTGGCAGCAAAAAATGCCGGGATCCGGATGATTCTGATTCCTAAAGAAAATGAGAGGGATATTGAAGAAATGTCTTCAGAGATCACAAAGGGTCTTAAGATAGTCAGTGTATCTCATATGGATGAAGTGCTTGATTATGCACTTTCTAAAGAACAGGAGGGATAAGATGGTCATTAAAAATGTAAATCTTGAAACAGTATGTGGAATTACAAGTGTTCTGCCAAAGAATACAAAACCGGAGATCGCATTTGCGGGAAAATCAAATGTAGGAAAATCATCACTGATTAATGCGTTGATGAACCGGAAATCTTATGCAAGAATTTCAGCGACTCCGGGTAAGACACAGACGATTAATTATTATAGTATTAATGATGAAATGTATCTTGTTGACCTTCCGGGTTATGGATACGCAAAAGTGTCTGAACAGGAAAAAATTAAATGGGGACAGTTGATTGAACGTTATCTTCATAGTTCTGCACAATTGAAAGCAGTATTCCTGTTGATTGATATCAGGCATGCACCATCTGAAAATGACAGAATAATGTATCAGTGGATTGTTGATCAGGGATTTCATCCAATCATTATAGCAACGAAACTCGACAAGATTAAAAGAAGTCAGGTACAGAAGCAGATGAAAGTGCTAAGAGAAGGGCTGAAATTGATTCCAGGGACAACGATCATTCCATTTTCTTCTCAGACTAAGCAAGGAAGAGATGAAATCTGGGATATGGTAGAAAATCAATTTCTAAATCAATAATCACTAGGATATTCCTTTTTACAGATGCTTATGATATAATATACGAAGATGTTGTCTGCCTGTGAGTAAAGTGCCAGATGACAGAAATGATCGAAACAGATCATACAGTTCAAGAATGCCTCGGCAATCCAGCTGATATAAAAATGAACTGTATGAAATGTAGCGCAAGGAGTAATGAACTATGAAAAGAGTATTGTTAAAGCTCAGCGGGGAAGCTCTCGCCGGGGAGAAAAAGACAGGATTTGACGAGGCAACATGTATTGGAGTTGCAAAGCAGATAAAACAGCTTGTTGATGACGGTGTTCAGGTAGCAATTGTAACAGGTGGAGGTAATTTCTGGAGAGGAAGAACCAGCGAGACAATTGACCGTGTAAAGGCAGATCAGATTGGAATGCTTGCAACAGTTATGAACTGTATTTATGTATCTGATATTTTCCGTTTTGCAGGAATGGAGACAGAAGTATTTACCCCGTTCGTATGCGGTGCATTTACTACATTATTTTCAAAAGATAAAGCTGTGGAAGCATTGAATCAGGGAAAGGTTGTTTTCTTTGCAGGAGGAACCGGACACCCGTATTTTTCTACAGATACAGGTGCTGTACTTCGTGCTATTGAGATTGAAGCAGATGCAATGCTTCTGGCAAAGGCAATCGATGGAATCTATGACAGTGATCCAAAGGTAAATCCACAGGCAAAGAAATATAACGAAATTAGTATTCAGGAGATTATTGACAAAAAGCTGATGGCGGTAGATCTGACGGCTTCTATTATGTGCCTTGAGAATAAGATGCCGATGCTTGTATTCGGACTGAATGAGCCGAACAGCATTGTAGAGACAATGAGTGGAACATTTACAGGAACAAAAGTGACGGTATAATAAGGAGGATATAGCAATATGAATGAGAAATTAAAAGTATATGATACAAAGATGCAGAAGACAATGGATAGTCTGGACAGTGAGATGGGAACGATTCGTGCAGGACGTGCCAATCCGAATGTGCTGAACAGAATTATGGTAGATTATTATGGAACACCAACACCAATCCAACAGGTAGCGAACGTATCTGTTCCGGAACCGAGAATGATTCAGATTCAGCCATGGGAGAAGAGCATGCTCAAAGTTATCGAGAAAGCAATCATGGTTTCTGATCTGGGTATCAATCCGACAAATGACGGAACTGCTGTAAGACTGATCTTTCCGGAACTTACAGAAGAACGACGTAAAGAGCTTGTAAAAGATGTTAAGAAAAAAGGCGAGGCGGCGAAAGTTGCAATTCGTAACATCCGTCGTGATGGAAATGATGCATTTAAGAAGCTGAAAGGTTCTGATGTTTCTGAAGACGAGATCAAGAATCTGGAAGATGAACTTCAGAAGATGACGGATAAGTATGTTAAAGAGATTGACAGTGCTGTTGAAGTAAAATCAAAAGAAGTTATGACTGTATAGTCTGGAATGAAAAGAAGAGGGCAGCCCCGGCAGATATGCAGGAGGGGTCTGTCCTCATTTAATGTTGATAAGATTTAATGTTGATAAGAAAAAATTTTCACAGAAGAAAGCCGAGGCATTCTTGAATGTTGAAATGTATTTGTGTCAGATTTGAAATGTGTGAGATAATTTTAGTCAGCAGGAGGATAATATTATGAATATACCACAGCATGTTGCGATTATTCTAGATGGTAACGGGCGCTGGGCAAAGGCAAAAGGAATGCCGCGTAATTATGGGCATGCACAGGGAAGTAAGAATGTAGAGAAGATTTGTGAAGAAGCATGGTGCATGGGAATAAAATATCTGACCGTATATGCTTTTTCTACTGAGAACTGGAATCGTCCAAAAGAAGAAGTAAATGCTCTGATGAAGCTGCTTCGCAATTACATGAAAACCTGTCTTAAGACAGCAGCGAAAAATGATATGAAAGTCTGTGTAATCGGAGATATTACAAAATTGGATGAAGATATTCAGAAGAGAATTCTGGAGCTTGAAGAAGCAACGAAAAATAATGGCGGATTGAATTTTCAGATTGCAATCAATTATGGAAGTCGTGATGAAATCACAAGAGCGGTACGCACGTTGGCTGAAGATGTAAAAGAAGGAAAACTTATGCCGGAAGAAGTGAATGAGGCATGTATAGAAAGGTATCTGGATACACACGATATTCCAGATCCTGACCTTCTGATTCGCACAAGTGGAGAGCAGAGATTGTCCAATTATCTTTTGTGGCAGCTTGCTTATACAGAGTTTTATTTTACCGATGTTCCATGGCCGGATTTTTCCAAGCAGGAATTGGAGAAGGCAATTGAACAGTATAATCGCAGGGACAGACGCTATGGCGGCGTGAAGGAGGAATAAGATGTTTAAGACAAGGCTCATAAGTGGAATTATACTGGTGATTGTGCTGATTGCGACAGTCGGAACTGGAGGAAATGTTCTTTTTGGTCTGCTTGCGGTTGTCAGCCTGATTGGATTGACAGAATTATATAAAGTGATAGAAGTTCAGAATAAACTTTTAGGATTTGCAGGATATCTGGCAACAGTGGCCTATTATGTACTACTCTATACTGGGAATCTTCAGTATATGACACTTTTTACGATTGTGTTTTTAGTATTAGTTATGGCGGTATATGTATTTACATTTCCAAATTACAGATCTGAACAGGTGATGACTGTATTTTTTGGAGTGTTTTATGTAGCAGTAATGTTGTCCTACATTTATCAGACACGCATGCTGGAAGATGGGGGCATAGTTGTATGGTTGATTTTCTTAAGTTCCTGGGGCTGTGACACTTGTGCATATTGTGCCGGTATGCTTCTTGGAAAGCACAAGATGGCACCAAAACTCAGCCCAAAGAAATCTGTAGAAGGCGGTATTGGTGGCGTACTGGGGGCTGCACTTCTAGGAGTGTTATTTGCATTAGCTGTGAATCAGTGGGCAGGAGCACAGGCAGGAGTTCTGGAATACGCAATCATTTGCGGAGTCGGTGGAATGATTTCACAGGTTGGAGATCTGGCTGCTTCTGCAATCAAAAGAAATCATGAGATTAAGGATTACGGGAAATTAATCCCGGGACATGGTGGAATTCTGGACCGGTTCGACAGTGTAATATTTACAGCTCCGATTATTTATTATCTGACCATGGCGCTGGCGGGGAATTTGTAACGAGAAATCATATGATATATTAAAAGGTGGTAATATGAAGAAAATAGCAATTCTGGGTTCTACAGGTTCTATTGGAACACAGACACTGGAAGTCGTAAGAGAAAATGGAGATATCGAGGTACTTGGTCTGGCAGCAGGAAGTAATATTTCGCTTCTGGAAGAGCAGATAAGGGAATTTCAGCCAAAACTTGTAGCTGTCTGGGATGAGAAAAAAGCAGCAGAATTAAAAATAAAAGTACAGGATCTGGATGTAAAAATCGTAACTGGTATGGACGGACTGATTGAAGTATCAGTTATGGAAGAAGTGGAGATACTGTTGACAGCTGTTGTTGGTATGATTGGAATCCGCCCGACGGTTGAGGCAATTAAAGCAGGAAAAGATATCGCTCTCGCAAATAAAGAGACATTGGTAACTGCGGGGCATATCATTATGCCCCTGGCAAAAGAAATGGGGGTTTCCATTCTTCCGGTGGATAGTGAGCACAGTGCCATTTTCCAGTCACTTCAAGGCAATAAGATGAATTCAATCCATAAGATTTTATTGACAGCTTCGGGTGGACCGTTCCGCGGGAAAAAACAGGAAGACCTTTTGAATATTCAGGTAGAAGATGCGCTAAAGCATCCGAATTGGGCAATGGGACGGAAAATTACGATTGATTCTTCGACTATGGTCAATAAAGGTCTGGAAGTCATTGAAGCAAAATGGCTTTTTGGAGTGGAGGTGGATAAAGTACAGGTCGTTGTACAACCGCAGAGTGTTATTCATTCTATGGTGGAATACGAAGATGGCGCAATTATTGCACAACTTGGTACACCAGATATGAAACTTCCAATTCAATATGCACTTTATTATCCTAAGCGCAGGTATTTGCCGGGAGACAGGCTGGATTTCTGGCGCATGGGAAAACTGGATTTTGAAAAGCCGGATATGGATACATTTTACGGACTGGCACTGGCTTATGAAGCGGGAAGAACAGGTGGATCGCTTCCAACTGTATTCAATGCGGCAAATGAAATGGCAGTTGGACAATTTTTGAACAGGGAGATTAAATATCTGGAGATTATAGAGATTATAGAGGATTGTATGAGAGCACATAAGAATATTGAGAACCCGACACTTGACCAGATTCTGGAGACAGAAGCTGAAACTTACGCACGAATCAAAAGCAGGAGGTAATCGTTAGATTTGGGTATTATATTTGCAATCTTAATTTTTAGTTTTATTGTGTTCTTTCATGAACTTGGACATTTTACACTTGCAAAGTTAAACGGCATTGATGTACAGGAATTTGCTATTGGTATGGGTCCGACATTATTTTCAAAAGAATACAAAGGGACAGTTTACGCTGTACATTTGTTGCCAATCGGTGGATTTTGTGCAATGGGCGAAGACGATGAAGAGACAGAGTCACCTGGAAACTTCAATAAAAAATCTGTATGGGCAAGAATTTCAGTCATTGCAGCGGGACCGATTTTTAACTTTATTATGGCATTTGTTCTCGCTGTAATTTTGACAGCAATGGTCGGATATGATAAACCAGTTATCTCAAGTGTAGAAGAAGGATATTCTGCGGCAGAGGCCGGCATACAAGAGGGAGACACCATTGTTCGGATGGGTGGAAAGAAGATTAATGTTTTCCGTGAGATCACTTATTATAACCAATTCCATCAAGGAGAGACAGTAAAAGTAACATATCTTCATGACGGAGAAAAACATACAGCGACATTAGTACCGAAGATGGATGACGAACTTGGATATTATCGTATCGGAATCAGTGGAGGTGGAAATACAAAAGCAAATGCATGGACATCTCTTCAATATGGTGCGTACGAAGTTAAATTCTGGGTATGTACTACATTTGAAAGTCTAAAACAACTGGTGACAGGAAAAGTAGGCGTCAAACAATTATCCGGTCCAGTGGGAATCGTAAATATGGTAGATACAACTTATAATGAAAGCAAGTCATATGGTGTATTTATTGTAATAGCACAATTCCTTAATATTGGAATTCTGCTATCGGCAAACTTAGGGGTCATGAATTTATTACCATTACCGGCATTGGACGGAGGACGACTTGTATTTTTACTCATAGAGGCAATCCGTAGAAAACGGATTCCACCGGAGAAAGAAGGCTACGTGCATCTGGCAGGCATGGCACTTCTAATGATTTTGATGGTAGTAGTGATGTATAACGATATTGCCAGAATTTTCTTTTAATTGTAGTTGGGGACGGGGTTTTTCTGAAAAACCCCCGTCCCCAACTGAAAAGTAACTTGTCCCAAATTGAAATTGTGTATGAGGTGTTGAATTGGAGTATACAAAAGCGACAATTGATGATATGGAAGAATTCTATGATCTTGTTCAAAATACGATTCAAGAAGTTTATCCAAAGTACTATCCGGAGGAAGTGGTAAGGTTCTTTAGCCAGCAGCATTGCTGGGAGAATTTGGAACGTGATCTTGAAGAGGAACGCATTTATATCCTTCAGGATGGGGAGTGTGTGATTGGTGCCGGCAGTTTTGAGGGCAACCATATTACTCGGGTCTTTGTGAGGAAAGATTATCAGAGACATGGCGTTGGCAGTCTGATCATGCAGCGGTTGGAAGATGTGATTGCCAGAGAATATGAGTCGGTACGTCTGGAGGCTACGTTGCCTGCAGTAATTATGTTTGAAAAGAGAGGGTACCGTACAATTCGCCATGAAAAGTGGACTGTGAGAAATGGGGCAGTGCTTGTGTATCCTGTGATGGAGAAAATATTGCGTAGATAAGAGGACATAAGGGAAAATGAAGACGATTACGATAGAAGATGTAGAGAAGAAAGATATAAATCAGGTCACAATTTTGGATATCCGTCCGGAGGATGCTTACTGTAGAGGAACCGTTGAAGGTGCAATCAATATTCCGATGCAGGAAGTGGACAATCGAAGAGATGAGATTCCGAGAGATAAACCAGTATATGTACTTTGCCACACCGGGGAGTGGAGTGCTTATACAGTAAATATGCTGGAAGAAGCAGGATATGAAGCGTACAATATTGAAGGTGGATATCGTTCTTTTCTACGTATGATGCTTGGACGTTTTGTGGAAAATGAGACAGTCATGGCTGAAAAACAGAAGGATATTGAAAAAAGTATTATTAAAAAGTTCCGTAAATCTGTCTGGTGCAAATTTACGAAGGCAATTCGGGAGTATGAACTTGTAAAAGACGGAGATAAGATTGCTGTCTGTATTTCTGGTGGAAAAGATTCTATGCTTATGGCGAAACTTTTTCAAGAGCTTAGAAAGCATGGAAAAGCAAATTTTGAGCTAGTCTTTCTTGTAATGAATCCAGGATATAATGCAGATAACTGGAAGATTATTCAGGATAATGCAAAGGTCCTTGGAATTCCGTTAACAGTATTTGAAAGCAATATTTTTGATACTGTAGCAGACATTGACAAAAATCCATGTTATCTCTGTGCAAGAATGCGCAGAGGTTATCTTTATTCACATGCGAAGGAGCTTGGATGTAATAAGATTGCATTAGGACACCATTATGATGATGTGATTGAGACGATTCTGATGGGAATGCTATACAGTGGAAAGATTGAGACAATGATGCCTAAACTTCATAGTACGAACTTTGAAGGTATGGAGTTGATCCGACCAATGTATCTGATTAAAGAGGCGGATATTATTGGATGGCGAGATTATAATCAATTAAATTTTATCCAGTGTGCATGCAGGTTTACAGAAAATTGTGCAACCTGTGGCGGAGGACGTGGTTCCAAACGTGATGAAATGAAAGAACTAATCGCGCAGTTCAGAGAAGAAAGCAATCTGATTGAAAAGAATATTTTCCGAAGTGTTCATAATGTAAATTTAAGAACAATCATTGGATATCACAAAGATGATGATATTTACAATTTCCTTGATGACTACGATGAACGTGGAAAAAAGAAACATGAAAAAATGTAATTATTCTGTCAGTTTGAGGGTTTTATGTGATACAGGAAAACATACCTGTATCACACAAAAATTTAGATATTCAAGAATGCCTCGGCATTCTTGCTGCGAGGTGCGCGTCATGCAATTGCATGACATACTTCTACTGCGCACCTCCGCAATCCTAAGTCATCTCAATATATTTTATTCTTTGGTGATGCATTTAACCATCTTAGCTAATTTAATTCTGCAATTCTAGATACTCCAACATATATTTCTGAGATTTTATACCATGTTTTATAATCAACAATTCCAGTCACTGGAAGACCGAAGATTAACTGGAATTTTCGTACAGCAGCTTCAGTGGCAGGACCGAAGATTCCATCTGCATCAATCTTAGGAATTGCTGGATAGGCATCAGATATAACAAGGAGTTGCTCCTGCATCTGGCGTACCTTGTCACCGGTGGAACCGATACTTAAGTCGTAACCCGGCCAGGACGATGGAATACCGGAAATTGCACTGGCAGTGTTAATATACATGTCATCACCGTAGTAGTAACGCAGAATTTGGATGGGAGTATAGCCTTGATCACCTAAGGTCTTTGAGCCCCACTGTGTCAACCTTTTTGCTACAACGTATAAAATACCCGCAAGCCCTTATTTTACAGTGGTTTGCGGGTATTTTACTGATATAAGAAATAATAGATTTTCAGAGAATCTTGTTCTCGGTCGTAGACAATTTTGTCCACAATCTGTTTTAATGCTTCGTTCTTTTGGGCTGCAGTAAAAGAATCGGAGACGAGGATATCATAGACGCCCTGCACCCTCAACAGCATGTTGGCAGCAGGATCCGGCGTATCTTTTGGAGCATGATCTTCCAGTTCTTTTAATTGTTCTTCCAAGTGTATGCGTTCTTTCTGAAGCAATGCTTTATTCGCTTTATATTCCTCCAGAGTATCAATTCCCTCACGGTAAGAAGCTTTGATTCGTTCTTCTTTTCCGGCAAGACTTTCCAGACGACTGGTTAATATATTTTTCTCATTAGAGACTTCTATCGGCTGACGTTCTTTTAAGGTGTAAGAAATGTTGCCGGAACTTAGAGATTCCTTGACGCAGGCAAGGACCTCTTTCTCCAGGACAAGGGAACTGATTCCATGTGGTTTCTCACATTTTCCTTTATGATATCCATAGCAAGAGAAGTAGGAGTATTTCTCACCATTCGCACGTTTCATGGTGGCAGCAGTCAATGTACGTCCACATGCAGGACATTTCAGTAATCCGGAGAGCCAGTGCTTATATGTAGAAGAAGGACGTTTCCCGGAAGGTCTGTAGGTTGCTTCGAATCGTTTTTGTGCTGCTTCAAATAATTCCTTTGTAATAATTGCCGGCTGTTGTCCTTTTGTGACGATCCATTCATCTTTATCCTTGATTCTGTTCGTACTGTTTTCTGTCCGGTTCCACCGAATCATACCGCAGTAGGAAGGATTCTGAATGATGTACTCAATAGATCTCCGCTCAAATGGTTTGCCCTGTGAGGTCTTAAGCCCAAGATTGTTCAGGCGTCTTGCAATATCAAAAAATCCGATTCCTTCATTCGCATACCAGTTGAATATCATGCGCACGATTTCTGCTTCTTCCGGGACAATCACCGGAGGCTTGCCATGCTCCACGACCTTGTATCCGAGTGGCGGGCGTGCCTGGTATGCTCCACGGGTTGCATTTTCTTTCATGCCCCGGAATACTTCACCAGATAATCGGATAGAGTAGTATTCATCCATCCACTCAATGATACGCTCAATCAGAGAGCCGAAAGGATTATCTGAAAGAGGTTCGGAGATGCTCACGACTTCTACATTGTGTTGCTTCTTGAGAAGAGACTTGTAGACAATGGATTCTTCCTGGTTCCGGGCAAATCGTGAGAACTTCCATACCAGAATCAGATCTACCGGGTGATCAGAACCTTTGGCAAGTCCGACCATCTCCTGGAAGCCTGGACGCTTTTCAGCTTTCCGGCCGGAGATTCCAAGGTCAGAGAAAATCTTAAGGATTACAATATTGTTCCTGGTAGCATACTCCCGGAGAAGATTCTCCTGCGAATCCGGAGAGATTTCTTCCTGATCGTGCGTGGATACACGGATATATGCAAAAGCATATCTTACTTCATTCATAGTATCACCTTCCTATAATATATGTGCGACGTCGCACTAAAAATGAGTACAAAAATAACAGCCAGCAAAGAACAGATGTTCCGCTTGCGATAGCTGCCCGAAGATGATACAATATGACTTGAACAATCAGATATAGTATATCTTCGGATATGCGAGCCACCCTGAGCCAACTGGGTGGCGATTTCTTTTTTATTTCTTTTTTCTTGGTCTATAAATATAACCTCTTTTGATTTTATCGTTTATATCAATAAGATGTTTGTCTATAGCAGTGCGAAATTCTTCGTCTTTATAAGCTCCCGAATTGGTTGCTACTTCCAAAATATCTTTAGCTTTTTCAAGTTGATTTTTCTTTACATATACATTTGATAAATTAATAATAAATGCTTGATTATGAGGTGAAAAACTCGCTGCTTTTTCGTAATTTTCAATAGCTTTGTCAAATTCATATTCGCCCTCATAACACTTAGCTAAATCAAAGTAGACGTTTGATATACTCATTGCTTTCAAATCATAAATGACACCGTTCATTTCTCTAGTTCCTGATGGAGTACCTTCATAGGTTGCGCCGGCTTCAATATATTTTTCTAAATAGTAGATTGCTTCTTTTCGGTATGAAGCGCCGGCCCACACATAAGCCTTTGACGCATAATATAATTGTTCATTAGTTGTAGCAGGTAAGCATAATTCTGCAATTCTCACAAATTCCTCAGCCCTAGTGGAGCAATCCTGCAATAGGTTATCTAACTCTGTTACCAGAGCTTTATCGGCTGTATCATTCCAATACGCCTCGACAAGTATCATATTTTTATTTTTTGTATCAGGTATTTCATTTTTCTTTGGGAAAAGTTTATTTAATAAATTCATAATACTCCTTTTTAGTTATTTTTATAAATCTTCACCATATAAATAACGGTGCTCTGCAAGCTTGAATAAATCACAATTATCCATAATAAATTCTACACGCTTTTTATCTTGCTCCATTTGACGTTTTATTTTTTGTCTATCTCGTTGGAGACGTTTTATCCTGTCAAGATATACTTGAGCGGGTTCTGGTTTAGGCAATGAGGTGTGAGCAATATATTCAATTTCTTGTACATCAGTTTTTTGAAAATCATCATTTTCAATATGCTTCATTGCGTGTTCGTATGCCTTTAGCTGAGACTCGCGATTAAGTCCAGCGTTTATAAAAATGGTGTAACTACCGTCTTCATTGGGTACTACCATTTCATGACCTCTTTTATTAGGGAAGTCCATAACAATGACATTAACATCCGCAGTCGTCAATATCACCACGTTCCTTTCTTTTTAACGCAAGCGCCATATTATGTAATGCTTTTAAATCATCTGGTTCCATATCACGCTGTACGTCAAATAATGCTTTGAGTTCTTTATTTTCAAATATTTCTTGTGCTACCTGAGCGGTTTCGTTATTCAGATAGTACTTTTCGCTATCCGATTCATTACCAGTCATCAAGTAATCTACGGATACATTAAAGTAGTCAGCTATCTTTTTTATTTTTGTAGTATTAGGAGTACTGTTTCCTAATTTGCTGATGTAACCTTTTCCAAATCCAAGAATCTCTTCTAGCTTGTTCATTGATATTCCATATTCTTTGCACAAGCTTTTAATACGTTCTTTCATAACTTTGGGCCCTTTCTGAAAAAATCGCAAAAAATCTCTTGACATTCTGAATATATCGCGTATAATAAAATTACAAGTTCTGAAAAAATCGCAATAAACATCAGAATGACAATGTGCTGTTTTATTTGTTTGTGGTAATTCAAATTATAGGATATTTTCAGAAGATAGTCAATATATATTAGTGATTTTTTCAGAACTAATAATACAGGAGGTGAGATTTTGATTTACGATAACATCCGCAGGCGCGCAAAAGAGCGAGGCATTTCTATCAATAAGTTAGAGGAGGAAGCGAACGTTTCCACTGGCAGCATTTGTAAGTGGGGAAATGGAATAAGCCCAACAGTTAAAAATATCAAAAAAGTAGCTGATATTTTAGAGTGTACAGTTGACGAACTAATTGCAGAGAAATAAGGAAGTGAGGTGAGTAGAATACAACGATTATGTCCAGCATGTTTTACAGAACTTACACAGGAAGCAAATTATTGTCCGGTATGCGGAAAATGTATGAGAGAACCGGTGGAGCAGTCTTCACAGTATGTAGGAGGTGTGCCAGTAACTACAGTAATTAAAATGAATGATTGTGCAATTCACATTGGAGTAAGCGGAATAGGATTAGAGGAAAACAAGTACAAACCGTAGGAGGTGAATAAAGTGGAGAAATACATCGAAGCATTAAAGGGAATTTCCTATTTTGAATGGATTAAGTTACGGGAAGGTATGGACAATGAATTTAACCGGTTAATCGGTGAATCCAAGAGGAAACTCGAACTCACCGATGTGGAACGTGTGGAAAAAGCTATCCGTTCACAATTTGGATAAACATAGGGTTGATTCTCCAATCATTCCCTTTGTAATAAACGTGAACATAATCAAGACCATAAAAGCTATGTTCAAGTTCTTTATCCTTATTGCATGGAGAATAGATGGGAGCCCCCTCTTCCCACCAGAGATACGGTGATTTTCCGTATTCGCTGATTTTGCTGTCGGGGTCATCGTTAAGACATACCCACTCACCAGCAAGGCAAGCATAGACTTTTTTCATATAGTAACCTCCCTTTCATAATTACTCGGCATGGCAGTGCCTGTATCTAAAGTATAGGAGAGATTAAGGAAAGATGCAACAAGTACAAACCGTACCACATAACTTATAGAAGAGGTGGTGGAATTGAAACATTTTAACATTGTAGTAATTAACGGAGAAGAAAAAGAAATCTCTTCTCTTTCCAAGGAAGAACGACAAAGGCTGGTAGACGAATGGAACCGGCGGGCGCTGGAGCATCTTGGATATAAGCGAGAGAAAACCGCTTAGGCGGTAGAAAGGAGGACAAGCTTGAGAAAGACACATGAGAGAGAATTAAGACCGGATACACCACATGCAGTACGACGCCTGGTCCATCAGCTCGAAAGAGAGCGTCAGGTACTCACATACAAGACCATGATAATTCCAATAGAGATTTTGATACTGGCGTGTGTGTTCATCAGAATGTGTATTTGGTCGATTTCATAAGAAGGAGGGAAGAACATGGACAATGTAAAAGAAATCTTATTCCGGAATAGTGCGGAGCAGTGCAAGGTGTGTGAAGCCATTCCATTTGACCGGATTGGACATCAAATCGAATATGAGAAGTTCAAGATGCTCCATGAGGTTATTGAGGAAGCTGACCTGGAGGACGAGTACCAGGAATGGAGACGAGCTTACGGGTATGTATAGGAAGGTGGTGAGGATATGAACGAGATCGCGACAGTGATGAACGAGGAAGAGTTTGGATATTTCCTCAAGAACTTTGAGAAGAAAGCTGACTTGAAAAGTCTGAGCATGATTTCCAGAAGATGCCAGGTTGTTGATACTCTGTGCGGACTGCAATCGGATACCATACTGACAGTCGGGCAGATCAAACAGTTGTTTGACTTGGCAAAATAAAAATGAGTGCTCTCATAAGCCGGCAAGGCGAGAAGCACTCTGGAAATTAGTCAATTTAATTATAAAAGAAGAAAGGAAATTAGTCAAATGATTAAAGCAATATCAAGTTCCATTTGCAAAGGAATAACAGGTTGTCAGGTTGAGATGAATGGAACAGGAGGAGAATTATTGAAGGAATATAGAGGAATTGTGGTGTCAATGCACGGTTCGCTTTGTCAGCATATGCCGACAGAAATGGCAAAAGAAGTTCTGAAGAAGATTACGACAGAAGCAATTAAACAGGCGGAGGAGAAATAATGTATTACAAAGAGTGTCCGTTCTGTGGAGCAAATTTAGACCCTGGAGAAGTATGTGACTGCCAGGAAGAGAGGAGCAAGACTTTTGGCAAAAGTATATATAGGAATCGGACCGGAAACCGGAGAGGAGATAGAGGAGGAAGAAGCGTACGATTATGCGCTGAAAAGATGTCTTTTCGGAACACCGCGAGATAAACAGGAGTTTAGAGAAATGTTGGTGGAATGGTTTTATTCCGGAAATTGGTTAGAAAAAGAACTGGAGGAAGCATAGATGAATGAAGTTATGGTAAATGAAGAGAGAGGAATGGCGGTAAGAAATTCGCAGACAGAAATGATGGTGAACAGACAGGCTCAGGAAGTACAGGCAGCCATGGTCATTGCAAAGAGATTTCCGAGAAATGAAGTGGATAGCTTCAACCGGATCCTGAGATCATGCCAGAGAAAATCACTGGCCGAGACAGCAACTTACGAATATCCGAGGGGCGGGGCAAAAGTAACAGGTCCTTCTATCCGTCTGGCAGAGGCAATGGCTCAGAATTGGGGAAACATTGATTTTGGAATCACGGAGCTGGAGCAGTCGAATGGAGAATCACAGGTCATGGCATACGCATGGGATCTGGAGACTAATACGAGACAGACCAAAATCTTCACAGTTCCCCATATTAGAGGAACAAAGAAAGGAAATATACCTCTTACAGACCCTAGAGACATCTATGAAATGGTCGCAAATCAGGGCGCCAGACGTTTGAGGGCATGTATCCTTGGGATCATTCCAGGGGATGTGGTAGAAGCTGCAGTAAAGAAGTGCGAAGAGACACTGATTAACGGAGAAGAAAAGCCGTTGATCGATTTGGTTCGTGAGATGTCCAATATATTTCAGAAAGAGTTCGGGGTCCCGCTGGAGGCAATTGAGAAATATATCGGCTGTAAATCGGAAGCGTTTTCTATGAGGGATTTGGTCAGACTTAGAAGAATCTACAGTTCCCTACATGATGGAATGGCAAAGAGAGAGGATTATTTTGAACTTTCGATTGAAGCGCCGGCAGGAGGAACGGAAGGAAATGTAAAGAATCCGTTCGAAGGAAAAGAAGAGAAACCTAAGCTGACAGGAAAGGGAGCAAAGAAGGATGAAGCTGAATCAAGATAATTATTATTCTGTGGAAGCAAATCAGCAGTTCTTTTCTGTATCACAGTACAAGGACTTCATGAAATGTGAGGCTATGGCGCTTGCTAAGATACGGGGCGAGTATCGGCCAGCAATGACCAAGGCCATGCTGACGGGCTCTTTTGTGGACACTTATTTTGAAGGAACATTAGACAGCTTCATGAAAGAGCACCCGGAAGTATTTACGAGAAAGAAGGAACTTCGGAGCGAATACCGGAAAGCAAATGAAATCATCCAGAGGGTGACAGAGGACAAGCTGTTCGCGCAGTTCATGTCCGGAGAGAAACAGCGGATCATGACTTTTGAAATGTTCGGAGTTCCCTGGAAGATGAAAATGGACAGTTATCTGCCAGGAATCTGTATTACAGACCTTAAAGTGGTAGCGAATTTCAGGTCGCTGCCGCTTTGGAGATATGACCTGCAGGGAGCAGTGTATCAGGAGGGCGTCCGGCTGAATACCGGAGAGCAGCTACCATTCTATCTTGCGGTGGCGACCAAAGAGCGGGTAACGGACCTTGATATCTTCCAGATCACACAGCCGGTGCTGGATATCGCTCTTCGGGAAGTAGAAATGAATATTCAGCATTTCATGCGGGTGAAAGAGGGATTGGGAGATCCGTCCTGTTGTGGAAAATGTGATTACTGCAAAGGAATCAAAGGAGCGAAAATCAGAGACTACAGCGAATTATTGGAGGGAATAAGGTGAAATTAATCAAGATATTGAGTGACCGGATACAGATCCGCACCACTCAGAGAGAATTTGAGAATATCAGAATTAATGACCTGGTATCTATTTCTGATGATACTGTGGAGTTGGTCACAATGGTGACCTCAGTCACAGAGTCAGAAAGTGAAGCGGGATTTGCGGATGATGACGAACCCCTGCTCGGCGGAGTCGATATGAAGGTTATTGAGTGTTCTATTATAGGAAGTGTTCATGACGGAAAATTTAGCAATGCGATTGACAAGTACCCGGTTACGAACGTAAAGGCAGAAGAGATTACGACAGAAGAATTTAAGAAGATGATTGCATATGCGAACGGCAAAGGGTTTCAAATTGGAAAATATGCTGCATATAATTGTCCAGCGTGGGTCAATGGTAATCGGTTCTTTCAGAGGCATGCCTGCATTGTTGGAAACACCGGTTCCGGAAAATCAGAGACAGTAGCCAAGATATTAGAGAATGTCAGCAAGCTTAAGGCAGGAAACATTGTAGTATTTGATATTCATGGTGAATATGCGCAGCTGTCATATGCACGGAACATCAAGATAGGAAAGGATTTTGCTTTTCCAGTATGGCTGTTTGGACTGTCGGGGATGACAAGTAATATCTTGAAGATTAAAGGTGAGACATCCATAGTAGTGATGTCGGCAATCCGGAAAGCTTATTACAAAATATGTCCAGGGGGAAGAGAAGACCGCCCGGTATATTTTGATTATGACCTGATGCTTAAGGAGCTGATCCAGATGAATACAGAAGAAATATTGACTGGAGAAATCTACAAGACCGGGGACAAGGCGGGAACGCCTAAGACTGTAAAAGGGGAATTCTACGGGAAACTGACCGGAGTAATAAACAGCATGAACGATAAAAAGCATGACCGGAGATATTCTTTCCTATTTGAAGAAAGACCGCAGGAATACCTGATTCAAGTCATCCATGACATTATGGACAATGATAAGCCGGTCAAGAATATTGACCTGTCAGACATTCCGCATGATGTAGCAATCCCGTTGATTGGAGTCATCACGACACTGATTTATGGAATACAGAGAAGCTGCCAGATATCAGATATCACGCCTGTTACATTGGTATGTGATGAAGCACATGTATATATACCAAACGGGATTCAGCTTTCTGCATCTGAGAGAAGAATGACAGAGACTTTTGAAGAAATAGCGAAAGAGGGAAGAAAGTTCGGAATCTCGCTGTTCGTTGCGAGTCAGAGACCTTCGGAACTTAATAAAACGATTATGGCACAATGTGCCAATTTCATTGTATCTAAGCTGAACAATGAAAATGATAAGAGCATGATCAAGGGAATGCTTCCGGACGGAAGTGAAAGTGTTGTGAGCACTACGACAACATTTAATCCGGGAGAGGTCCTGATCATAGGTGATGCGGTACCGATTCCACTTAAGATACAGGTAACTCTTGCAAAAGAACGTCCACAGTCCAGGACAATTGAGTTCTGGGATGAATGGAACAAGAAGGCAGAAATGAATCTGACAGAGGGGATTCGGGAATATGTAAGCATTTAAAAGGAGGTATGTAACTATGAAACACATTGATCTTGAAACATTTGCAAATGGTTCTTTTACTGCACAGGTGAACAGAGCCATTGAAGAAGTAACAGAGAACATTCAGAATCCGAATACAGATGCGACTGCAGCAAGAAAGATTGTCGTAACAATCGGATTCAAACCAAATGCAGAGCGGAACTTTGTTGCGACCGGAGTATAGACGAAAACAACGCTGGCACCGGCACTTGGAGCAGTCACTGCATTCAGCATGGGTAAGAATCTTCAGACCGGAGAAGTCGATGCTGTGGAAATCGGTAATCAGATTCCTGGTCAGATGTCTGTAGCAGATATTCCGGGAGTGACGCCTGGGGCTACTGTAGAAGTTGAAGGTAAAACAGTAGATACAGAGACTGGTGAGATTGTAGCTCAGCAGGGCAATGGTAACAAAGTAGTAGATCTTAGAAAGAGAGAAGCATAAGGAGGACTTAAGATGATGGAAGGATTAAAAGAAGCATTACAGTATATTACAGGTCTGAAGGCAGAGAGCATGGAGCCGAAGTTACTGGAGATTAATGGTGAGACGTATTGTACTAAGGATCTCACCAGATATCACAGATTCCCGATGGCAAGTAATCTTTCTGTAAATACATTAACAGCACTGGTGGATTATATCAAAGGAAAGCCGGAAGAATTGAGAGAATCTTCCATTCTTCATGTAGTGAGTCCAACAAAGGTCCTTCTGTTCTCAGGACTTATTGACGAGAGGAACAGAGAGTCATTGATGGCAGCAGGCGCAATTGTGAATGAATTCCGGTTTGATGATTATTATGACCAGGAACGTTTCCTGATTGAGCTGCAGGCGAACTTTGTGGAGACAGAAGACCTGACTACGATCATGCAGGTCGCCGGTAATATCAAATCCGGAACAACGGCTAATTATTCCGATGATGGCGTATCTCAGAAGACAACCATCAAATCAGGTGTGGAACTGGCAGATGTGATTGTGCCGAATCCGGTCAAGCTCAGACCATACCGCACATTTGCAGAAATTGAGCAGCCAGAGAGTTCTTATGTGTTCCGTATCAAGGACAGTGAGAGAGGACCGCATTTCAAACTGGTCGAAGCTGACGGCGGACTGTGGAAGAATGCGACCATGAAGAAAATCAAGGAATATCTGGAGTTCGAACTTGCAGAAGAATTAAAGGAGCATCACATTACAGTAATTGCATAGGTAACAAAAAGCACCGACCTTTTAAGGTCTGTATTGTATCACATATGTAACAATTAACAAGTTGTTCCCCTGCAGTGCTATGGATGAGGTATTGCAGGGGAGAAAGGAGAGCGGGCATGCAGTCAGTTACATTTCAGGTCCCTGGAAAACCACAGGGGAAAGCCAGAGCGAAGACTGTAAGGAATAAGTCTACTGGCAATATTCATTCCTATACTCCGGAGAAAGATATGTTGTATGAGAATTATATCAAGGCTCAGTTCCAGAATCGTGCAAATGGATTCTATCTGGAAAGAGGAAAGCCGGTGATGCTCCGGATCATAGCGAGATTCCTTCCACCGAAGAGCGTATCTAAGAAACGACAGCTGGATATGTTGGAGGGAAGGGAACTTCCACTTAAGAAGCCAGATATTGACAACATTGTAAAGGTAGTCGCAGATGCTCTGAATGGCGTTGCTTATCATGACGATACACAGATTGCCATGGTGATTGCGGCAAAGACATATTCGGCCATGGAAGGGCTGGATATTACAGTAGAGGAATATGTTGGATAGAGAGAAGGTGCAGTATGGCCAGACCCAAATTAAAAGGCCTTCTTTACTTTCCATTAGATATAGATTTTTTCGAGGATAATAGTATCCGAATCGTCAGAGCGAGATATAAGTCTGACGGGGTAATCATTTACCTGTATTTATTAACACAGATCTATCGGGAGGGATATTACATAACAACAGATGATGATTTCTGGTATATCGTTTCCAGTGAATTGGGAATAGATCTGAACAAGGTGAAGCAGGTCTTGAACTTCCTGCTAAAGAAGTCACTGTTTAATAATACACTCTTTAGTTCGGACAAGGTCTTGACCTCTGCCGGGATACAGAGACGGTTTCAGCTTGCTATAAAAGACAGAATGCGCAAGAGTAAGGAATCGTTAGAAGTAGGAAGGTACTGGCTTTTAAATAAGCAGGAGACAGAACCTTTTATTAAGTGCACTCTTTTTGAAGAAAATCCGGGAAATATAGGCGGTTTTTCCGGGAAAAACGAGTGTAATTCCGCGGAAAAATCCCTAAATAAAAGTAAAGAAAATAATATAAATAATAATATATTCCAGCCACCGGAACTGGAGAGAGCATTTCAACTGTATCTGGTCGTCCGTAAGAGTAATTTCGGAGAGATTCCTTCGGAGCAGGTACAGGCTCTTCGTGAAGATCTGCTGAAGCTGAGTGATGACCCGGAGGAACAACTGGCTATTGTGAAGAAAGCAACTGCCAGTGGCTGGAAGAGTTTTTACCCGAACAGGAAGCAAGAGAAGAAAAAAACTCAGAAGCAGAAGACTGGATTTAATAACTATATCAGTGGTCGTGATTATGAGATGAATAATCTCGAACGTAGTCTTCTGGGTATTTCGGAAGGAGGAGAACATGGCGGTAATTCGTAGTATCAGAGGTGGTACAGCCGGTCTAAATGAAGAAGAACGGCTTACAATTGCCAGGCTGTTAATTAAGGCAGGGTATTCCGTTAAGATTGGATGTCGTGTGATTCCAGGTAATACAAAGGGCAAGAAAGAATATATCGTGGAGTATTGGGAGAAAGGAGAAGAATAGATGTTTACAGGAGTTAATTTTGAAAAAGCAATAGATTACTACAAGAAGGGTAAGGAAGTTATAGTACTTGATAGAAATTCGCTTGGAAAGAACGGAAAATCTGGATACGATACATTTCCGTTTTCAGAGCTTGGAGAGAATTTGGATTTCCTGGTAGATGTTCCTGCAGTACCAAATCCGGAATTTGAACAGGCAGTACAGGATATGGTTGAGCCTGATCAGAATGAGAACGATACTGAAGGGGACGAACAGCTCCCCCCCCCAGACCAACCGGAGAAGAAACTGGAAAAAGAAACGGTAGCAGCTCCGGGGAAAATGAGCAGGGAAGAAAAAAGTAAGATCATTCGTCCGTTGATCAAGAAAAGGCTTGAAGAATAAGGAGATTGCTGAGCGCACAGGAATTCCACTTGGAACAGTCAACGGTTTATCAGGACCTATCAGGAAAGAGCTAAAGAATCCGGTAAAGGCGGAAATGATTAAGTCCGGAGATAACTCTGACCGTCATAAATGCAGGACTTGCCAGTATCGCCACAGTGATGCAGGCGGTTGTGATTACTGTATCCATACCGGTAGGGAACGTGGTTGTGATGTGGAAGTATGTGATAAGGCAGTGGCAGGAGAAAGATTGACGAAGAAATAAGGAGGAGCTGAGATAGATGAGATACACAGAATATCATGCTGGAAAAGCAGTAATCAAGGATAAGAATTTGCTGTCAGAGGCTATGGAGAAGTTGGCGGAGTTTGAGGAAAAAGAAAAATGTGGAGAATGGCTTGATGCTATCGAACTTGCGAAAATTGCTATTGCGCTACAAAGTCAGAAGTGGATTCCGTGTAGTGAGAGACTACCGGAGGAAGAGGAATATATCTTGCTGTCATTCGCAAACTATACTGGTCTGGATATTGGACGGTATGAAAATGACGGAGAGAACGATAAATTCTATCCGGGAGATGAAGAGGAAACCTATGCAAGTTATGGATTGATTGTGAATGCCTGGATGCCATTGCCGGAACCATACAGGGAGGAAGAGTAGATGACGAGAGAGCAATATAAAAAATACGATAAAATCCAGGAAGAGTTGCGACCAGTGAAGTGGTTCTTGAACTGGTGTGGTGACAGGTATAAGGACAAAAGCGTAAGTAAATATAGATTTAGAATCATTACAAAAGCGAAACAGTTCTTTTTGTATAAAGATATTTATTTTGCAAGAGATAAAGAAGTTGAGATCCCCAAAGATTTACAAAAGCGAATTGTGGAAGTAATTGAACAATGGGTAGATGAGAAAGAACAGGAATTGAAAAACATATAAGGTGGTGGGTCGTACGAATTACAAAGTTGAGAAGAAAATTATTTGTGAGGAAACAGGCAAGGAGTTCTGTGTTGGAGATACCGTATCCATCAGATATTCCAATGGTGGAGGTAATGGCTGCTGTGAAATCACTAAGATTACAGGTACCGGATTTCATTTCAACAATGGCGGGAAAAGAGACAAGAATGTGCAGCTCAAGGATATAACAGAGCTGCAGTAGCAAAACGACGAAGGAGTTGAAAACGATGCAAATTAAAGATTTCAGCAAGCCGATAATGTTACCGCATAATCATCTTGCGCTGTCGGAAATATTCAAATTCAATGACCGGGTATTTATAAAAGTGTCTGAGGCTTACAACGATGATTTTAGCAATTCTTATGATTTAAGCAAAAAGCAGTTAGTACAATTCAGTCCAGACACGAAGGTAGAATACGTGAGAGGGACATTGATATTACACAGAGGAGATTGGAGTGAGGACGATGAGCGATAAGAAAATCCTTGATGTGACGTGCGGTTCAAGGACAATCTGGTTTAATAAGCATAATCCGGCAGCCATCTATTGTGATATCCGGAAGGAAGAACTGACAGGTATCTGGAAGTCGGAGTCCGGACAGTCAGAACGAACATGTATCGTGGATCCTGATATCCAATGTGATTTCATAAATCTGCCATTTGCAGATAATACTTTTGCACTGGTCGTATTTGATCCACCACATCTTAGATATGCAGGAGCAACAGGTTGGCTGGCAAAGAAGTATGGAAGGCTGGACGAACACTGGCCGGAAATGTTACATGATGGATTCCAGGAATGTATGAGAGTTCTGAAAGAAGATGGAGTACTGATTTTCAAGTGGGCGGAGACGGATATCCCGGCTCAGAAAGTATGGAAAGCAATTGAACAGAAGCCGTTATTCGGACATCACAGTGGGAAGCGTTCAAATACATTTTGGGCGTGTTTTATGAAAGGAGTGGTTTGATGAGCGACAGTAAATGCCAGCGTCTCGATGCCATATCAGACCGTGACCAGATGGCAGAGCGTGAACCTTGTGAGCACGCGAAGAGATTTATGAAACGGCCAGCGTATTATGGAGTGCTGGGATATCCGAGGCACAAGAATATTAATACAGGGGAGGAGATAGGACGTGGACAAGAATGTTCTGATCCAGTACGTGGAGATGAAGGAAGAAATAAAAGATCTGAGGAGACGGATTCATGAGAACGAGAGAGAACTAGCAAAGCTGGAGAACATGATTGTCACGGACTCTGTGACTAGAGGTAAGCGAGGAAAGAAGCCACTCGGAACAGTCAAGATCACGGGCAGACCGACAGCAGCTATTGCACTAAAGCAGAAGTTGTTGAAGAAACGAAATGACAGGCTGACGGCTTTGGAAGCGGAGCTGTTGGAGCTTACGAATCAGGCAGAGGAGTACATAGAGACGATACCGAAGAGCGAGCTGAGGATTATATTTCGGCTGTATTACATCGATGATCTGACCTGGTATCAGGTGGCGCTACAAATGAACCAGAAATTCCCGAAGAGGAGGATTAAGTACACAGAGGATAATTGTCGGATGCGACATAACAGATTTTTAGAAAAATTAGAATAAATGTTCGGCAATGTTCGCTTAAAAAGTGCTAGAGTATAAACTGAACTTAGTGAAAAGACAGTTTTCCACGTTGAGTTCACTTCCTCAAAATACATAAAACCCAGAAGGAACGGCTTGGCAACAGGCCGTTCTTTTGTTGCACAATGTCGTATTTTAAGATATTATGAGGGTAGGTTTTTGTGTGTATAGAGGAGGTAGAAAAATGAATATAGAGATTTGTATTAATACTAATAATTATAGCGGTAAAGATGTCCAAATAGATTTAAAAGATATTATGGATTTTACAAGAAACATGTATGTTAAAGGGAATTGTGAAGCTGTAGTAAAATTTGAATGTATGCCGGCGGCAGTCTATCCAGATTTAATACAAGTTGTACTAAAAAATATGGACCAGGGACTTCAAATTATAGGAGATATTCTTACTCTCAAAGAACTTTTAAAAATAATTTTAGAGTTTTTGAAAAAAATGTATTGGGTACGAGAAAGAAGTTGTGCTTGATGATAATAATGGGGATATTATTGAAATTACAGACGAAACTACAGATGAGGAGTTACAAGGGAAAATCTTAGCAATGTTAATAGAACAAGAAAGAAAAATAGGAAAAGATATTTCAAAAATTATAGATAATAAATAAAACTAATTGAATTAGGCACCCTCCGGGGTGCTTTTATAATGCAAAAATAAACCAGAATTGAAGGTGGTGAAGTGGCGAATGATGAAAACTTAATCCCATATGGGAAAGGCAATCGAAGTGAGAGCGAAGAAAGAGAAATGCGTTCAAGGGGTGGAAAAAGAAGTGGTGAGACCAGGCGCAGGAAAGCAGCTCTCAGGGATACGATGAACAGGCTCTTGACGATGCAGGTGGAAGTTGAGGGTCTATCAGATATATTACGGTCAGATGGTGGCGAGAGCACCTACGAGGAAGTCATAGCAATGGCTATGATTCAGAAGGCGTCACTGGGAGACGTGAAAGCATATCAGGCAATTATGAAGACCGTCGGACAGACGGAAAGGTCTGAAGCTGATTTAGAAGAACAGAAGATTCGAACAGATAGAGCCAAGAGAGCCAGAGATCAGGAAATTGGTGATACGGACAATCAGGACGAGAATATCCGTGATTTCCTGAAAGCTATGAGACCAACACAGGAAGATTTAGATAATCTGTTTGCTGATGAAGTGGAGGAAGAGGAAGATGCCGAAGGTACAGAAGAAGCCAGCGAAGTTTAAGTTTTCCCCATTTTCTACTCAACAGCAGAAACTTATGCACTGGTGGAGACCTCCACTGGTCAGCTCGCAATGCGATTTTGTGGTGGCGGACGGAGCCATCCGATCAGGAAAGACTATAGCCTGCATTATTGGCTTCCTCACTTGGTCGCAGGAGATGTTCACAGGTCAGTCTTTTATTCTGGCAGGAAAGACAATGGGAGCACTAAAGAAGAATGTAATTCGACCTATGCTACAGATTCTTGAAGCATGGGGGTGGCCGTACAATTATGTGCGCTCCGGAACGGATGCAAGGATTGAGATTGGCACGAATACCTATTACTTGTACGGAGCCAATACAGAAGCAGCACAGGATGCTCTGCAGGGACTTACTGCAGCAGGAGCTTATCTTGATGAGGCAGCATTGTTCCCGAAGAGTTTTGTAGATCAGGCAATCGGACGTTGTTCCGTGGAAGGTGCTAAGATCTGGATGAACTGCAATCCGGCAGGACCACACCATTATATCCGGGAAGAGTATATTCTCCAGGCAAAAAAGAAGAAAGTATATCATCTGCACTTCATGATGACAGATAACCTTACCCTATCTCCAAAGGTACTGGAGAGATACCGCAGAGCATGGCCGCATGGCAGTGTATTCTACAAGCGTTTTATTCTTGGAAAATGGGTTGCAGCGGACGGGCTTATCTATCAACAGTTTGCGGATCACACGAAAGATTATCTCGTTGACCGGAAGTGGCTTGAGGATAATCAGATTGCGTATGCAGTGATTGGAGTCGATTTCGGAGGCACGAAGTCGGCTCATTCCTTTACACTGACGGGATTCACAAAAGGGTTCAAGCAGGTGGTCGTATTGGATGAGTATTACTGCAAGAAGCGCATCAATCCAAAACAGCTTCAGGACGATTTTATTGATTTTGTCCGGAGAGCGCAATCGAAGTACAAAGTATATGAAGCATATTGTGACAGTGCAGAGCAGACATTGATATCCGGATTAGAGATGACTTGCATTCAGGAGCATGTAGTAATCGATATTAAGAATGCAATCAAAGGTCCGATTAATGACCGAATAGCATTCTACAACAGCCTGATAGCTCAGCACAGATGGAAAGTTATGAAGCATTGCACACATATCATTGCCGCATTTGAAGAGGCGGTATATGACGAAAAGAAAAAGAACATGGACGTGCGACTGGACGATGGTGAGATGAATGTTGACAGTCTGGACAGCACGGAATACAGCACTGAGAGTATACAGGACGAAATCATGTATATTGCAGCATAGGAGGTGGAAAACGTGAGAGATAGCACATATAAGAGAGTGAAAGAGTATCTGGTACAGAGAGGATATCCAGCAGTACCAGATGAAACATATGACCATATTGATGAATGGCTGGAGTGGTATCAGAACGACGTTGAGAAGTTCCACCACTATAAGCTATACAATGGAGCCGTAATGACGAACCAGGAGCGTTATAAGCTTGGAATGGCTAAAACAGTCTGTGAGGACTGGGCGAACTTATTGCTCAATGAGAAGGTGGCTATTAAAGCAGGAAAATACAGTAATCGTCTGGCAGAAATTTTAAACTACAATAATTTTCGAATACAAGGGAATCGGCTTATTGAAAAAGCTTTTGCGCTTGGCACAGGAGCTTTCGTGGAGTATCTAAATGCAGATGGTCAGGTGATTATTGATTATATTCGTGCCGATATGATATACCCACTGTCTTGGGATAATGGGGATATTACAGAGTGTGCGTTTGGAACAGCGAAGATGTTGAACGGAAAAGAAGTCATATATCTGCAGATGCACCGGTTCGGAAAGGTTGACGATGGAGAGAATAGCGACCAGTATTACATTGAAAATGTGTATATTGATGCGAAAAGCGGAAAAGATGTTGAAGTTCCGGAGGATGTCGAAGAACTGGCATCTACAAAGAGCGCAGAGCCGTTATTCCAGATTATAACGCCGAATATCTGTAATAACATAGATTTGGACAGCCCGCTCGGAGTATCCGTATATGCGAACGGAATTGACGAGGTGAAAGGCTGTGACCTTATCTACGACAGCTACATGAACGAGTTCGTCTTAGGTCGAAAACGAATCATGGTGCCAATCAGCATGGCGAGAAGGCAGATGGAGGCGGATGGAATATCTTCTCCGACATTCGACCCAGATGATACGGTGTACTATTTACTCCCAGAAGATAAGAATGGAAATAATCAACTGACTGAAGTCGATATGTCAATTCGTGCGCAGGAGCATGAGCTTGGTATTCAGAAATCATTAGATCTGCTGAGCCTCAAGGTAGGCATGGGTGCTGGCAGGTACAAGTATGACTCTGGAGGAGTTAAGACCGCGACAGAGGTTATCTCAGACAAGTCAGATCTCTATCAGAATCGACAGAAGCACTGCATTGTGATAGCTGATGTAATTATCAATATGGTCCGTGCGGTATCGTTTCTTGATACTGGCGGAGCTATTGATGCGACAGTGGATTTTGACGATTCTATCATTGAGGATAGCAACTCACTCATTGATAAGAATGTTAAGCTTGTGAATGCAGGTCTTCGTTCCAAGCTTACTGCAATCATGGAGATTAACAAGTGCTCTGAACAGGAAGCTCAGGAAGAATTAGAGCGAATCAGGAAAGACAATCAAATTACCGGACAGGATATTGACTGGACAGGAGGAGATGATGATGAACTGGACGAGGAGGACGATTCACCCGAAGAAAAAGAGGGTAAGGAGAATCAAGACCCCGATGATTCTAAGAGTGGCAAAACGCCTGTTCCAGGCGATAAGGAGTAGGTGGTAGTTTGTGAATATACTGGAGAACCAACAGCTTGCAGAACCTGTGGACGGCATCTATATTGATTTAGAGGCTCAAATATTACAGAACATTGCCAGACATCTGCAGGGGTGGGAGCAACCCATTGATACTGACAGGTGGCTGATGCAGAAGCTGGCTGAGATTGGAAAGCTTAATCAGGAAAATATCCGGCTGATTGCCAAGATGTCTGGATTAAGTCAGACTGCAGCTGAAAGAATGCTGAATGAAGCAGCACAGGATGCTATCAACAATATGGAACCAGGACTCCGATACATGGCAAGGCGAGGGCTCGCTGAGGAAGCTGTACAGGTTGACAAGAGCAAGAACGTGAAGCGTGTAGTGCATAGCTTCCGAAAACAGGCGAAAGATACGCTGAATATGTGCAACACAGTCATGTTGTACAAGGCATCCGAGAAATACAAGGGTCTCGTCAGCAATATAGCGCAGGAGGCATGGAACATTCTGAACAGTGGCGCTGCAGGAGTAGTGAGTGGTGTTGAGGCAAGACAGCAGGCGGTTAGACGGTGCATCAGACGGCTGAATGATAAGGGAATTCCGGCGTTCGTAGATAAGCGAGGGCGGGAGTGGACTCCAGAGGCTTATGTGAATATGGCTATGAGGAATACGGCTAAAAGTACAGCCGAGGAAGTTCAGGATGCCAGGATACAAGATGCAGGATGCCATTTGATTCAGATTGACAGTCATTCCGGTGCGCGCCCCAAATGTGCAAAAGACCAGGGCAAGATATTTGATTTGAATAACGGGAGTGGTTACACGGAAGATTTGCATGGTAAGAAGATTCGATACTATCCTTGGAATTCGTCCAGTTACGGTGAACCGGATGGGATTCTGGGAATTAATTGCAGACACCATAAATGGCCATTCGTTCCGGGAGTAAATGTGCAGAGGTATTTTCCAACAGAGGATATGGATGCAAATGATAAGCTGTATAAGCAGACACAGGTGCAGAGAGCTCTTGAGAGGGAAGTGCGAAAGCAGAAACGGGAATGCATAATGCTGGACGCGGCAGGAGATCAAGAGGGGTTCGAGGAAGCTTCTGTAAAGCTCAAGCGGACAGAGAATAAGCTAAAGTATTACGTGAAAGATACGCCCGGATTACACCGCAGGACTGACAGGGAACAGATTGTAGGGTTTGATAAGAGATTATCTGCAGAAGCTGTGGCGAAGAATAAGAAAGTACAAAAAGAAGTTGCTTTAAAGATAAGAAATGATAAAATAAAAGAAGAACTAACAGAAGCAAAAATAAGAGGTGTTCCAAGAATTAATCCGGATAAGATAGATGTTTCGGAGTTCTCGTTTGATGCTGGACATATAAATGCAGAAAGAGAACATAGTGTTTCCAGAGAAGAGGCAGAAAGATTTATAAAAGAAGCGGATATTTCTCTTACTCGCTGGAATGGAAGATTTGTAAACTATTACGGACCTAATGGAGCCGTATACGTTGATACAGAAAATAATAATATTCGAACAGCATTTAAGAAAGAACAATTCGATGAACAAACACTAAAAATCAGGGAGGTGGCAGAAAAATATGGCATCAAAAAAGATTAAATGTCCGTTATTGGGGACTGAAATTGAAGATGGGATATGCTTTGATATCCATATGAATGTTGAAGGACTGGCACCTGATTGGACAATTCCGGAAGCGGTGCGAAAAGTCACTGGTTATAAGGAAATCTGTTTAAAATGTCCGAATCATAGGGAAGATTAACGCCACTGATCAGAAATGGTTGGTGGTATTTTTATACGCATTTTCAGGAGGCAATAATGTATATACCAAAAGTAGTCAAAATTTTGTACAAAAACTATAAAGTTGAAGAGCGGGCGGATTTACATGAAGGTAATGAAGAGTTACTTGGACAGATTCAATATTTGGAAGAAAAGATTTTGCTCAGAGAGGGAACATCCGAACAACAAAAAAAGGCAACTCTTTGTCATGAGATAATTCATGGGTTAGATGATATGTATTGCATCGGTCTAAAAGAAAAGCAGGTTGAGAAGTTGGGAAATGCTCTGTATATGTTGATTTTAGATAATTCTGAAATGTTTGGGGAGGGGTGATGCTATTGATTGCAATAAATATTACCAGAACCGGTCTTACAGTGGATGGCCATGCAGGATATGCAAAAACTGGAAATGATATCATTTGTGCTGCCGTATCAGCATTAACACAGGGACTTGTACATTCGCTCAAAGCGCTTACAGATGACGAGATCTCTTACCACATTGCTGACGGGCATATTGATATAGAATATAAGGATTTATCAGAAAAGGGGTGCCTTCTGGTAGATTCTTTTTTTATTGCTGTAAGTGACATACAGAGAACTTATGGTACTGAATACGTACAAGCTGTGGCTGCCGACGGGCGTTAAGCGGAGAAATGGAGGATATATCATGAAGAACATGAACATGAAGAAAAGATACTGGACAATGAATCTGCAGGTTTTTGCCGGAGACGGAGGAGATGATGATCCGGGAGATGAAGGCGGAGATGATGATGAGCCAGGAGACGATGATGACGACAGCGATGACGATGATGATCCGGAAGAGAATGAAAAGAAATTCTCCCAGAAGGATGTAGATGATGCCGTCAAGAAACGTCTTGCCAGAGAAAAAAGAAAATGGCAGAGAGAACAGCAGAAAAAGGCTGGAAAGAAACCGAACGGTAAGGTCAAGACCGGAGAGAATAGCGAGAAAGAAGATGATGATACTGAAACACAGGAGCTCCGTGATAAGGCTGCCAAGGCAGATGAGATGGAGATGAAATGGACATGCCTGGAGCATGACGTGGATAAGGCTTGTGTGGATGATGTTCTTGCACTGGCCAGAGTGCACATGGCTAAAGATGAGGATATGGATATCGAGGACGCTATCGACGAGGTATTGAAGAAATACCCACAGTTCAAAGAATCTTCCAAGGATAAAGACGAGGAGGATGATGAAGAAGAATCAAGAAGCAAGTCCTGGGGACAGAGACAGAATGGCCGCAGAAAGGAAATGTCTGGTGTTGAGGCGGCGTTCTATTCAAAGAACCCAGGATTAAAAGATGATTAAGGAGTGATAATAGTATGAAATTTATGATGTATTTACAGCTTTTTGCACACGCACACCAGGAGCGCTGGTCTTCACTGGTGGACAAAAAGCTCAGACAGACTCTTGTTACAAGAGATAACTATATTTTTAACACTAACTACGAAGGAAATCCAAAAGCCGGAAAGGTTAAGATTCCGGTAAGAGACACGGAAGTAGCGGTCAAGGATTATGACAAAGCTACAGGAGTTGACCTGGACGAAGGTTCGACCGGATATATTGATCTGGACATCGACCAGGACAAAGCAGTCAATGAGCTGATTGACGGATATGATGCCACAGCAGTTCCGGATAATCTGGTTGCAGATCGCTTGGATTCAGCTGGATACGCACTTGCATTGGAGATGGATAAGAAATCTATCAATATGTTGGAGACAACGGAAGGTATTAAAGTGTGTGCAACAAAAACAGCTGCTACAGATGCAAATGCATACAAACATGTGCTTGATGCCAAGACCTATTTGACACGAATTGGTGTTCCGACAGATGGACGATGGATGATTTGCTCTCCAGAGTTCATGGCGGTGCTGATGATGGACGACCACTTTATTCGCCAGGGAGATCTCTCTCAGAGAATGAAAGAGGCAGGTGCAACAGGAGCAATTGCAGGATTCGCACTGTTTGAATCAGGAAATACAATGGTTGATGATACCAAAACCGTTGCATCTAAGAAGACTACAACTGAATTTATTGCGGGTCACCCGAATTGGTGCCATCGTGTGCAGGAGTGGGGTGTGGATGTCCATATTCAGGATCTTGGTGGATCTGGAAAATATATCGGAGCTTCTGCAGTACAGGGTCGTAAGATCTACGGTATGAAGATCTCAAAACCACAGACCGTATATGTGAAGCGTACAGAGGCGTAAGGAGCTGATCTGAATGTATGTGGATGAAACATATTACAATGATGTATTCAAAGGGGAGCCGGTAGAATCTGCCGGTTTCTCTGTATTGTGTCAACGAGCCGGAGAGATTGTTGAGGAGCTGACGTTATACAGGCTTACAGAAGAGAGTTTCCCTATGATGCCGGAAACGACGCAGAAGCTTGTGAAGAATGCGGTGTGCGCACAGATTGAATATCTGGACGCGAACGGCGGGGCAGAGATGGATATGGGAAATGGAATGTCAGGAGCGACACTTGGCAAGTTTTCTTATTCGGGAACTTCTTCCGGAACTGGATCCACGGAACAGTCTATATTTTCACCGAGAGCGGAGAGAATACTCTGGCCGACTGGGCTGACCTATCGAGGAGGGACGTATTGATGAGACCAATTTCGAAAAGACTGTTGATTCACACAGCCACCCTGTATCAGCGAGTCAATGTGGATAAGTGGGGAAAGGGCGAACTGAATGGAGGACAGGAACTGTCTAACATCCGGATAGAGCCATCCAAACAGATTATCCGGGATAAGAATAATGCAGAGGTACAGTTGGCTGCTACGCTTTTCTATGACTGTCGCAACAGCAGACCTTCTGATGTTTCTTTTGAAGTTGATCAAGTAGTTGATTTCAACGGCCAGAAACACCAGATAAAAACGGTAGAGACTCTGTATGATAATTTAAAACTGCATCATTATGAGATAGGGATGGTGAGATATGGCAAAGATTAAGACCCGGGTTACATTGCGAACACCACAGGCAGCTGCATTAATAAAGGCAGCGAGTAACGAGGCACTGACTGATATGGGATTACAGGCGTTACAAGATGCATCAAAACATGTGCCGCATGATGTGGGAACACTTGAAGATAGCGGATTAACCAATAGCGATAAAAAGGCCGCAGGCGGTAAATTTATGATGCGCTGGCATACTCCATACGCACAGTATCTCTGGAATGGAGATGTGATGTACGGAAATCCAACGGAAAGGCGATATGGTCCGCAAAAGATTTCATTTACATCTGCCCTTGCGCATGAGGAATGGGCGAAATATGCAAGAGAGGTATACGGCGAACAGTGGAAGCAAGTGTATCAAGCGGCGCTAAAAAGGAGGCTTAAGTGATGCTGACAGAATTATTAGAACTAGTTGCAGACACTGCAGAGAAGAACTGCAGTCTCGGCACGGAGATTTCCCTGGAAGAGCTTCCGGCAGATGGAGGCATATATGCTGAACTTGGTGAAGGATTCACAGAGTCTGTCAGTTACAACAAGCAAGAGGTCAAGACAATCCCGGTATTGTTCTTGTGCCGGCATGCAGATCAGAAGCGTTGTCTGGAACAATTGTGTGAGATTGCCGGATACCTGCAGGGATTAAAGAAGTATCCACAAGGAAAGACATTTTCGTGGCTGGATACAACAGTAGCAAAGGAACCAAGTAAGATAGGGCGAGATGAGGATGGGGTGTATCATTATTCCTGCATCTTGAACTGTAAGATATATTGTTAAGAAAGGGTGATATTATGAAGAACATGGATTTACAGATATTCGCGGAGCCAAATGTCCCAAGTAATCCGATTACTCCGGAAATCAACTATGAGACAGAGGCATTCATCAACACGTCTCCGGAAGAAGGACAGCCTACTTGGGCGTCGCTTGCGAATTTGACAACAAATATGGCGCAGAGCTTAAATGAGGTCATTCAACAGCTTACTTATTACGCCGACAAAGGCTGGGGATCCAGTGAGGTAACAGGTGCACAGCTTACATTAACGCTGACAGGCTCAGTGAAGCCAGGTGATGATGCGTGTGATTATATTTTGAGTGATGATGTGATGTATGGACTCGGCGAGAAGAGAAAGACGCACATGAAGATTCAGAAGGGCAAGAAAGTAATTATCTGGCCAATCACGTTGGCAAATATTACTCCAGCTTATGGAGATGCGAACAATATCAATTCACTGACTGTGACCATTCATGGTAATGGACGTCCGTCAATTGGTACAACAGCATAGGGAGGGTATAGCTCTCCCTTTTTAGGAGGTAAAGATCATGGCATATCAGGCAAAACGAAACAAAAGATTTGAGGAAGACTTCGAACTGGTAGATGAAAATGGCGTTGTGCAGCATACATTGAAAGTATCCTTGGATGCAGATGATATGGTCGCAAAGATTAATCGGAAATACACGGCACTGGTCAGAGCGCTTTCAGATGTGCAGGAAATCAAAAGAAAAGAAGCCAGCAACGAACAGTTAAGTAATGCGGTCGAGGTGCTTGGAAGAGCAGAAATTGACATGTTTGAAGCTGTATTTGGAGCAGATGGGACAGAGACCATTCAGCAGTTCTACAAAGACCGCTATATGGAAATGGCGAAGGAAATTATTCCATTCATTACAAATTGCGTGATTCCAAGGCTGGCGGAAATCAAGGCAGAGAATAAGAAAGCATTGGTGAGTCAGTACAATCGTGCCAAAAAGAGACGGAGATTCTGGTAATGGGAGTCCTGACAGAGATTCCGTCCTATCGTATTTGCACAGACAAAGGGAGATTTGACATCAACCCGGCTTTTGATATTATCCTTGAGGTACAGAGGCTGTACAAAGAGGAATCGCTGACGGATTACGAAAAGATTCAACAGGCGTTGAACATGTTGGTTCGAAACAGGTGGAATCTCAGGTTATTGAAGCCGGCAGAACAATTGAAGCTCATGCAGGATATCACAAGCAGGTATATCGAAGTGGAAAAACGTCCGCAAATAAAGAAAAGTCCAGTTCCGGTATTAGATTTTGAACGGGATGGAGATTATATCTACGCTTCGTTCATGCAGGCATACAGGATTGATCTGATTGACGAGCAGGGGAAATTACCCTGGAAAAAGTTCTTGTATCTGTTCAATGGATTGCCGGCGGATACAAAAATCAAACAGATCATGCGGATCAGGCAGATGCCGGTTCCGGAATACAACGGCAAGAATTCAAAAGAGATACAGGAAATTAATGAGATGAAATCTTATTATGCTCTTCCGGTGCAAGGCGGAGGAGGACAGTCTGGATTAGATCTATTGTTCCATACATTGGAGGGAATGGCAAAGAGATGATAGCGGACGGAAAGAAAATAAAAAAAATAGAGTGTCCGCATTGCGGGCATAAACAGAACATATTTTACAAAACAGGAGCCAGTTGCAGAGGGCTCTTTTTTAAGTGCAAAAATCCAAACTGCAGAAAGGAATTTGAAATAAGACTATAACAGCCATTGTGCCACTGTGCCGGCGAATGAATAAAGGCAGGTGGGGCAGGTGTCCGAGAACAGTGGCGGAGAAGTTACTTATGAAATTGTAGCTGATGACAGTCAACTTGAGTCAGATCTTAATGAGGCTGGGAAAAAGGTTGAAAAATCAGCCAAGAAGACAGCGAAGAAATCGGAAGATGCGGAAAAGGAAAGCGCTGAGGTAAAAAAATCTGTAAAAGAGGACGTTACCAAGAAGAATGAGCAGGAAAATGACAAACAGGAAAAAGATGATGATGATTCGTATCAGAACCGCGAGGAGTCCGCCGAGTCGCATGGATCCAAGCTATCATCTATAGCATCAGGAACAGCCAAGGCTATTGGAGCGGGTATGCTTGCGGCAGGGACGGCAATTGCAGGCGTCAGTGTTGCTGCTGTGAAAAGCGCGAATGATATCGACCAGGCAATGAACCAATACATTGCCAGTACTGGAAAAAGTACCGAGGAAACAGAACGGTATAAAAAGGTCATGGAGGATATCTACACCAATAATTACGGGGATTCCTTCGAAGACATCGGGGAGGCAATGGCATCAATCACTCAGAATCTCGGTGATCTTGATGATGCGTCACTGCAGAATGTAACCGAATCAGCGTTCGCATTGCGTGATACGTTCGGATACGAAATACCGGAGTCAACCAGAGCTGCCAAGGCTATGATGGATAATTTTGGTACATCTGGCGAAGAGGCAATGAATCTCATTGCTGCAGGTGCTCAGAATGGACTTGATTATTCCGGAGAGCTTCTCGATAGTATCTCAGAGTATTCTGTACAGTTCGCAAAAGTTGGACTGGACGCTGATGATATGTTCAAGGTATTCCAAAAGGGCGCGGAATCCGGAGCTTTTAACCTGGACAAGGTTGGTGATGCAGTCAAAGAGTTCTCTATCCGTGCCATTGATGGCTCTGATACGACAATTGACGGATTTAAGCGCATTGGTCTTAATGCTGATGAGATGGCAGCAAAATTCTCTGCCGGAGGTGATACCGCCAAAGAAGCATTTCAGGAGACAATTGCAGCTCTTGCGTCTATGGAAGACCCATTGGAACAGAATACCGCAGGCGTTGATCTGTTCGGTACTATGTGGGAGGACCTTGGACCCGAAGCTGTTACGGCATTAGCAAGTATTGAAGATGGAGCTTATGATACTGCCGGTGCAATGCAGCAGATCAAAGACATAAAATATGATGATATCGGTTCCGTATTTGAGGGATTAAAAAGAAGTCTCGAAGTATTAATCGTCCCATTAGGTGAGCAGTTAATTCCGCTTTTGGCGGAGTTGATTGATGATACGCTGCCATTATTGGAAGATGCTCTTCCACCGATTGTTGATGCCATATCAGATGTAATCGAAGCATTACAGCCAGCTATTGAGGACGTTCTTCCGGTACTGATGGACTCTCTTGCAGATATCGGAGAACCTCTTATGGATCTCGTGAATGAGATTCTCCCAGTGTTACTGAGTGCGATTAATGATATCTTACCGTTAGCAGCGCAATTGGTTGGAGAAATCCTGCCGGTTATTACGAATCTGCTGAGTACGCTGCTTCCGCCGTTGGTGGAAATAATCAGCGCGTTATTGCCGCCACTCATTGAGTTGGTATCGGCATTGATGCCGATTTGCGAGTCGTTAATAGGTGTGCTTCAGCCGATTCTTGATTTATTTACAAGTCTTTTAACACCGATTGTAAATCTGATATCTCAAGGATTGACTCCGCTGGTAAATGCAATTACGCCAGTAATACAAATTATTTCCAGTCTGCTGATTCCGATTTTAAACAGCCTTGGAAGCGTGTTTTCCAGCGTGTTGTCTGGAATGTTGTCTAACACAACAAGTATTATTGGTAACATTACCAATATACTGAGAAACTTAATAGACTTCATCAGGAACGTATTTACGGGAAATTGGCGTGGAGCATGGGAAAACGTAAAACAGATTTTCAGCAATGCGGTGTCGGGACTGGCTACAATTTTTAAGGCTCCAATCAATGCGATTGTAGATGGCTGGAACGGATTGGCTGGTAGCCTTGGAAGTGTAACTATCCCAGACTGGGTACCAGGAATCGGAGGCGGTTCCTGGAGCCTTCCAAAGATGCATCGAATGAAGATAGGTATGGACTATGTGCCTTATGATTTGTATCCGGCGTATCTGGACGAAGGTGAGTGGGTACTGACAAAAGAAGAAGCGGACGTACTTAGGTCTTACGGTGGCTTGGAAGGAATGATTGGAATGATTGACCGAAGCGCGCCGAGTGTCAATGTGAGTATACAGGGACAGAACAAAGATTTTGATTATGAGAAATTTGGACGAGCCACAGTTGACGCCATGCTTGCAGCGGGGATTGGATTTAAGTGTGACGATAGAGAGTTTGCGAGACTGATAAAGGATTTGATTGATTATGTATAGTATCTATTACATTGGAGCACAGAACTCTGAAAGAATTGACTTCTGCCAGTGGCCGTATATGGTCACTGGTGGAGACTTGTTCGATGGAGAGTTTGATGCAATTGAAGATGATGACAGGATTCAAGGGTGGGAAAGAAAAATCACCAGTAAAAAGCTAAATATAGAAATACATGCAGTTGGAGTGTCATTGGAGCAAGCTATTGATCAATTAGAAAATGTAGCTGAAAAAGATGTGTTGAATACAACGCCAGGACGACTCTATGTTGGATCCAGCTATATGAAAGGCTGGCTTGTCGGAACAACAAAAGACCGATGGCTGCAAGATCTTGATAGTATTAGCAACGAACTGATATTTAAGAGTGATTATCCGTATTGGATTACAGAGGAAGAATTCCATTTTTATAAGCAAGGAAGCGGGAATGCTGAAAAAATGGAATGGCTGGAATTTCCATATAATTTTCCGTATGAATTTTCTAAGGTTAGGAACTTACAGTATATCAATAATAGCAATTATACAGCTTCGGGTTTTAAGATGATTATCTATGGACCGTGTATTAATCCGCTGATCCGGATTGCAGGACACATATACGAGCTTCGTACAACTCTGTATGAAGGTGAATATGCTGTAATCGATTCAAGTACCAGATATGCGAAAGACCGAAAAATTGTAAAAGTAAGAAATGATGGAACGGAAGAAAATCTTTTTAACAGCAAGAACAATGCAAGCTCTATCTGGGAAAAAATACCAGCAGGCTTAAGTATCGTGTCGTGGAATGGCGCGTTTGGGTTTGATATTATCTTGTTTAATGAAAGGGGGACGCCAAGATGGACTTCACGCTAACTGATATTTATGGCCGGGAAATGGGTCCGCTTGAACATTGTGGTGTCAACATGGTTCTTGGTACAGATAATGATTTTCAGATAACCATACAGAATGGATTATATGATAAAGAACGGCATGGAAAGAATTGCAGATTTTTCTGTCCGGAAACAGAGTATGGTGGATTGATCCGAAATACTAATCCAGTAACGGCTGATAAACAGGTCAAGTTGACAGGAATGACGTGGAGGGGCTTGTTAAATCAGAGAGCAATCAACCCATCTAAAAATATATATGTATATTTAAACGGGGAGGTCAATTCCGTATTACATGATTACATTACGAAGCTTGATATGGCGGAAATTTTTGAAGTTTCCAAAGAAGACAGCGGAATTACATTTAATAATTACCAAGTGCCATTACAGACAATGCTGCTAGATGCTTTTGACCAGGCGCTTGCATCATGCAATGCAAGACTGGAAATACGGTACAAACAGGGTTCGGCGAACGGGAAAGGCTATGTTCTATTGCGCGCTGTATCGATAACGGATCATTCCGAAAACATAGAACTGAATGAAGATGGTTCTGTAAAGCTTAACATCCTGGATTATAAAAACGGTGTTAATCACCTGATCTGTCTTGGAGCTGGCGAAGTTGAGCAACGCCAACAGGTGGACCTCTTCGCGTGGCCGGATGGAAGTATTCGCAAGGAGCAGTATTACACAGGTATCGATCTAGTAGAACAGTATTATGAGAATACTACGGTAGACACAGTGGAAGAGCTGGAAGAAGAAGGAAGGAAGAAACTTGAGGAATTAAAGGATTATAAGCAGTTAAAAATCTCTGTAGATAATACAGATCTTGAATTAGGTGATATTGTCGGAGGACGAGAACGAATTACTGATATTTATATGACTGCTCCTGTTATTCGAAAAATCGTAGATGTGACAGGAAGAGGGCGTGTGAGTATATCTTATAAGCTGAAAGGAGAAGAATGATGGCAGAATTTATAGAAACTACCTTAATGGACGGGTTTGCCGATGGCCCACATGTTACAGAGGTGCAGATTGGGCTTGCAAATCAGGCAGTAATAGGTCCAGACGATTACGTTCTAGAAGGTGGAAGAGAATCCGAAGCACAGATCCTGACCAATAACAGCATCCGGATATTTGATGGAGTGTATTGCATACAAGGACGCCGTGATGTAATCCCGGCAAATGGGTACACGGATGTAACTATTGCAAACGGATCACAGAGTATGAATCGCAATGATATTATCGTTCGAAGATACAGGAAAGACGAAAGCTCGGAGATTGAAACCACTGAGTATGCAGTGATAAAAGGAACGCCAAGTTCCGGAACGGCCGTTGATCCAAAAGTCACGATTGGAGATATCCGTTCGGGAGCAACACTGCACGAGATGGCATTGTATAGAGTGAAGCTTACAGGTCTAAATATTACAGCGGTTGAGCCGATGTTTAATATCCTGAAAAATATGGCAACATTGCAAAAAGAATTTGCTGAATTAAATAGCAATAGCATAATTAAATCTGGTCATAATGATAATGGATATTATCGCAAATACGCTGATGGCACACTTGAAATGTGGGGAAGCACGCGTTTTGATAATGTAAATATGCAAACTCCAGATAATTGGAATTATTATTCTGGTGGAAGAATTAATGTTTACCTCCCGATTGAATCCAAAACCTGGGTTTCAGTTACAGCAACAGCATCCGGATCATGTGCTCCTTGGATTTCAATTCCATTAAATGGAATTGGAACAAGTTTATTTCAAGCATGGATATATTCTTCAAACAAATCTGCAAGCGAAACAATAACGATTTTTTGGCGTTGCTTTGGAACATGGAAATAGTTTGCCTATCGCTGTTTCTGACTAAAATGCTTATGGATATATGTAAACCATTCTGTAATTAATACGAACACTACAACTTAGCTTTTGCGAAAAATACTGATATAAGTGCCCTTGCCAAATTTCTGCCCCTAAAAAGCGTGTATTCGTAGCTTCATTATCACCGTTATATGTATTTATATTGAGTCGGGTTGTGCTATATGAATCACCAAAAAATTCCGCTATCTTATTTGTGTCAAATAAGCGTACATAATCCGTGCCTTGAACTTCTTTGACAATACTGCCGGATACAATTTTTATTTTCCCGCCACACAGGGTGTATATCTGATAGTCAGTATTATTTTTTATAATTTGTATTGTTTTGCTATTTAATTAAGCAACAAATTGTTGCATCATATGAATTTCCTACATGCTACCATAAAGCAAAAAGGAGATTGATATGGAGCAACGAATCATGGAAGTGTTAAGGAGGATGCAACCGGTTCTGGAGGACGAGGAACTCCAGGAGCTTAAGAATGTATTACACATGGTATTTGCCGGGTGCGACGTCGCACAAAAGGCAGAGGTACAATGCGTGGATGATTCCTGGAGGATCGACCTGGAAGATTACTTAATGTCTAAGGCATTGGAGGGCAAGAGTACTGATACGGTAAATCGGTATCGATATGAGCTGACAAGATTATTATCTTACATCAATAAGCCAGTAGCAGATATTACAGACGGAGATATATCCGGATATATGCGAGCCTATAAGAGCATCCGGGAGGTGCAAAATAGCACGCTCAAAGGAGTGCGTGCAGTGTACAGTAGCTTCTTCGTGTGGTTGCGTGATCGTGACAGAATCCGGAAGAATCCGATGGTGCTGGTGGAGTCAATCAAAGTGGCGAAACGCGTAAAGCGCCCGTTCACAGATACGGAACGTGAGCAGTTGCTTAGAAGCTGTGCAACTATCCGGGACAAGGCTATGATGGAATTCTTATATTCCACGGCGGTCAGAGTGTCGGAGCTTGCCAGTCTTAATATTGATGATGTCCGGTGGAGTACCAAGGACTTAATTGTATACGGCAAAGGTGGAAAAGAAAGGACGGTGTACCTAAATGAACGCACGAACATGTATCTGCAGGAATACCTGCAGAGCAGAACCGATAATAATCCGGCATTATTTGTAGGACTTAAGAGTCCACACAATCGGCTATCGAAGGCTGGAATAGAAGATATGATAAGACGTACCGGAGAACGTGCAAGAGTCGAAAAGGCTCATCCACACAGATTTCGAGGTACGAGCATTACCAATGCCATTAACAGAGGCATGCCGTTACAGGAAGCTTCTATCATGGCAGGACACGCTAAAACTGAGACGACAATGCTCTACTGCAGCGTTGATCAGGAATCGGTGAAATATCACCACAGGAAATATTTAAGCGCATAGCATAAATAAAAAAGTAGTAGCTTTTCTCTTACCACAATTCACACTCACACTCGGCAATGGTCGGGTGCTTTTGTTATGTGCTTTTATATATGTAACTTTATTAATAGTAGGAAGGAGTGATTCTTAGTTAAATAGCAATAAAATAGGGAATAAAGATAATCTCATCAGTATGCTTGTTGCTAACGCAAAAAATGTAGAAGATTGTCTTACGCAAACAACAGAAAGTGGAGTCTATCACTGGTATTCAGCTAAGAATCAACCGTCCACAGGTGGATACATGATTGTGTTTAAGTATAACAGCAATACATCTATGAGACTCGCACTGACTGATAGCGGTGCATATTATTCTACGTATCGAGCTGGTGTTACATATGGATCCTGGGAGAAATTGTAATTACACATATATCACCAGTAGATTGAGCGTAGTTGTTCCGCCAAGTCCGGAATAATAATTACTATTGCACCTGACATATACTTCTGACCAGTCTGGGAGTGCTTGGATTGCGACTTTTCCGTACACCAATGCATTGTTAGAGTTTGTTGTAGCGCCAGGGATTGCAGAGACAATTTTTCCACCGTTTTTTATTATGGAATTCACCTCTGCTGAAAAATCAACGAGTAGATTTACATCGGTTGCTACAGTTTTGCTGAAACATTCCACTTTTTTATTGCTATTTAACTAAGAATCACTCCGGAAAGGAGTAACAATTGAAGATTATTTTCAATGACGCAACGGAGCTGGTTGTCCAGTCTGCAACAATTCGCGGAGACGGAGGACTACTAATCAAAACGATTTCTGATACAGAAGCGAATTTGAAAAACATGTTCCAGGATCAGACAAAAACCAAGAAGATGACCGTGACAGAACGGGAGTCCACATTGGGGGAGTATGAGAATTACACCAATATGGACGCTATCGTGAAGTATACGGCTGGAATTATCGGTGTGATTCTCTACAAAGTTGGCGAGACACCAGCAGAAAAAATGGAGGCTTTAGCATCAGAGAATGCTGGACTGAAAAAGACTGTTGATATGCTCCAGGAATGCATTCTTGAAATGTCAGAGTTGGTATATCAATAATGGTAACTCTATTAACAAACTTATTCATATTATTACAAAACAATGGAGGTAAAGAAATGATGGCAATGTTATGGGCACAGCAGATTATGTTAGGAAAGAAAACTTATAAGCAGGTACCGAGACTTTTAAAGGATAAGGTAAAAGAGATTCTGGAAGATTCTGGAATGAGTGAACTTGTTACAGAAGCGACAGAGTAGGAGGGCAACGTAGATGGCAGTAAAAACAGTACAATATATATTTAATGGTCAGACATATAATCTGACATTTGATGCATCTACGGGGGAGTATAAAGCAACAGTCCAGGCGCCTAGCAAATCCAGTTACTCACAAGATGGTCATAAATATGGGGGGCTCTGTAATAGCTACAGATGATGCCGGAAACTCAACTACAATAAATCAAAGTGATGCTACTTTAGGAGCAAATCTGTTACTTCGCGTCCTTGAAAAAGTCGCACCAACACTTGCTTTCACATACCCGACCGCTGGCGCGTATATTACAAACGCAACTCCAGCTATTAGGTTTAAGGTGACAGATAATGACTCTGGGGTAAATCCAGATACAATCGTTATCAAAGTTGATGGCGCAAAGGTAACAACCTCATTTACAAAAACAGCAGTCACAGGTGGTTACGAGTGTTCCTACACTCCAGGAACAGCATTGGCGGATGGTGCGCATACTATTTCAATCGAAGCATCTGATTTTGACGGAAACGCTGCAACAGCTAAGACAGTCACATTTACAATTGATACAATTCCACCGACACTTACACTTACAGCTCCAGCAGATGGGCTTATCACAAATAAATCCACTCTGGTTGTATCTGGTAAAACAGACGATGTTACATCTAAACCTGTAACAGTTACAGTCAATGGAACGGCGGTTGCAGTTAACTCGGATGGTACATTCTCAAAAGAGATTACGCTTGTCAATGGTTCTAACACAATTACCGTTGTTGCAAAAGACAAAGCCGGCAAGACTACAACTGTAACACGTAAGGTAACACTTGATACAGTAGCACCGGTCATTAAGTCTATTACACTGACGCCAAACCAAGTCGATTGTGGCAAAACGTTCATCATCTCTGTTGAGGTGACAGACTAAGGAGGTACCGTATGATTACGAAAGTAATCGGTAAGGTCGATGGAAAAGAAGTTATCTTTGAGCGTGCAGAGGGGGACTTGTGGAATACCACAGTCCCTCTTGATTTAGATGGAATGTATGTGGTTGAAGTGAAAGCTTATGACGATGCGGAAAACGTAGCATTTTGTACAAAGATGCTGTTGATTGTGGATCCAGCTACGCTATGCGCTCAGCTTGTCGCGTTTGATTATTTTGCCGAAGTCGTTCCGGAAGAGTATGATGCCATCATACAAAATGATGATTTTCAAGTAGAGGCAGTGTATCCATGCCATCACGGAAGGGGGTGTTGCTGTGAATAAGGTAAAATTCATTCTAGGAGAAGATAAGCACGTAAAACTTCTGATCAGAAGTCCCAACGATGAACCATTCACGATATTAAGCGCATCCTATAAGCTTATCAGATATGGGGAGATAGAAACGGATGGGGAGTGCGAGATAGATGGTCATTATCTTGACGTGAAAATCTCGCCACAGAACAAGGCATGCTATGTGTTGGAAATCACATACGTGGTTGGTGATTCGACGAGAAAGGCAAGGATAGAAGTGGAGGTAATCTGATGCTTGAAATTACAAATGTGAAGTTAAGCAAGAACACGGTGAATACTGGAGAAAAATATGTTATTTCCGTGGATATTAATGAGATAATAGATTACCCTTACGACTATCCTTATGACTTTCCTGTATCATGTACAAGAAAAGCAGAGCCTGAAAAGTAGGTGAACGCATGGAAATCAGAGCAAGACCGAAAGGCCTTATTTTTATACAGAAAATTCGAACTAAAGAAAGAAGTGAGGTATATGAAAATGGAACAGGCTAATTACATCAAAGCTATTTTCACAGCGGTATTCGCCTTCCTGTCAGCGCTCCTTGGAGTATTGGCAGTGCCGGTGATCCTGTTGGTGGCATGCAATCTGATTGACTACATGACCGGGCTTATGGCCAGTAAGTATAGAGCGGAGGACATAAATTCCTATAAGAGCATTCGAGGAATTTTCAAGAAGGTGTCCATGTGGCTCTTGGTAGTGGTTGGAGCAATTATTGACGAAATGCTATTATACGCATCCACTACGATTGGCTGGAAATCTCCGGTGACATTCTTGATTGCATGCATTGTAGCAATGTGGCTGATCTGTAATGAGATTATTAGTATATTAGAAAATATCCAGGACATGGGCGTTAAGATACCAGCGTTCTTGCAGCCATTGGTCAGACATATCAGGTCACAGGTGGAGGAACAGATTAACAGTAGTGATTCAGAGGGCGAGTAATCGCCCTCTTATTGATTGAAGGGAAATATCATGAGTATTAACATTATCGAAACAAATCTTAAATTCGGAACATTATCCACACGTAAATCAACCAAGAGAGCAATCCTGCATCACGCGGAAGCTTCTAAGTGTACTGCAGAGGATATCCACCGCTGGCACAAACAGAACGGCTGGTCCGGTGCTGGTTATCATTTTCTGGTAAGAAAAGATGGCTCTATCTACAGACTCCGGCCAGAATACGCAGTCGGTTCCCATGCCAAGGGTAGCAATTCAGACAGTATCGGAATCTGCTTTGAGGGGTCTTACATGACGGAGACCATGCCACAGGCACAGATTAACGCTGGCCGAGAGTTGTTAGGCTACCTGAAAGGCAAGTATGGATTCAGTAAGGTCCAGGCTCACAGAGATGTATGCTCTACCGATTGCCCGGGCACGAATTTCCCGTTCGCGGAGATTGCGGGAGTAGCTGCATCAGCGCAGACTCCAACGCCAGCACCAACACCGGCTCCAAGTGGACCATCTTACCGAGCAGGAACAGTATACACTTTACTGGCTGATCACCTCAGAGTACGAACCGGTCCGGGAACAGGATATGCGACCAAGTCACGTAAGCAACTGACAGTCAATGCTAGGGAACATGCTTACAGCAACGGCACACTTAAGAAAGGCACTCATGTAACATGCAAGGACGTCCGCAAGAACGGTAGTGACATCTGGATCAAGATTCCAAGCGGCTGGATTGCTGCATATTATGGTGGAAAGAAGTATGTAGGATAGTGTATAATCTGACATATATAATAGGTAGAAACTTCTTTATACATCCTTACAAAATGGTCATCCAATTTGGACATTGAACCTGTCTTCCATCGCAATACTGTGTAAGTATCGGCTGTCTTACATTTGGTCTTGCAAGATAGTCGGCAAATAATTCATCTACGATGATTGAAATAGAATCGTAAATATTCCGTTCAGGAATCCATTTGTGGTCAAATGCAGTGGAAGATGTAATAGTAAAATCATAGCCCTGGTTCCGGTACCATTCTGTATAGACCCGATTTAATGTAAAGGACATAATTGCCAGTACATTTGCGCGAATCGTATTGGTGGGCCAGGTTGCATAGATTTCACTGGATGCCACATTTTTGATGTAATCTTTGTAACGGACATAATAATTTTTAGCGGTGGAGTCTCTCGGACTTCCATCATGAACAACGATGTATTCAGGAATAACGACCCGGCTTAAGACAATTTCACCGCTTTCGGTTAATGGCTTGATTTCTTCCTCCGGTATTTTCGCCGGGTAATTTCCATATAATGTATGTGCAGGTATCACATAAATAGAATTTTGATTTGTGTCAGGAATGAGCGGACGCATGGAAATATTCTGGATAGCTGTGACTGTGGATAGAATCTCAGCACCTGCAATCTGGATAGATTCATAGCCTGCTGCTTCCACAGAAATTGTATATTCAGAATAGGGCTGCAATTCGTTTGTTTCATCTAAGCTGTATTCAATTGGAGGTGCAGGAAGATTAATGGTGTCGGTCTGACCGGAAGAATCTGTAGTCAACTCTTCCAATGTCTCATCAGGGACTCCAGTGTATGAAATCGAAATACGTGCATTTTCAATAGGATGTGCATGAATCCTGGAAGTCAGATTTATTTTCAACTGCCCCCAATCCGGCGTGTCGGTTATATGAAAAATGCTCATAATAAAAAATACCTCATAGAAACTAGATTACTTTTATTGTATGATAGAGAAAGAAAATGTGTGAGATGTGAAGAAAGGATTATAGATGGAAAAAAAGAAGAAAAGAAGACGCCATAGAGGTTTGAGATTCCTGATTTTAGTAATGGGAGTTTTGATTGCCTGTGGAGTATATCAATACAGGGAATATGGCAATATAAAAGATGTCATGCTGAAATTAATTGGTCAGGATCCGGTGATATATCAGCATGTTTCAGAAGAAATCGGAGAAATGGGCGGTAAATTTTATTATCAGCAACTAAGTGAAGAAGAGCAGACAGTGTATCAGGAGCTTTTGCAGGGGCTTTTGGATCATGTAGAGCAAATTTATGTGCACAGCCAGAAGCCGGAACGTGTTAATGAACTTCTTGTTTATGTGTTGAATGATTATCCGGAGATTTTCTGGAGCGATGGTACAGCTTCTTCCACAGCTTATTCTGGATTTCAGAATTATACGTCTGTGATGCCGGGATATTTGTATACGAAAGAAGAATGTGAAAAAAAGAAGACACAGATTGACATGGAGGTGTCGGAGTGTCTGTCCGGTATCAGTGAAAATGCTTCGGATTATGAGAAGATTCTTTATGATTATGAGTATATTGTGAATCAGGTGGATTATGATGATGCAGCAGAAGATAACCAAAATATTTGCAGTGTATTTATTGGAAAAAAGTCAGTGTGTGCCGGTTATTCTAAAGCAATGCAGTATCTCATGGAGAAGCAGGGGCTGTTTTGCACTTATGTTACTGGGGAGGTGACAGAATCTTTCAGTGATAGTGATGGTCATAAGATCCCTCATGCATGGAATTTGGTGAAATGTGACGGCGATTATTATTATGTGGATGTGACGTGGGGAGATCCAATTTTCCAGGAGTCGGAAGAGGAGGCTGAAAATGTAATGGATGACGAAATTCGTGACAATATCAGCTACGATTATATGCTTTGTGATGATGATGAGTTGTTTCGGACTCATACGCCGGATTTGGAAGTAGAACTTCCAGATTGTACGAAGATGGATTTGAATTATTATGTAGTTAATGGAATGTATTATACAGAATATGATGGTCAGACGGCGCTTAAAGCAATGAACCAGGTGATTTCGGCGAGAGAGACGAAAGTTGTACTGAAATATTCCGATGAATCAGTTTATAAAACTGCAAAAGAAGACATTTTAAATAACGAGGTGAAGCGTGCTGCACAGAATCTGGCGCAGTGGTATCATTTGACAGAAGTCTCCTACAGTTACATAGATGACAAAAAAATGAATAAAATTACAATTTTCTGGAAATATTCTTAAAAAAAGAATTGAAATATATCCCATCCTAAATGCTAAAAACATCAACCGGATTTTAAACGAAAAAGTATGGATAAAACCAATATAACAGGCATATTGACGAAAATAACAATTTTTTAACGTAAAATAAAAACCATTAAAATTAGCGGCTATTTTAATGGTTTTTGTCGAAAGTAGATAAAAAACTGTTAAAAAATACTTTTTTTGGGTTGAAAAAGGATAACAAGTATAGTATACTTTTAACAATTTGGGAAGCTTTAGAGCAGACTAGAAGTAACAGAAAGGATAAGGGTGAATATATGAAAGCATTTCTAATTCTAGAAGACGGGACAGTCTTTGAGGGAAAAAGTATCGGGACGACGAGGGATATGATCAGTGAGATTGTTTTTAATACGTCAATGACCGGATATCTGGAGGTGCTGACAGACCCTTCATATGCCGGACAGGCCGTTGTGATGACTTATCCACTGATAGGAAACTATGGAATCACACCAGATATGGAGTCAAAGAAAGCATGGCCGGACGGATATATTGTAAGAGAATTATCCAGAATGCCAAGTAATTTCAGATGCAACGGTACAATTCAGGATTTCCTTGCTGCACAGGACATTCCAGGAATTGAAGGCGTGGATACAAGAGCATTGACGAAGATTCTCAGGGAAAAGGGAACCATGAATGGTATGATTACTACAAATGAGAATTATAATTTAGATGAAATCATTCCAAAACTTAAGGCGTACACCGTTGGAGATGTTGTATCAAAGGTGACCTGCGACGAGAAACATGTTCTTCCAGGAGAAAAATTTAAAGTGGCACTTATGGATTTTGGGGCAAAGAATAATATTTCAAAATCTTTAATTCAAAGAGGCTGTGAAGTGACTGTCTATCCGGCAGACACAAAAGCAGAAGAAATCATAAAATCTAATCCGGACGGAATCATGTTATCCAATGGTCCTGGAGATCCGGAAACTTGTGTTTCTATTATAGAAGAGATCCGAAAATTATCAGAGACAGACATTCCAATATTTGCAATTTGTCTGGGACATCAGTTGATGGCTCTTGCATATGGTGCAAAGACATACAAATTAAAATATGGTCACAGAGGTGGCAATCACCCTGTAAAAGATCTGTCTACGGGACGCGTTTACATTTCCTCGCAGAATCACGGATATGCGGTTGATTATAATACTATGGATAAGAATGTTGCAGAAGAAGCATTTATCAATGTCAATGATGGAACAAACGAAGGATTGAATTACATAGGCAAGAAGATATACACTGTACAGTTCCACCCGGAAGCATGCCCGGGGCCACAGGATTCTACATTCCTGTTTGACAGATTTATTGAGATGATGAAGGGGGACAAATAAGATGCCAAGAAATAAAGAAATTAAGAAAGTACTTGTAATTGGATCTGGTCCTATCGTCATTGGTCAGGCAGCAGAGTTTGACTATGCGGGTACACAGGCATGTCGTTCTTTGAAAGAAGAAGGACTGGAAGTTGTGCTGTTGAATTCAAATCCTGCGACTATTATGACGGACAAGGATATTGCTGATAAAGTATACATAGAGCCATTGACGGTAGAAGTTGTTGAACAGCTTATTATGAAAGAGAAGCCAGACAGTGTCCTGCCGACTCTGGGAGGACAGGCAGCGCTGAATCTTGCTATGGAATTGGAAGAGCGGGGGTTTTTCAAAGAACATAATGTCCGCTTGATCGGAACAACAGCTCAGACAATTAAGAAGGCAGAGGATCGTCTGGAATTTAAATCAACAATGGAAAAAATTGGCGAACCATGTGCAGCATCACTTGTAGTTGAGAGCGTAGAGGACGGAATCGAATTTGCAGAAAAGATTGGATATCCGGTCGTTCTTCGTCCGGCATACACTCTTGGCGGAAGCGGTGGTGGAATTGCACATGACAGACGTCAGCTTGTAGAGATTCTTGAAAATGGGCTTCGTCTTTCCCGTGTGGGTCAGGTACTTGTTGAACGTTGTATCGCAGGATGGAAAGAGATTGAATATGAGGTAATGCGTGATGCAGCAGGAAATTGTATCACGGTTTGTAATATGGAAAATATTGATCCGGTTGGTGTACATACCGGAGACAGTATTGTTGTAGCACCGTCTCAGACGCTGGGCGATAAAGAATATCAGATGCTCCGTACATCAGCCCTCAATATCATTAGTGAGCTTAATATTACAGGAGGCTGCAACGTACAGTATGCCCTGAATCCGGAATCATTTGAATATTGTGTTATTGAAGTGAATCCACGTGTCAGCCGTTCTTCTGCGCTTGCATCGAAAGCTACGGGTTATCCAATCGCAAAGGTAGCAGCAAAGATTGCGCTTGGATATACACTTGACGAGATTAAAAATGCAGTTACAAAGAAGACATATGCAAGTTTTGAACCGATGCTTGATTATTGTGTTGTTAAGATTCCGAGACTTCCATTTGATAAATTTATCAGTGCAAAACGTACGCTGACTACACAGATGAAGGCGACCGGAGAGGTCATGAGTATTTGTGATAATTTTGAGGGAGCGCTTATGAAAGCAATCCGATCTCTGGAACAGCATGTGGACAGTCTTATGTCCTATGATTTCAGTCATCTTTCCAGAGAAGAACTGATGAACGCATTGGACGTAGTAGACGATCAGAGAATCTGGAAGATTGCAGAGGCAGTTAGAAGAGGAATTCCTTATACAGAAATACATAAAATTACAAAGATTGATATTTGGTTTATTGATAAGATTGCAAACCTGGTAGAGATGGAGCAGTCTCTGCGTGCATGCGCGCCAAGAGTAGCGTCCGGACGTGGTGGAATTGAAAAGGAATTATTAAAAGAAGCAAAACGCCTGGAGTTCCCGGACGAGGTTATCGCAAGACTGACAGGTCTTACAGAAAGACAGGTGCATGATCTTAGAATGGTATACGGTATTACCGCATCTTACAAAATGGTAGATACCTGTGCCGCTGAGTTTGCGGCAGAAACACCGTATTATTACTCTGTATTTGGAAGTGAAAATGAAGTAGAAGAGACTTCCGGTAAGAAAAAGGTTCTTGTCCTTGGTTCTGGTCCAATCCGTATCGGACAGGGAATCGAGTTCGATTTCTGTTCCGTACACTGTACATGGGCATTTGCAAAAGAGGGATACGAGACAATTATCATCAATAATAACCCGGAGACAGTTAGCACGGACTTCGATATTGCCGATAAGCTTTATTTCGAGCCGCTGACACCGGAAGATGTAGAGAGCATTGTAGACCTGGAGAAGCCGGACGGAGCAGTTGTTCAGTTCGGTGGTCAGACAGCAATTAAATTGACAGAAGCATTGATGAAAATGGGAGTGCCGATTCTTGGTACAAAGGCAGAAGATGTAGATGCAGCCGAAGACCGCGAATTATTTGATGAAATTCTGGAAAAATGCCAGATTCCAAGACCGACTGGTGGAACTGTATTTACAGCTGAGGAGGCAAAGACTGTTGCGAACAGACTCGGCTATCCGGTACTGGTAAGGCCGTCCTATGTGCTTGGCGGACAAGGTATGCAGATTGCTATTAACGATAATGATATCGAGGAATTTATCGGAATCATCAATCAGATTGCGCAGGATCACCCGATTCTGGTAGACAAATATTTACAGGGAAAAGAGATTGAGGTCGATGCCGTATGTGACGGAGAAGATATCCTGATTCCAGGTATCATGGAGCATATTGAGCGTGCGGGTATCCATTCCGGAGATAGTATCTCTGTATATCCTGCAAAGAGTATTTCGGATAAGACAAAACGTACTATTGAAGAATATACAAGACGACTTGCAAAATCCCTGCATGTCATCGGACTGATTAATATTCAGTTCATTGTGTGTGGTGAAGAGGTTTATGTTATCGAGGTAAACCCAAGATCCAGCCGTACGGTACCATACATTAGTAAAGTAACTGGAATTCCAATTGTTCCACTGGCAACAAAAGTGATTATCGGTCACAAGATCAAAGAACTTGGATATACACCGGGACTTCAGCCGGAGGCAGATTACTATGCAGTTAAAATGCCGGTATTCTCTTTCGAGAAGATTCGTGATGCAGATATCAGCCTTGGACCAGAAATGAAGTCTACAGGAGAGTGCCTTGGAATTGCCAAGACATTTGACGAGGCGCTATATAAAGCATTCTTAGGTGCAGGAATCAAACTTCCGAAATTTAGCAATATGATTATGACTGTCCGTGATGAGGATAAGGATGAGGCTGTAGAAATCGGTAAACGTTTTGAAAAGATCGGATACAAGATTTTTGCGACAAAAGGAACAGCAGAAGCACTTACAGAAGCAGGTGTGAAAGCAATTGCAGTCAACAAGATTGAACAGAGCACACCGAACCTCATGGATCTGATCCTTGGACATAAGATAGATCTTGTTATTGATACTCCGCCACAGGGAGCAGAACACTCCAAAGACGGTTTCGTAATTCGAAGAAGTGCAATTGAGACGGGTGTCAATGTCCTGACAGCTATCGATACAGCAAAAGCACTGATCACCAGTCTGGAGAATACAGATATTCAGAAACTGACACTGGTGGACATTGCAAAGATTCAGGCAGTATAGGCATTCTTGAAAGTAGAAAATATCATGAGATGAGGGTGGTATTGAAAAAGGCAGCCATGGCGCACAAAATGTGTCGTGGCTGTCTTTTTATATCAGCTGGAAGATGACTCCCACCTATAGGTGGTGAGAAACAAGCTGGTATCAGTGGTGGGAGTCAATCCCCCA